>Ga0255341_1001681_pt1 | contig 30348 bp, 22 predicted proteins | sample wastewater_treat_8_FD_192418 | JGI IMG/M metagenome (GOLD analysis project Ga0255341, IMG submission 192418) | Wastewater microbial communities from Lulu Island WWTP, Vancouver, Canada - plant12 | ecosystem: Engineered > WWTP > Wastewater > Unclassified | place: Canada: Vancouver, British...
CCTTTTCTGGATTGCATACAAGATAAATCACCGACCCAGAAAGCGTTTCGGCTATTTGACTCCATATCAAAAATTATTATTAATTTTAAAAAACAAAAAAGTTGCATTTGTAACTTGAATTCAGCATATTATATAATTTGCATTATTATCTTAACTAATTTTGCTGTTAATAGTCATGAATATTAACCAATATATCTGCGGGGAATTTTTATATTTGCCATTATAAACAGAAATGAAGCGAAGATTGCTTAAAACTTGGTTTGGATACCTTGCCTTTGGATATATTATCCTAATGGCATTGACTGCAATTTTCGGATACTTTATTGCTCCGGATGCCACTACTAATGCTAACAGCCAGCATGTTGAAATTGCACTTAAAAAGCCGGGTTTCACCTGTACTTTTTTTGAAGAACCCAATGATTATATTCCCAAAAACACCTTTTTTGAAAAAATAATTTGGGGCGAAAATGTAACGGTAAAAAGCATAGCTATTTACAATTATTATTTTAAAAACGACAGCCTTTTTATTGAAGCATATACAGGTCTGACGCCCAACAACGGACAGATTGAGGCGTATGACTGCCGGAAATTGCTGACCGCATGGCAGCAACAACATGGCGCAACACAAGTTACTTCGGGATTAGAGCTGGAAAAGTTTATTACATCAAAGATGATTGTTAAAAAGACATTCATTTTTGGCACAGACCGTTTTGGACGCGATTATTTCAGTCGAATTGTGTTAGGTACTCGTGTAAGCATTACGGTAGGTCTTGTGGCAGTTTTCATAGCTTTATTTATTGGAGTGGCATTGGGCGCAATAGCAGGATATTATGGCGGAATAATTGACAGATTTTTGGTATGGCTTTTTAGTGTTGTATGGTCGTTGCCTACCATTTTGCTAGTTATTGCCGTAACTTTCGCTCTGGGCAAAGGCTTTTGGCAAATTTTTATAGCAATTGGCGTTACTTTTTGGGTTGATATTGCCCGTGTGGTCAGAGGCCAGGTAATGTCAATCAAGGAACGTGATTATGTTGAAGCAGCCAGAGCATTAGGCTTGAGAAACAGAAAAATAATATTCAGACATATTTTACCCGGAATACGCGGACCAATAATAGTTTTGGCATCTTCTTCATTTGCTTCCGCAATTATGACTGAAGCAGGATTAAGTTTTCTGGGTATAGGTGTACAGCCACCCGTTGCAACATGGGGCGGAATGGTTAAAGAATATTATAGTTTTCTTGTATTGGATAGTTCTCATCTGGCTTTATTGCCCGGGCTGGCAATTGTATTGGCTGTAATGTCCTTTATGATTGTCGGCAATGAATTACGAGACAGTTTGGATGTGAAAAATGTGTAATTTTGACATATGAAAAATATTTCAATATATATATTATTCATATTATTTTCTCTACCTGCTATTGCTCAATATGAAGATATTGACAAACGAATTTCTTTGGCGCGTGAAAAAAGCAAAACAGAACCTTTACAGGCTTTGAGCGATGCGGAGTCATTATTAAACGAATGTTTGGCATTAAATTATGAAAAAGGATTGGCAGAATGTTACAATTTGCAGGGGATTGTTTTGTATATGCGTGGATTGAATGATATGGCTTTGCAAAGCTTTATCAGATCTTTAAATTATTTTCAGACTTGCAATGATACTTTGGGTACATCCCTTGTTTACAACAATCTTGGCGTAGTATCATTCTCCATAAGAAAATATCATTACAGTATTTTCTTTTTTAATCAGTCTTTAAAAATCCAGTTAAAAACAGATAATTTTAAAAATATAATTGATTTAAAAAACAATATCGGTTCATTATACGAAAAATTACAGATGTACGACTCTTCTTTTGCTATGATCTATGAGGCAATAAAGTTGAGCAAAAAACATGATTATGATGTAGGTATGGCTTCGGCTTTGAACAACCTTGCAGTAATTTATGAAAACACTGGCAGGAGCGATAGTGCTATATATTATTATCTGGCTTCGCTGGAATATAAAGATAGCGTGGTGCAATCTCAGCTGGCCCTGACCTATTGCAATCTTGCACGTACTTATTTAAATAGTGGAGATGGCAAAAATGCCATTCGATACCTCGATTCCTCGTTAAACAATGCAATAGAAAGCGATGCGTCAGCCCAGCTTCCGGAGATTTACAAATTATATTCATTGTATTATGAAAAACAAGGCAAAATAGATAAAGCGTTTTCTTATTTGAAAAAATATAAGGAAATAACTGAAAAAATAGATGAACAAACTACCGAAGGGGATTTTGCCGATTTCATTTTATCTGCACAGCAAAGTAAGTGGCAAAAGGAAAAATCGCTTCTTGACAGGCAAATTAAGCTGCAAAACAGGGTGCAATGGCTTATTGTTGCTATTATTGCCATAGTATTTGCAATGCTTATCTTATTGTTTTTCTATATCCGTAACCGAATACGTATCCTTAATCAAAAACACGCACTTGCTGAAAGTGAAAAGCTTAGACTAGAAAATGAACTGGCAAACAAAGCCATTATTTCGCAGCTTGAAAAAGAAAAGCTTAACAGCGATTTAAAAATGAAAGAGAGGCAGTTGACGTCAATGACTATGCAAATTGTAACTAAAAACGAGACTTTACACGATATTAAAAAATGTATAACCCAGTTCATTTCTTCCAATGCCGACAAAGCCAACGATGTTTCGCTGAAAAAGATTGAAAGCATTATACGCCTGAACGCAAGTGATGAAGCTGTTTGGAAAAATTATTTCTTTCATTTTGACCAGGTATATCCCGGTTTTTTTAAAAAGCTTTCCGATTCTCATCCGGATATTACACAAGGCGAACAAAAACTATGTGCATATATCTTAATAAATTTAAGCAATAAAGAAATAGCTCATGTAATGGGCATTTCCGAGGCTTCTATTAAAATAAAGAAAAACCGACTGGCAAAAAAAATGAAACTTGATATAGCATCAGACCTGACGGCATATCTTCAAAAATTCACGGATTAATATTTTTGATTTATATTATTTTGGGTTATTCCAAAGCACTTTATACTTTAAAAAAAAATATTTGACGGGTTAATCCCAATAAATTTCCGGATTGCTTTCACGCAAAATTTTAATAGTTTGATGATTTACCATATTAGCAAATTAGCACTTTAAATTGTACTTTTGCACCTCAATTTTTCAAACATGGAAATTTCAGCTAAATACGATCCAAGTAAAAGTGAAGACAGATGGTATTCCTACTGGATGGAGAAAGGGTTTTTTCGCTCAAAACCGGATGAACGTGAAGCATATACCATAGTTATTCCTCCGCCAAATGTAACGGGAGTTTTACACATGGGTCATATGCTAAACAATACCTTGCAGGATGTTTTGGTTAGGAGGGCACGCATGAAAGGATATAATACTTGCTGGGTGCCCGGCACCGACCATGCATCAATTGCCACCGAGGCTAAGGTAGTTGCAAAATTAAAATCCGAAGGGATTGATAAGAAATCGCTAACACGCGAAGAGTTTCTTAAACATGCTTGGGAATGGAAAGAAAAGCACGGTGGAATTATTCTGGAGCAGCTGAAAAAACTTGGTGCATCGTGCGACTGGGATAGGACTGCTTTTACAATGGATAAAAACCTATACGATTCAGTCATTAAGGTGTTTGTTGATTTATACGATAAGGGGCTGATATACAAAGGGCATCGTATGGTTAACTGGGATCCAAGTGCACTTACTGCTGTCAGCGACGAAGAGGTAATATACAAAGAGCAAAATGCCAAATTGTATTATCTGAAATATTATCTTGAAAACAGCAAGGATTTTATAGTTATTGCAACTACTCGCCCCGAGACTATTCTGGCTGATACTGCTGTTTGCGTTAACCCGAATGATGAGAGATTTAAGCATTTACATAATAAAAAGGTTTTGGTTCCTCTTATTAATCGTGTGATTCCTGTAATTACCGATGAATATGTTGACATGGAATTTGGTACAGGATGTTTGAAAATTACACCTGCACACGATGTAAATGATTATGCTATTGGGCAAAAATTCGGACTGGATGTAATTGATATTTTAACAGCAGATGGTAAATTAAACGAAAGGGCTCAGTTGCTTGTTGGCGAGGACCGCTTTGCAGCACGGAAAAAAATCATTCCGCTTCTTGAACAAGCCGGCAATGTTGAAAAAATAAAAGATTATGTAAACAAAGTCGGATATAGCGAAAGGACTGACGTTGCTATTGAGCCCCGCCTAAGCGAACAATGGTTTTTAAAAATGAGTGATATTGCCAAGCCGGCTTTGGATGTGGTGATGAACGACAAGGTTAAATTTCACCCCGCAAAATTTAAAAATACCTACAAGTACTGGATGGAGAATGTAAGAGATTGGTGTATTTCTCGTCAGTTATGGTGGGGTCAGCGCATCCCGGCCTGGTATTTACCTGATGGTAAGATAGTTGTTGCTGTTGATGAAAAAGAAGCTTTGATTAAGGCGCAGATATTAAATCCTGAAATTACCCCCAGAGATTTACGGCAGGATGATGATGTTTTGGATACATGGTTTAGCAGCTGGCTGTGGCCCATAAGTGTATTTAACGGGATAATGGATCCTGAAAATAAAGACATTAAATATTATTATCCTACAAATGATTTAATTACGGCACCTGAAATAATGTTTTTCTGGGTTGCAAGGATGATAATGGCGGGATTGGAATACAGAAAAGAAGTTCCATTCAGGAATGTTTACTTTACCGGTATTGTGCGTGATAAACTTGGCAGAAAAATGAGCAAATCATTGGGCAATAGTCCTGACCCTATTGAGTTGATGCAAAAATTCGGTGCCGATGGGGTTCGCGTTGGAATGATGTTTAGCTCTCCCGCCGGAAACGATTTGTTGTATGATGATTCATTGTGTGAACAGGGTCGTAATTTCGCAAATAAAATATGGAATGCATTTCGTTTAATTAAGGGCTGGCAAATTGACGAAAATTTATCTCAACCTGCCTCTGCAACTCTTTCTGTAGAGTGGTTCGGACATAAATTACGACAAACGTCAAAAATTATTGAAGAACAATTTGCCGATTTTCGTATTTCGGATGCATTAATGTCGGTTTATAAACTTGTGTGGGACGATTTTTGCTCCTGGTATCTCGAACTCATTAAACCTGCTTACGGACATCCAATAGACAAGGCAACCTATACGGAGACAATGAGCTATTTCGACAAGCTTATGCGGATGCTGCATCCATTCATGCCGTTTATTACGGAAGAAATATGGCAAACCATTGAAAACAGAAAAGAAGGTGAATCCATTATGGTTCAGGCTATGCCTGCTGAATTCGAGTTCAATGAAACTTTGATAAATAATTTCGAAATTGTTCAGGAAATTATCATTTCGATACGTGCATATAGAAACGACAAAGGCATTGGCATGAAAGAACAATTAAGTGTTTTTTATTCTCCTGTTCAGCATGGTGCCACATTACAGCGCTATTCGCCTTTAATTGAAAAACTTGGCAACCTTAATGTTTTTGAAAAGTTAAATGAAAAGCCCGAAAAGTTTTTTACTGCATTAGTACGTACCGAAGAGTTGATATTTCTTGTTAGTGCCGAACTCGACATAGCTGCAGAAAAAGAAAAAATTCAGAAAGAACTTGATTATACTAAAGGATTTCTTGAAAGCGTAAGAAAAAAATTAGCAAACGAAAAGTTTGTTAATGGTGCACCGGCTAAGGTTTTAGAGATGGAACGCAAAAAAGAACAAGATGCTTTGGCACGCATTGCTACTCTGGAGAAGTCTCTTCAGGAATTGTAGCTGAGATTCTGCAAATTTGCGAAAAGCATCTATATGTTAGATAAACGCTGTTAAAACATTAAAAAAACTTTTCAAGTCGTGTTAATACAATAGTTTGAACTAATCGTCGTTAATTGCTTGATTTTTATTAATTTTGCGCCCATGAAATTTTGCCCCAGATATATTTTTATTATTCTTGTGTTCACTATGATTTCCTGTAGCGAGTATGACAAATTGCTGAAAGACGGTTCGGCTCAGGCTCGATTGGATGCGGCAAACGATTACTATAACAAGGGTAATTATTTTAAAGCTCTGCAATTATATGATTTGTTAATTGTGGAATTACGTGGCTTGCCACAATTTGAAGATGCATATTATAAGTATTGCTGGAGCAATTACAATCAGCAACAGTATTTAATGGCAGCCTACTATTTCAAAAATCTGGCAAAGACATTACCAAATAGTAAATACGCCGAAGAAGCTCTTTATATGTCGGCATATTGTCAGTATCTTGAATCTGCTGACCCCGAATTAGACCAAACTCCCACACATCAGGCATTAACTGAATTACAGCTTTTTGTTAATAAATATCCGAAAAGTGAAAAAGTTGGGCAATGTAACGAATTGATGGATGAATTGCGTTTAAAGCTTGAAACAAAAGAATTTGACATTGCCATGTTGTACTTTAAAACAGAGGAATATAGAGCAGCAGTTGTTGCATTTTCCAATCTGATCAAAGAATATCCTGCAACAAAGTACAAAGAACAGGCTTTGTTTTATATTCTGAAGTCGGAATATTATTATGCCATTGGCAGTATAGAGGCTAAAAAGAAAGAGAGATTCGAACTTGCAGCCAAAGCTTACAATAGTTTAATTAATCAATTTCCCTCAACACAATTTAAGAGGGAAGCTGAAGCATTAAATGAAAAAATAAACACGCAAATCGGTAAATTGAACTAATATATGGATTACAAAAAACTGAAAATTGATACAAATGCTGTAACTCGCAACTTGCGCGAAATCGAAGACGAGACAGGAAGCATTTACGAAAGCATAATGATTGTTGCAAAGCGTGCAAATCAAATAGCAACGGTTATTAAGGAAGATTTACAGCACGAGTCGGAGCAATTTTTTTCCACAATGGACAATTTGGAAGAGGTTTTCGAAAATCGTGAGCAGATTGAATTGGCCAAAATGTATGAGTCCTTGCCAAAACCTACTCTTATTGCGCTTAACGAATTTAAAGAAAAAAAGATATACTATCGCAGAAGAACACAGGAAAATCAACAGTAATTGAAAAAACTAAGAGTTATACTTGGTGTTTCGGGCGGCATTGCTGCTTACAAAGTGCCGTTTATTATCCGTCTGCTCAAGAACAAGGGTGCTTCCGTACAAGTTGTATGCACTCATAATGCTCTGGAATTTGTTACAATTTCTGTTTTGGAAACTCTTTCAGGGAATCCTGTTTATGTAGATGTTTTTCCTAAGGAAAGACAGCATTCTCCTGAGCATATTTCAATCACTGATAATGCTGATATAATGATTGTGGCTCCTGCAACAGGCAATATTATCGGCAAGTTTGCATCAGGAATTGCCGATGATGCATTATCAACGACTTATATGGCTTTTGACAGAAAGGTTTTTATTGCACCGGCAATGAATACAAAAATGTGGAAGTCGCTTGTAGTGCAAAAAAATGTTTCATATCTTAAATCGTTGGGAAATATTTTTATCGGACCTTCCGAAGGTGATTTGGCTTGTGGTTATCAGGGTGCGGGAAGAATGAGTGAGCCGGAGGAGATAGTAGATGCAGTTTTTAACAACCCGTATGAACCATCTCTTTTAGGAAAAAAAATTCTGGTAACAGCAGGACCAACTTTTGAAAGAATTGACCCGGTGCGATATATTGGAAACTTTAGTTCGGGTAAAATGGGGTATGCCATAATTTCTGAACTTCAGAAGCGTGGTGCCGAAGTAGTTTTGGTATCTGGACCCGTTAATATGCAGCCTGACTCAGATGTGAAAACATATAAAATTGAAAGTGCACAGCAGATGCTTGAGGCATGCCTGAAAGAATTTGTAAGTTGCGATGCCGCCATTATGGCTGCAGCCGTTGCCGATTTCAGGCCGGAACTTATTTCAAAGAAAAAGATAAAAAAGGATAATAAAAAAAGTCATAGTATCAAGCTGGTCGAAAATCCTGATATTTTGGCAACCCTTTGCAAAGACAAAAGAAAAAATCAATTTGTAATTGGTTTTGCTTTGGAAACTGACAACGAAATTGCAAATGCGCAAAAAAAATTGAACAATAAAAAGGCTGATTTAATCGTTTTAAACTCGCTTAGCGATGAAGGCAGCGGATTTGGTTGTGACACAAACAAAATAACGTTAATTTCGAAAAAGGGAAAGCCTGTCCCTCATAAGTTGATGAAAAAAACCGAAGTTGCTGCATTGATTGTTGACGAATTGATTAAACTTATAGCTTCAAAAAAATGAGAATATTTTTTATTGCAATATTAATCTTTGTTTTTTCAACACTGCAGGCGCAGGAATTTATGTGTAATGTGCAGGTTAATTCAAGCCAGGTTCAAACAAGCGATAAATCGGTTTTTGAAAACCTGCAGACAACCGTTTATGAGTTTATGAATAGCAGACGTTGGAGTAATTATGAATTCAGGATGGAAGAAAAAATAGAATGTTCAATTCTTCTCACCATTAACTCATGGGATAATATTGAATCATTCACCGGAACCATTCAGGTTCAGGCTCGCAGACCGGTTTATGGCTCGTCATACAGCACACCTTTGTTTAATTATCTCGATAAGGATTTATCTTTTAAATATATAGCAGGTCAGCCTTTAGATTATATAGAAAATACTTTTACTTCAAACCTTGCTTCAGTTCTTGCATTTTATGCTTATATAATATTAGGTTTCGATTTTGATTCTTTTGACGAACTTGCAGGCACTCCGTTTTTCGATAAAGCACAGGGAGTTGTTAATGCTGCACAAAGTGCACCCGATAAGGGATGGCGTTCAGCCGAAAATCAAAAAAATAGATATTGGATTATTGAAAATATTTTAAATAGTGCTTATTCCGACTTTAGAAGGGGGATTTTTCAATATCATTTAAACGGGATGGACTTGTTTTCTTCCGATGCTGTTAAGGCTCGCGCAGGCATATCGGAAGGAGTTGCCTTAATTCAAAAAGCATATAGGCAAAAACCCGGACTTTTTATTATTAGTTTATTCATGCTGGCAAAGTCAGATGAATTGATTAGTGTATTCACGCCGGCGCCTATGGTGGAAAAAACTAAAGTTGTAAATATCCTTAAAAGTATAGACCCTGCGAATTCCGCCAAATACAATCAATTGCTTACAACATCTCCGTAAGCAGAAAACAACTCTATTTAATTTATGGTTTTTGCTTTTGCAAAAATTAAATTTTTGACATATCAATGTCAAACTGAATGGGATTATTGCTGCCGCAATGCAGCATGCACTGATCGCAAACGCTAAGTTCGCCTTTTAACCTGCGTGATACCATTTCGGCTGTTTGATGATATAAAGATTCTATGGATATTTTTCTGACTACTTCTTCGGCAAAAGCGTACATTAATAGCATTCTTGCATTTCGTTCACATATTCCTCTTTGTTTCAGATAGAACATGGCGTTTTCGTCAAGCTGCCCAACTGTGGCACCATGCGAGCATTTTACATCATCGGCATAAATTTCAAGAAATGGTTTTGTTGAAATTTGAGCTGAATCGGTTAGCAGAATATTTCTGTTGGTTTGAAAGGCATTGGTTTTTTGTGCTCCGGGCTGAACTATTATGTGACCATTAAAAGCAACGCTGGCTTCATCATCCAGAATACCTTTAAATAATTCATGCGATGTGCAATTTGGAGCGTTATGTCTTACAAGAACCTGATTATCTACATGTTGTTTGCGGTCAACCAGATAAAGCCCCATTATTTCTGCTTCAGCACCTTCGCCGTTAAGATTCACAACAGATTCGTTTCGTATTGTTCCGCCGTTGAAAGTGATGGTGTTTGTTGAAAGTCTGGCATTACTTTGCAGACTGAAGAACGAAGTATTTGTCATTACAGCACTGTCATCCTTATTTTGCAATTTGTAATGATCAAGAGTGGCTCCTTCCGAAAGATGAAATTCGCTTACAACATTCAAAAAACTATTTTTGTCTTTGATGCTATCGTCGCATTGTAAATATTGTAATTTACTGTTTTTACCCAGTACTATTAAGTTACGAATTTGCAAAAACGGATTAGTGTCGGTATTGATAATGTTTACAAGTTGAACCGGTTTATCTACAACAATATTGTCGGGGACATAAATAAAGAATCCGGCAGTAGCAAGTGCCGAATTAAGGCTGACAAGCCCGTTTAAAGTGTTTTCTGTTATTTTGTTTAAGTAATTGCTAACGAGTTCCGGAAATTCATACCAGGCTTGCCTGAGGCTGCCGGCAATAACTCCATTTTCCATCACGGTAAGTGGCGCAGTATTATACACGTATGCACCATTGAGCAATGTGAATAATGCTGTTTCGAAATGCTGTATATTACATTGAAACACTTTGTTTATGTCAATGTCTGAGATAGGGTCGGTATTTTCAATGTATGTATATGAATTGTTCAAATAACCACTTAAATCGGTGTTGCGCCATTTTTCCATTTTTTTATTTGGAAAACCGGCGGACATAAATGTATGAAAAGCATTGTCGCGCCCATCCCACAACCCATCAGAACTGCTGATCTTATTTGCAGCATTTATTAAAGATTCCGCAACCGGATATTTTTGAAGTTCAGTCATGTCTTTACGATTTATGCAAATTCTTTTTTAATCCAATCGTATCCTTTTTCTTCAAGCTCAACTGCAAGATTTTTATCGCCCGATTTAACAATTCTTCCATCATAAAGAATATGAACAAAGTCAGGTACAATAAAATCTAAAAGTCTTTGGTAATGGGTAATTACAACTGTTGCGTTTTCGGGCTTTTTAAGTCTTGTTACCCCGGTTGCAACAACACGAAGCGCATCAATATCAAGACCCGAATCTGTTTCGTCTAAAATTGACAGTTTAGGCTCCAGCATGGCCATTTGAAAAATTTCATTCCTCTTTTTTTCTCCACCCGAAAATCCTTCGTTAACACTACGTTTCATAAGGTCGGCAGTGATTTCAACTATTTTTTTCTTTTCTTCAACCATTTTTATGAAGTCGCCGGCACTGATAGGTTCTAATCCGTTGAATTTACGTTTTTCGTTTACGGCTGTTTTTAAAAAATTCATTATAGATACTCCCGGAATCTCAACTGGATATTGAAAGCCTATAAAAATACCTGCACGAGCCCTGTCTTCAACGGACATATCAAAGACATTTTTCCCTTCATAAATAATTTCACCGGAAGTTTCATACCCCGGACGGCCTGCTACAACATTTGCCAAAGTGCTTTTACCTGTGCCATTGGGACCCATTATTGCATGAACTTCGCCGGGCTTTACGTTTAAGTTAACGCCTTTTAAAATTTCGCGTCCGTTTATTGATACATGAAGATCTTTTATATGCAACATCGTTTCTTAATTTTTTTGTTTGAAATAGGTTATTATTTGTCATTATTATGTTATCCCACCGAGCCTTCAAGGGATATAGCCAGCAGTTTTTGAGCTTCTACTGCAAATTCCATGGGCAATTTGTTAAGTACTTCTTTTGCGTAGCCATTTACAATTAGCCCGATTGCTGCTTCGCTGTCCAAGCCTCTTTGCTGGCAGTAAAACAACTGGTCATCGGAAATTTTAGATGTTGTGGCCTCATGTTCAACAATAGAGTTTTTATTGTTCACATCAATGTATGGCCATGTGTGCGCTCCGCACTTATCTCCCAATAACAGACTGTCGCACTGTGTAAAATTTCGCGAGTTTTCGGCTTTTTTCATCACTTTCACAAGCCCTCTGTAGCTGTTTTGGCTATAACCGGCTGAAATACCCTTTGAAATAATAGTGCTTTTTGTATTTTTCCCAAGATGAATCATTTTACTGCCTGTATCGGCTTGCTGAAAGTTATTGGTTACTGCAACGGAATAAAATTCTCCAATGCTATTATCGCCTGCAAGAATGCAGCTGGGATATTTCCATGTTATTGCTGAGCCTGTTTCTACCTGTGTCCAGGAAATTTTGCTGTCAGCACCCTTACACAATCCTCGTTTTGTAACAAAATTATATATTCCGCCTTTGCCCTCTTTATTGCCCGGATACCAGTTTTGAACAGTGCTATACTTAACTTCCGCCTTATCCATCATGATAATTTCGACAACCGCAGCGTGTAGCTGATTTTCATCGCGCATTGGTGCTGTGCATCCTTCCAGATAACTCACATAGGAGCCTTCATCGGCAACAATAAGGGTGCGTTCAAACTGTCCGGTTTCTCTGGCATTTATTCTGAAATATGTTGATAGTTCAACGGGACAGCGCACACCTTTTGGAATATACACAAAAGACCCGTCGCTAAAAACGGCAGAATTTAATGCGGAAAAATAGTTGTCAGAAACAGGCACGGCCGCTCCCAGATACTGTTTTACCAGTTCCGGATGATGTTGTACCGCTTCGCTGATTGGCATAAAAATAATTCCAAGATCTTTTAATTTGTCTTGCATTGTTGTTTTTACCGAGACACTGTCAAAAACAGCATCTACAGCCACACCCGCAAGTACCAGTTGTTCTTCGAGAGGAATACCTAATTTATTAAAAGTATCAATCAGCTCAGGGTCAACTTCGTCCATGCTTTTCTTTTCATTCTTTTTTGGCGCTGCATAGTAGCTGATATCCTGAAAATCTATTGGAGGGATGTCAAGATGAGCCCAATTAGGCATTTCCATTTCCTGCCACTTTTTAAAAGCTTTAAGACGAAATTCCAACATGAATTCCGGCTCATTCTTCTTTTTGGAAATCACCCTGATAACGTCCTCGTTTAAACCTTTAGGAATGGTATCCATTTCAATTATGGTTTCAAAACCATATTTATACTCACTCCCTGTAACTTCGCTTAATGTGTCTTGGCTGTCATCTTCTTTCATAAAAGCATTTTTATATCATAAATTAACTTTAAAAAAGCGTAATTTATTACTGTGTGCAAAGATACAAAATGTGTATGTTTCAATATCGAATATTTATTCGGCTTTGTTGATAATTGTCAGCTATAAAAAGATATAACTGTAACTATCGTGTTTTAACGAAACATTAAAAAATTTTTTAATGTTAAAATTAAACAACGGTTACTTTTATCGTGTTTGTTTTCCCACGCATCTTAATAGGCATACTTGCTGTATGTATTACAGTGTCGCTTTCGTTTACCAAATTATTTGATTTTAAAATTGAAATTGTATCGCAGATACTTTGATCGGTACTTTGATAATTATCATAATAAAACCCACGAATACCCCAGGCAAGCATAAGAGTTTGCAAAAGCTTTTTATCATTGCTGAAAACATAAATATTGCTTTTTGGACGGAATGATGACATTAGCGAAGCCGAAGCTCCTGTAGCAGTCATTACTGCAATGGCTTTTGCATTTACCGACTTTGCAATATGCGATGCCATGTAACATATTTCATTTGCAATAGAGATATTTGCATCTCTTTCAGGAACTGCCCCTCTTGTGTATGGTCTGTAATCGCGTTCTACGTCTGTTATTATCTTAAACATGGTTGCCACAGTTTCAACCGGATATTCTCCGACACTGGTTTCGCCGCTGAGCATAACAGCTGATGCACCATCGGTTACAGCGTTAGCTACATCGTTAACTTCGGCTCTGTTTGGAATAGTATTTGTCATCATACTTTCCATCATTTGAGTGGCTACAATTACCGGTTTAGCGTAAGCAATGGTTTTTTGAATAATATTTTTCTGCAAAATCGGAAGTTCCTGCAAAGGCATTTCTATTCCAAGATCACCACGTGCAATCATTATTGCATCAGCAACTTTAATTATTTTATCAATATTCTCAACTGCTTCCGGTTTTTCAATTTTTGCGACTACACGGGTTGACTTACCAAAATCAGCAATACGGTTTTTTAGTTCAATTACGTCTTCGGGCTTTCTTACAAATGATATTGCAATCCAATCAACATCAGCATTTAACGCAAATTCCAAATCCTGAAGATCTTTTTCTGTTAATGCCGGTAAACTAACATTGCTTCCGGGAAGATTAAAGCCTTTTTTCGATTTAAGCAATCCGCCTCTGATAACTCTTGCTTCAACTTCTTTTTCGTTTAATACTCTTGTTATGTGCACTTCCATTTTGCCATCATCAAGCAAGATTTTTTCACTTGGCTTTAAGTCGGCCGATAATCTGGGATAGCGAAGCGTAAAACGTTCAGATGTTCCTTTAATTTCTTCGCTTGTGATAATCACTAACGAATTGTTTATTAATTCTGCTCCTTCTCCTTGCATTTCTCCCACCCGTAGTTTTGGCCCTTGAAGATCGGCCATTATAGCGACGGGAAAAATATTTTGGGAATTAATTTTTTTAATTTCTTCAACTACTTCTGTTGCTTTGGCGTAGTCTATATGCGAAAAATTTAAACGGCAAACATTCATGCCGGCTTTTACTAGTTTTCGCAATGTTTCTTTTGATGCACTTGCAGGACCAATTGTTGCAATTATTTTTGTGCGGTTAAGGATTGTTTCTGACATTGAAAATTTAATATGGGGGGGGAGAGTTGATAATTATCGTGCCTTTAAGAATTAAAGACACGATAATTATTAATATAGGTTGTTTATTTTGAAATTTTAAAATCGTCGATTTTCCATGCGCTGAAATTACCACTTGTATTTCCTGAGCTACGATAATGGAATGCTATATAAATGGTTTGGCCTGAATAAGAAGACAAGCTGATATTACCGCTGGGGGTATATGTTTCGCTTGCCGTTGGCGACCACGTAGCAGAAAGGCTTGTCCAGTTTGCAAGATTCGGATTTCCGCTTCCGGTATAGTTTGTTGAAATCAGAACTTCTATAGGTGAAGCCATGCCGGCATCAGTATATTTTGTCCATGATTTAAAAGTAAGAACAGGGTTGGCAACTCCGCTCAGATTAATTGCAGGTGTGATTAAATAATCATCGCACGCAGCATCACTGCCACTTGCGGTTACCGCCATATCTTTATAACCTGAATTATAATACCAGTCTTTGCTTCCGGAAACGCTGTAAATAGTCCATCCTGAATTTATTATTGGGTCAATATTAAAAGCCTCGAAAATAACAGTATTTGCATTAGGGTCATACCAGTTTATTATATCGTTTAAGTCTCTTATATAAAGCTGGTACGTGCCATTGAATATGCTTAATATGCCACGGATGCTGCCACTGCCGTCAGGAATTTTATCTGCCGCAAAACTTGCATAATTGCTGGTACGTAATATTATTTTGTTTCCATTTATGTCCTCAACCGTACGATTTGTTGTAGAATTTGTCTCAGAAAAACTAAGACCGGGCTCGGTAAAATGAACATCGTCAAGTTGAATTAATGTACTTAAGTTAGCTATTGATAAAGAAGGGATTGTAACTATGGTTGGAGAGGGTGCAACTCCCGGCAGACTGTCGCGAAACAGATGATTTTCAATCAGAATATCAGGAATTCTGCCAATTGCACCATTAAAAACATATCCTAATTGAACAAGTCCGCCATAGTCACCAAGGAATAGACCCTGACAGTTAACAAATACGCGTTGACCTACTTTGAATGATGTGTACATATCATATCTGTCAAGTTTTAATTCAATACCGCCGCTGGCATCCTGAATAATAATGGTTTTATAGAAATTACCACTTTCATCATTTGCAACAACTATTCCTTCAATAACTATCGGAGTGTCTATACTGTCTAATGTGCCTGAATAACCTGCTTTTAAATCAGCTATTGTGGTATTGCTGGTTCCATTGTAATGTGGAATTAGCACGTCAGGTTTGTCAAAGTCTTCATTCACACAAGATGAGAAGACAACAGCAATGATTGCTGTAACAAAAAATAATTTTTTCATATATTTTTTCATTTTTTTCGTTAAAGATTAAAAATTGTAAGAAATCATTGCCAAGAAGTTTCTTCCGTATGCATAATAGTATTTTGGAGGAAATTTTCCAACGTTTTGCGTGGTAAAATCAAAACGTGATTGCTCAAAGCCTCCAGTGACAAGCTTTCTGTTATCTAAAATATTGCTTACCATAACATTTAAAGCCAGTGTTTTTCCTTTAATACGCCATGATTTTCCAATGGAGGCATCAAGAGTGTAGCCCGAAGGTAATTTCTCTTGACTTGTTATTAAATCAATTTTCGGGTCTCCGGGTCCAAGATTTGCAATAGCCATTTGTGTACGGCGCTCGGGATTAAAATCGAGATAAATCTTGTCAAAATAGTTGAAGTTTAAATTCACAAACCAGAATTTAGGGTGATTATATCTAAGTCCTATTGTAGAGGCAATTTGAGGAGTTCCGGGAACATAAAAGTATTTACAATATATCAATTCGGTTGTGTCTGGTCGCGAAAGATTATCAAATGATATATGGGCAGTTGGTCGCGAAATATATCTGTAATTTCCTATATTACCTGCGGCTTGTACGCTTATGGTTTTACTGGCCTTTATATCTATTCCGGCTTCAACACCTTGATAAACACGATTTACCCCTGTAAGATTCATGTAAACGTAGGTTCTATATTCATCATGATAAAAGCTCAACAAATCTGTTTCATTGAATGTATTAGTTTGAAATGCCGTAATTCGTCCGGTCACAAACTCTCCTTTTTTTATGTATGATATATCACCGGAAAACACAATGCTGCTTTGTAAATTTGGTGTAAATATATTACTGATATTTGGCGAAAGAAACGAATTTACTGTAGTTGGTGCATTGCTTAATAAAGCCGTATTAATAGTGAAATAATGTTTCCCTGAGTATTTATAGGTTACCCCTGCTTTTATGCCACCATCAATAAATGTTTTGATATCCGATTTACCTAACGAATTATTTGGGTAACGACCATTGCGATATAAGCCGTCACGATAAATTTGTGTTCCTCCAACAAATCCGGCAACATAAAAATCGGTTTTAGGATAATAGAAACGGCTCATTCCCCATATTTTTGAAGTATTAGTATGTAATACATAGCTGTACCCAAATTCGTCTCCTTCTAAAACAATGCGATTGGGATTATTAATGTCGTTTTGCAGCATGCTAGTGTCACCCGGAAAATCACGTTCGGCAAATTGATCTATATCCTTCCAGTAATTGCCTCCAAGAAGGTCAACCAGTTTTTTGAAATAACGGGTTGATTGCGAATTAACTTCTAAACCGCCACTTAAATGAATAATATCTGAAAGTTTATGGAAAATATAAGAATTAATTGCACCACGGGTTTCGTCTTTTCTTGCTTCTTCAACTATGTAGTTAGCCTGTGCTCCAACTAAATTTGCGCTGTAATTAATCTGATATAATTCATCCCAGTTTATTTGTCGGGCTTCAATATTATTAGTCCAATAATTTGCTACCAGAGAGTTGATATATGAATCAGTTTGATAGCTTGGAAGATAGCGATAGTAGTCTGGTCTCGGATCAGGTGCTCCATACCAGTTTAATCTTGTTGTGCCGAAACGCCCTTTTGAAAATCCTGCCGAAGTATAAAGCTTTGTTTTATCATCAATTTTAAATGTATGGTTAATAATTGCATAAGGTTGATGCACTTTTCTCACTCGTGCATTTCGGACTTCGCCATTTTGAAGTCCCCAGTTGGGATTATAATAAATATCGCCTGCCAGATTATAAGCTTCCTGAGTTGATGCAGCCTGCATAGCTCTGCGGAAAGGAGAACCAAAAACCGTTAGTCCAATCATGTGCCTTTCATTGATTTTACGTTCTGCCGATGCAAAATATGCCCATGCATCGTACCATGTCCCGGGAACATATCCGTCAAGTGCCCATCTGTGTGAACCTGAAAATGCAAATGCCCAACCATTGTTTTGCATTCCTGTTGCATAGGTGTACATTAAGCGGTTGTTGTATGAACGGTTGGCCGCAGCATAACTGATTTGATTTTGCTTGCGAACCTGAGATGCCGTGGCTTGTATGTTGGATGTGCCGCCTATGCCTCCAAATGAAAATGGGGCAGGGACTAATCCTTCGTAAGATTCATTGTAGCGCATTACACGATTTAGTCCTCCATAATCGGAATATGACTGAAACCCTGTTTCAACATCGTTCATCGGGAAACCATTAAGATAAGTTTTACCTGCGCCTGATTCGTAGCCACGACTGCGAAAACGCATGGCTCCCCAGCTAAAAGAAGCAAAATTACCAAAAACATCATTGCCGGAATGCAGCAAGCTATTAATACTTTGACTGTTATTAGATTGGCTCAAATCACCATCATCTAATTGAATTTCGGAAATACCGGAGTTCTCGTTTTGTGTTCTGCGATCTAACTTTATATTTAACACTTTGCCCGAATCGGTAATACTAATTACTTCATTATATGTTTGAAACAAATCGGCTTCAACAGTAAAAGCATAAGTACCATAAGGTATTGAAATGGAAAAATTACCAACAGCATCAGTTTTTGTTTGCTGATTGTTAATTTTAACAATTGCTCCTGAAACCCCCTCTAACGTGATTTTATCTTTTACCGAACCATCCAAAGTGCCTTCTTGTGCCATGATTAATGTTGGCAACAATAATAGCATAAAGTAAAACAATACTTTCATAAAAAAAAGTTTAGATGCAAATTTAATCAATAATTCTTTGCAGGTTAAAATAATTATATGATATTAATCTTACATTATTACTATGCTTATTCATCGTAATATTTAGTGTTAAAAATCAAAAAAACGCTATCGATTAATAAGTATGGACACTGTTTTGCGAAACAGGCAAATATTGTATCCCAAGCCAGGTAATCATTAAAAACAGGAACGAAAAAATAAGAATCCATGAAACTAATTTTTCGTTTTTCGGGTTTTTGATTCGAATATGTATGTATAATAGATAGGTAAGCCATGTGATAAAAGCCCATGTTTCTTTTGGGTCCCATGTCCAGTAGTGCCCCCAGGCAACTTTAGCCCAAATTGCTCCAAAAATCATACCCACCGTAAGAAAAGAAAATCCAAAATACACGGTATTATCAGTGTATTCCATACTAAATTTTATTTCCCTGTGCCACAACGGCATTAAAAGCCGTATAGCTGCTATTAATGCCGACATCCCAAGTAATGCATAACCTATAATGTAAACAACAACATGTGGAACGAACCAAACACTTTGTAGTGCAGGCATTAGGGTTTGATCCAGAGCTGCAGGATTTGCAAGGTCTATGATTAAAAATACGCTTGCGGTAATATTGGAATATATAAAAAGCCAAATATATTTCCATCTGAACCAAAGAACCACCCCAAGAAAAGACAGAAAAAACCCGTACCATAATCTGGTTTCACCCAGTGTGCGAAGTGGCGGGCGATGTAACTCTATCCAAAGGTTGATTATGTAGTAAGATAAGGCTAAAACTGCCAGTGAAGAAACTAGAACTGCATAATTTTTTGTTCGCTTAAAAAGAATGAGAACAATAGATAATAAAAGCAAACCTACCGATATAATTCCTATTGTTTGAAAGCCGATGTCAATCATTATTTTTCTTTTTTGTCCCGACACCATTTATGAAAATAAAAACAGCGCCGCCTAATAAAAATGCAAAGCCCATGTATATTATTGGTAACCATGGATCCCTAACTAATTCAAATACACTGGTTGTGCTCCATTTACCCATTTTTTCATCAAACCCGAATTGATATATTTTCCAGCCATCAATCGTAAAAGGATTATTTACGGTAACAGAGCCGCTTTTTTCAATACCTGATTTGGTAAACACCACTATGTCTGACTGATACAGCTTTGCCTTTGGGGGCTTCATTATTAGTTCCAGATCGTTGTCAATGGTTAAGGAAAATGGCTGTTGAAGCGAAGAAGCAGAACTTATCCAGCCTCTTCTAACTGGCTTTTCATCCTTTTTTATACAAATTTCTGCAGCATAAACAGCACCCGGTATTGGCGCTTCGCGAAAAGTATCAGCCATAAACCACGCATTATGCAAAATTTGTTTTACTTCAAAATCATAAACATCCCATTTAAAAACAGTATCGGGCTTAATTAAATTAAAAGAAGGGTTTTTTAATAGTTTTTGTTTTGACTCACTCCAAATTCCGATTTGAGGCGAATAATAATCAACTTTAAAATCTTCGAGATAAATTGCTATTGGCAATTCATGAAATTTACCGGAATTGTCTGCCCCAATCCACTCAACATTATTTTTTTCAACATGCATTGTATATCGTTCAATATCGCCTGAGCCAAATGCAGCACCCGCAAGCAAAATCCATAGCCCAAGATGATTTAGCATAAATCCGATATTGCTTAATTTAAAAGAAAACCTGCGAATAACAGTTAAGCCTAGTGTTGTAAGGATGTAAACTTGTGCCAATAAGTACATCCAACTATGTTTAATATTAATAAACAACAAATAGGGCGGGGAGGAGACATCTTGTCTGATAAAGCCCATTAGCAGTGCTAGAAAAAGCAGTAAAGATATTGATGAAATAGATGCAGGAACCGATGAAAGCCATTTAATCAAAGGATTATGTTTGTAGCGTAATTGCAGGAAAACGAGAATGGCAACAAATAATAATAAAGAAATAAGATTAAAAGGCTTGGACGGCAAGGGGATATATGAGCCTGTTGCCAATTGTATTGCAATTCCCGCTGTTAATAAACCAACAGCAATAAATAACCCCTCGGTATAACCCCAGGGAAATTTCCAGACAGAGTTTTTCGAAATCATTTACGCTAATTGGTATTCAGCGATTTTACAATGTAGTTTTTTTCACGTTCTTTAGCCTTGGCTGCCCATTTTGGCACTTCTGTTTTCAAAAACTCTTGTTTTTCCTTTTCAAGTTGTGGCATATCAAGCCCTATGAGCTTTTGAGCTTTAGCTTTGGTGTTAATATCAGGATAAGGTACACCATCCTTTACTCCAAGAGAAAAGAGAATCTTTTGTAATTGCATTCTTGCCTCGCGTGCTTTATCCAATCCATGGCTAATAATACGCGAAACTTCGATTGGGGAATGAAATGAGCCGCCATGGCTGGCTGCAATAAAGTCCCATCTCCATTGAGCTTGTCTGATAAGCTTCAAAACGGGTTTCATTTGTTCTTCGGTGGCACCATTATCCCATGCGGCTTTTGCTTCAAAATGAGCCCAAACCAGCTGAATTTCAAGTTGGTCTCTAATCTCTTTAATTTTGTCCTGACGTGAATATACATCGTCAATTAAATCCTGAGTTTCTTCACGATGGCAAACCAAACATGAAGAAGAAATATTATTGAGCGGGCTTTGAATGTGATGGTCGGAAAACTTTTGTCCACCTTCATTTATATAAGGCATGTGGCAGTCGGCACAGGCAACTCCGCGTTTATAATGTATGCTGGTCATATATAACTCATAGTCAGGGTGCTGAGCTTTTATCATTGGAGCTTTTGATATGCTGTGTGTCCAATCAGAAAATTCTAAATTATCATAATATTGCTCAATTTTTTCAACAGAAAATCCTGAATCCCAAGGGAATGTTAAATAAGCAGCACCTTCATATTTTTTCTTATCGAAATAATATTCAACATGACACTGTGCACAAACTAAAGTCCTGAGTTCCTGATGGGTTGATTTATTAACGTCCAATCCACGGCGCTCAAAAGCTTCGATAAGTCCCGGGCGTGTAATGGTTAAGTTCATGGTTTTTGGATCATGGCAGTCTAAGCACCCAATAGGATTTACAATTTCAGCGCCTAAGGATTCCCATGTTCCTGAATAAAATTCTTTTATGCCCTTTTCTTTCATAACTCTTACAACATCAGGGCCTTTACATGTCCAGCAGGTTGACGGTTGCGGTCCCGGAACACCATTCATGGGTGCACCTGTGCGAAGGGTATTATGAACATCCTCAATGGCATGGAAATGTCCTCGTGCTTGTTTAAAATCTTTTGAAAAAGCATAACCTGCAAATAAAATAACAATGCGGGGATCTTCCTCCAAGACGTCGCGGGTAGCAGAACCGCCATATTTACTTCTGAATGTGGTATCAGCCGTTTTAAGCCATGTGTTATATTCTCGCGGGAAATTTTTGCCCCATATTTCGCTTCGTGGCTCTGTTTCGCCAAAAGTAACATCAGGCTTGTAGGTAAATTCGGATTCGGCCCGGCGTTCTATTATAGAAGCAGCTAATAATCCAAGAAGAAATACAATCAGTATTGTTCCAAAAAAAAGAAGCCAGCCAAGCCAGGGTTTTTTTGATACTAATTCGGTAATGGATTTCATATTTTTATTTGTTTTTATTCATCATTTGTTTTAGCCATTCAGGTACCGCCGAGCCGGGTTTAGGAACGCGCGCGTTAGGTACGCTGCTTAAACTGTTAACCCGTCCATGCGGAACATCACGATGACATTCCCAGCAATGACGTTCGCTTCTGAAGTCATCGTAAGAATGAGTGTACATTTTTGTTTTTCCACTATTTAACATGTCGCCATGACAACGGATACAGTTTTGCTGAACAACATCCTGTCCGGCTTTTTTAATAAATATAACCTGTGGTTCTGCCCTTAGAGTGAATATTGTGGCATGCCGCAAGCCATCTTTTGCCTTAAAGTAATAGTGATTTAGAAAGTTGTTGTGTGGAACATGACAATCGTTGCATACGGCACGCTCGCGGTGGGAACTATGAAACCATGTGCTGTACTGCGGTGCCATTATGTGACAGTTCATGCAGGTGGACGGCTCATCATTCAGGTAAGTGTGAGCTTTTGATATATAAAATAAAAAAGCAGATAATCCAAAAATAATTCCCATAAGGAAAATGAACGGAATTTTCCATTTGGGTGGCGGCATAAGTTTTTTAATGAACTTAATCATGAAATTAAGTGATTGAATATTAAAATTCCCAGCAACAAAAATACATAATCAAATGATATAAACAAATATGGCAAGTACTTTTTTGTATTTTTTTAATAGACAGCTTTTATTATAACAATATTAGTGAAAAAATCACGATATTTGCGATTCAATAATGTTTTATGAAACAACTTTTTCTTTCTTTTTTGTTTTTATCTACTTTTCTTTTAGCGCAAGCACAGGAAAAGTCCTATAATATTGTTTGTGTAGCCTTTTATAATCTGGAGAATTTGTTTGACACAATAAACGACCCCGACAAAAATGATGAAGAATTTTTACCTGAAGGGCTTAATCGTTGGACAAGCGAGAAATATCTGGAAAAATTGAGTAATATGGCTGAGGTTATCACTCAAATTGGCGATGAATACGTAAAAGGTGGTCCCGTTTGTGTTGGAGTGTCAGAAGTTGAAAATATCGGTGTGCTTACCGATTTGGCTAACCAGCCAAAAATGAAAGCTTCGGGATATGTTCCGATTTTACTTGAAGGGCCAGACCGCCGGGGGGTTGATGTTGGCTTTTTGTACAGAAAAGATTTTTTCACTGTGCTGTATTATACTTCTCACAGACTGATTGTTCCTGAAAACCCAGATTTCAAAACGCGGGATCAATTGTTTATTAAGGGTATTTTGCTTGGTGATACAGTGCATTTTATTATTAATCATTGGCCTTCGAGAAGTGGTGGAGAAAAAAGAAGTGCCCCTTTACGTGCTGCTGCTGCTCAGCTTGTTAGAAATACTGTTGATTCTGTTTTGGCAGTAAATCCCAATGCTAAAATCATTATAATGGGCGATTTAAATGATAATCCTACAAATGCAAGTGTTTACAAGGTTCTTAAAGCATCGCCAAGCCAGCAAGCTGCAATTGATATTACAGGGTTATATAATCCAATGTATAATATGTTTAAAAAGCAAGGTATTGGTTCAAATGCATATCGTGACGGTTGGAGCCTTTTTGATCAAATAATAGTTTCAAAAGGATTACTTGGAAATGACAGATCTACATTAAAATTTTATAAAGCTTTAATTTTTAATCGTAATTTTCTTAAACAAACCGAAGGACCATTTGCAGGATACCCTTTTCGTACTTTTGTTGGCGGGCAGTATATGGGTGGCTATTCCGATCATTTTCCCGCATATATGTTTTTGGTTAAGGAAAAACAATAGATTAATACTTGATGTAAAACTTGTTTTAATCTAACATATTTTTTAAAAATCTTGACAGTTATTTTCAGTTCTCAAATAAATTTCAAAAAAATCAATTAAAAATATGACAGCTCTTGAAACTATTCTTCAGCATAAAACCATTCGTAAATTCAAATCTGATGCAATCCCTGAAGATATTTTAAATTCCATACTTGAAGCCGGTTCGCGTGCAGCTACCACGGGCAACATGCAGGTTTATAGTATTATTGTTACCCGAGAACAAAATATAAAAAATCAACTTCTGCCTTTGCATTTTGGTCAGAAAATGATAGTTGAAGCCCCAGTAGTACTTACTTTTTGTGCCGACTTCAACAGATTTATTCATTGGTGTAATTTACGTAACGCCAATCCCGGATACGATAATTTCCTCTCGTTTATGACAGCAGCAATAGATGCATTATTGGCAGCCCAAAATTGTGTTGTTGCTGCTGAACATTTTGGTCTGGGTACTGTTTATTTGGGAACGACCACATATACCGCGAATAAAATTATTGATGTGCTAAAATTGCCCAAAGGAGTTGTGCCAATAACCACTGTTGTAATTGGTTATCCTGATGAAACACCTCCCCTTACCGACAGGTTGCCAATGCGCGCTGTGGTACATTATGAAACTTACAATGCTTTTGATGACAGCACAATAAACAATTTGTATTCGGAAAAAGAAAATTCCGATGAATATAAAAAGTTTGTTACTGATAGCAATGTGGATAACCTGGCGCAGGTATTTACTCAGAAACGCTATACAAAAGCTGATAATGTTGCATTTTCCAAAGTCTTTTTAGAAGTTCTGCAAAAGCAGGGCTTTATGAATAACGATTGAATATGAACAGCAAACTTTCCACTGCATTATTGATTTCCGGAGGTGTTGACAGTTCGGTAGCCACAAAAATGCTGATTGAGCAGGGAATTGTACCCGATCTTTTTTACATAGCAATTGGGCCTTCTCACGATTTTACCGGCTACGACTGTAAAATGGAGGAAGATATTGATTTGTGTAAGTTGGTAGCAAGAAAGTTTAACCTTAATTTCGAAATAATCCCATTGCATAATGAGTATTGGAATATGGTGGTACAATACCATGTTGAAACTTTAAAGGCTGGCAGAACTCCTAACCCCGATTTGCTTTGTAATCAGTTAATTAAATTTGGAGCCTTTGAAGAAAAAGTGGGGTTTAAATACGACAGGCTTGCCACCGGCCATTATGCATGGATTGAGGATACTGACAAGGGTCGTTTTTTAAGTACGGCAAAAGATGAAGTTAAAGATCAAACTTATTTTTTGGCACAGCTAAATGCCAAACAAATTTCGCGTTTAATTTTTCCTATAGGGCAGCTTTCTAAAACCGAAGTACGTAAAATAGCATCAGAATTGAATTTGCCTAATGCAAACCGAAAGGATAGTCAGGGTATATGCTTTATAGGGCGTAACCATTATAAGGACTTTGTAACTCATCTGCTTGGCAAAAAGAAAGGAAATTTTATTGAAATAACCTCTGGGAAAATTATTGGAGAGCACGATGGTCATTGGTTTTTTACTGTTGGCCAACGTAAAGGGCTTGGCCTTTCGGGAGGTCCATGGTTTGTGGTAAAAAAGGATGCCGAAACCAACAATGTGTTTATTGCTTGTGGTTATGAGCCGGAAGAGGTTTATGGCAGCGAAATTTTTGTAAAAAACCCTCATGTTCTATATCCTTTTGAAATAAAAGAAAAAGAAGAAATTGAAGCGACAGTAAAAATAAGGCATACTCCAACGTTCTCAAATGCCTTGATTCGTAAGGAAGCAAATGGATTTTACATAAAAACCAAGGAGATGCAACATGGTATTGCGCCCGGACAATTTGCTGTGGTATATGATATGAACAAAAAATTCGTGCTTTTTTCCGGTGAAATGGAAATTCCTGATTGACAAAAGCAATTAAGCGCTACAGGTGCATTTATTTCCAAAAACTTAATGAATGTAAGAACTAATTGCTTGTAATTAGCTTTTTTGTTTTTAATCTCAGGCTGTTCATAACTACCGATACAGAACTCATTGCCATAGCAGCGCCTGCTATCATTGGATTAAGCATAAACCCCCAGATGGGAAATAGAATACCTGCTGCAATTGGAATACCAATTAAGTTATATATAAATGCCCAGAAAAGATTTTGATTAATTGTATTTGTTGTAAACTTTGATAGTCGTATCGCTTTATAAATCATTTTTAAATCAGAGGTTATAATCGTCATGTTTGCAACATCCATGGCTATGTCAGAGCCCTTTCCCATTGCTATGCTCACATTAGCCTGAGCCAATGCCTGTGAGTCATTTATGCCGTCGCCTACCATTGTTACAATATTGCCTTTTTCCTGCAATTCTTTTATAAATGCTGCCTTATCCGCAGGAAACATATTTGCCCTGAAGTTTTTTATACCTGTTTTATCTGCAACTGCCTTTGCTGTTAACTCATTATCACCCGTTAATAATACAACATCAATATGATTTTTCTGTAAGGCTTTTATTGCCTCAATCGAGGTCTCTTTTATTTTATCGGCAATCCCCGCAATTGCTATTAATTCTGTGTCGCGGGCAAAAAAGATAACGGATTTTGCTTCTTTTTGCCACAGTTCAATTTTATGCCTTACAGCATCGGTTTGAATATTGTAGCTATTCATTAGCTTTTCATTTCCAGCCAGATAAATATTGCTTTGATACTTTGCAACAACTCCTTTTCCGGGAAAATTTTCAAAATCATGCAATTCGGTTTTTGATGATTTTAAGTCAATATAATTAGTAATGGCATCAGCTAAGGGATGTTCCGAAAGAGATTCCAGGGAAAATAAAATTTTGTTTAATTCTTTTTTTTCACCGTCAGAGTAAATCCATTCAAAATTTGTAACCGCAGGTTTTCCTTCCGTAATAGTACCCGTTTTATCAAGAACCACTATGTTTGTTTTGTGGGCTGCTTCAAGGCTTTCGGCATCTTTGATAAGAATGCCGTTTTCAGCCCCCTTGCCTATGCCTACCATTATGGCAGTTGGTGTTGCAAGCCCAAGCGCACATGGACAAGCTATTACCAAAACCGAAACCATTGCAAGAAAAGCATGTGTTAAAGCATCATCACCACCCGCCAAAATCCATATTAACAAACTTAATAATGCTATTATCAATACAACAGGGACAAAAATTCCCGCAATTTTATCAACCTGTTTTTGAACGGGGGCCTTGCTTCCTTGAGCTTGTTGAACCATTTTAATTATTTGCGACAACATGGTTTCGGATCCGACTTTTTTAGCCAAAAAAGTAAAACTGCCTTTTTGATTTATTGTGCCGGCATATACTTTGCTTCCCGGCTCCTTATCAACTGGAATAGGCTCGCCGGTAATACTGCTCTCATCTATAAATGATGAACCTGATAATATTTCTCCGTCAACCGGAATTTTTTCACCGGGCTTAACCAGTATTTTGTCACCCGCTTTTATTGATGCTATTGCTATTTCGCTTACAATTCCCTCATTATTTATAATAGTTGCTGTTTTTGGCTGTAAACCCATTAGTTTTTTTATAGCTGATGACGTATTTGACTTTGCTTTGTCTTCCAATGTTCTGCCTAATAAAATAAAGGCAATAACAACGGCGGAGGCTTCGAAATAAATGGGGGGGTGCTGTCCGGCAACCTTTATGACATCAGGAAATAAAAGATTAAACAAACTGAATAGATATGCCACTCCTGTGCTAAGGGCTACAAGAGTATCCATGTTGGCTGTTTTGTTTTTTGTTTGTTTATAAGCACTTATAAAAAAACCACGTCCGAACCATGAAACAACCGGCGTTGCCAGAACCAGCATTAACCAGCCGGAATAAGGAATGTCTGGAAAAAACATTGATATGATTGCTATTGGCAGTGCCAATACCGATGCCCAGATAGTATTTGTTTTTAAAATTTTACTTTCTTTTATTTTGATTTTTTCTTGTTCAGTAATTTCGTCACCATCTAATAAAATGTCATAACCTATTGATTGAATTGTTTTTTTTAAATTTGACAATGTTTGTTCGTCCGGATTATATTCTAAAAGTACTGTAGAATTGGCATAATTAACATTTGCATGAATTACGCCTTTTTGGGTTTTTAATTTGTTTTCAACGTTAAGTGCACAGGATGCACAGCTTAAACCTGTTAGCGGATATGTTTTTATTTCGGATTTAGGCATGAAATTTTTTATAAAGTTACGATTTTGACCAATGTTTTATTACTGAAACTATATGATATAAGTCAATAAAAAAAGCCATCCGAATAGATGGCTTTTAACTTGATATTTAATAAAATTTATTGAACAACAAAAGGTTTAACAATTACTTCACTACCAATTATACGTGCAAAATAACTGCCATTGTTTAAATTACTAATATTAATGGTTTCAAAGCCGTTTTCTATTAAACCGGACATTACAACCTGACCATTGATATTGATAATTTCGTATTGAGCTTTTTCCATACCTGAAATTGTAAGTTGGTTATTGGCAGGATTTGGATAAATATTCCATGAATTTGTCTTGCTTTGCTCAATACCTGTAACGGTATTTAATTTAACTTTTACGGCTTGGGTAACATCATCGGTTGCTCCTAATTGTACCCATGCAGCAAATTCGCAATTATCGGAAACAAATCCGGCTGTTGAAAAAGTTGTTGTGAAAGTTTGGGTTGTGGAAGAAGAGAAATCCAGATTGGTTCCATTGGCATTGGGATACATATCACGGCATACCCAATGCAATTTGGTTTGTCCTTGCCATGAATAATTTATATTTGATTCGGTAAGGGCAGTTCTAAGTTTAAGATTGCTTGGATAGTAATTACTCAATTGCTCAACAACTACAGTTGCCTCGTAAGTATCGACACCTGTTTTTACAATAGTAAGATCTATATCATGAATGGCATCGCGGCTTATACGGGCATTATACATAGGCAAATAGTTTGGATACAAACTGGTTGTATGATTTCCGCCAACTTGAACTAAAGACCCATCAGCAATTGCGGTGGGATTGCCAATATCGGAAATTGCAGAGGCAAATGCAGAGCAGCGTGCATTGCTGGCAGTACTTGTATATGGGTCACTTCCTTGCCAGTTGTTGTGATATTCAACAATTACAACATCTTTTCCATTACTTTCAAGTCCTTCCATGCCAAGTGCTGCTCCCGGACAATAGTAGCAGCCAACACTTGTTGTTACTTCAAAAAGTACATTTTTGCGGGCTATACCTCCTGCAATAGTAACTGTGGTATCGTTTGAGGAATGAGAATATCCCAGTCCCACATAATGAGCTTTGGCTACATAGTTATAATCTGAAGGATAGAGTCCATTGTCGTTGTATGATAATGTTGATATACCTGAAGCTAAAACAGTATTATTTCTAACTAATGTATATGAATCAGGACTGCCCGATGGTGCTGTCCATGAAAGAGCAACATCAGAGTTGTTAACTGTGGCTGTTAGATTAATCGGAGCTTCGGGTGCAGTAACTTGTTCAAAAACAAAATCATCTATATAAAATCCCGGCTGCAAATCATCATCCCATCCAAAAAAGTCCATGGCATCTAATTTATGAGTTGTTCCCGTGCCGAAAGAGCCTGAACTGAAAACCCAGCTGACAAGTTCATTGTTATTTAAATACATAGTGGCAAAATCATCATCAACGTCAACAATAATGATAACATTATTCCATGTGTTGTTTGAATAAGCAAGTGAGTCGGCTGATGCAGCACCGGCATCAACAACGCAATAACCATTTGACTTAAAGTATGCCTGCATTGCCCAAACGCTATTTGTACCGGCAAAATCATTTAAAATATTGAAATAGCCTAGTTTTCCGGTAGCCACAAAAATTTTGAAAGAAATTTTATACCTACCTGAAGTTTTATCTCCAAAATTACATACCAAATCGTGACTTGTCGTATTTAAATATAATGAGTTTGGAGCACTAGCAGCTTGAGCTGTTGACACAGTAGGGTCTTCGGCTGTTCCCGGAGCATTAGACCATGTTGTCCATGGAGCGCCTAATTGCTGTACAGCATAGGTCCCTGCAGTTAATCCGTCAAAATTTTGATTAATTATTACCTGTGCCTGTAAGCCAATTGCACAGAAAATAAAAATTGAAATAGATAAAAATACTAGTTTCATAAGATTGTTTTTTTTAATTATGTAAAATTACATATTTTTTCACTATTGTCCGATAAAAATACGAAATAATTTTTTCATATTTTTAACTAGCAGATATTCAGTGTTTTAAATTTTCAATTTTCTTGATTTTAAAAAGTAAGCCCCCTTAAAACAAAGCCAGTTGTT
>Ga0255341_1001687_pt1 | contig 30273 bp, 26 predicted proteins | sample wastewater_treat_8_FD_192418 | JGI IMG/M metagenome (GOLD analysis project Ga0255341, IMG submission 192418) | Wastewater microbial communities from Lulu Island WWTP, Vancouver, Canada - plant12 | ecosystem: Engineered > WWTP > Wastewater > Unclassified | place: Canada: Vancouver, British...
AAAGAGAAAAAAAAGATAAAAATAGTGATTACTTTTATCTAAGAATAGTGGTAGAAAATATTAAACTAGATGAAATAGAAAATTTTAGAAACGACTTGCAAAAAAAGGTTTCCCTCATTGAATTAAAGGTAGCGTAGGTAGAGACGATGCAATAAAATACGAACTTAGGTCTCCTAATTAGGAGACCTAAATAAATTAAATAAAAAAGGGCTTCCGAAGAACAAAATTTAGATAGTTTTTTGTTTAGTTTATTTTTTTGTTAATGTGCCGAAAATTGCAAAAATAGGAACATATAGTTTCATCGGACTTCTGATCTTACCTTTATCCTATGTAATGACACTACACGTTCCCTTTTTATACACCAGCGATGGGAATTGAAACCATATCATCTGATTATCGAAATTTAAGAGATTTAAAAATAACCCAAATACATAGACGATCTAGCACGCTCAACCGTTTCGGTGGCTATCTTTCTCGCGAAAGCGGTCCCTTCCTCAAGAATAGAAAACACATCTGATTTTTCACTAGCATGCCTTTTCTCTCTTATAGGGCCTAAAAAATTCTGTATAGCTATATTTAATTTCTCCTTCACTTCTACATCACCGACGGTGCCTTTAACATACCTTTCTTTAAGATCCGCTACCTCTTCCTTGTTCGGATTAAAAGCATCGTGATATATGAATAAGGGATTTCCTTCAACTTTACCTGGATCGTTGGCATGAATCCTACCTGGATCTGTATACATGTTCTTAATCATCTTTGCTACTGTCTCTTCGTCATCCTTGAGATAAATTGCGTTGTTTAAGGATTTGGATATTTTAGATTTTCCATCTATACCAACAAGACGACCTACATCACCGATTAAAGGTTTGCACTTGACAAAAGTAGGACCGTAAATCTTATTAAATGCTCCGGATATGTTATTTGTATCTCTAATATGTGGTACCTGATCCTCTCCTACAGGAACTAAAATTGGTTCTTTAGATTCCTTAGGATCAGGGGAAACAAATAATATATCTGCGGCCTGACTAACCGGGTAGTACATAAAGCCCGTAGTAACAGACTTGCCTTGCGACATTAACATCTCTTTTTCCAACCTTATGGTAGGGTTGCTCTCCATCCATGAGAATGGGGTGACCATACTTAAATAAACCGTAAGTTCGGTTAATTCACGAACAGCACTCTGAAGGACAAAATGAACATTTTCCTTAGTAGGGTCTAATCCAACTGCCAGAAAATCAAGAACCACTTCCCTGACAGAATCCTGAATTAGTTTCGGATTATCTGCATGGGTTGTGAGAGCCTGAACATCAGCAATCAAGAAGAAACACTCATAATCATCCTGAAGCTTTACATAATTTTTTAACGCTCCGATATAGTGTCCTAAATGGAGCGGCCCTGTGGGACGAGTACCTGTTAATAATCTTTTCTCTTTCATAATCAATCTGTTAAATTTATAAATCTTAATTTTCTGGCACCGATGCGAGGAATTGAACCTCGACCAATGGTTTTGGAGACCACCGCTCTACCGTTAAGCTACATCGGTAAGTTCTGCAAATATACTCTCCCTAACAAAAGTAATATTTTTTTAATAATATCAGGTGTTGGGAACAAGTAAAAATTTAATTCCCAACACCTTTGCAACCTAAATGTACCCTCCTGCTGGCGATACTGTATAATGCACGTTCAAAATACAATACTCAGCTGAATTACGTTTCAATAACTCCTGAGATATCTTCTCTCTTACATATTCGGTATTTAAGTCTTCGTAAAGAGGGCAAATAAATTTCCCCTCGAAATACCTTGTACCGATTTCGGTAAGAACAACAGCATCCCACTCACACAATACAGTTAAATTTACGGTGTTACACATTTTTACTCTCCTCCATCTATTATTTATTTTTTTACTCTCTCTTACTAAATAATCTCCGAGAAAAATCCAGAGATTTATCTACAAAATCTAATCTTAGATTTTCATTAACACCATGCATATTACAGTCCTCATTTGCTAATGGAATTGAAATCACCTGACTTTTTAAAATATCCCTAAAAAATCCTATTACAGGAATACTACCACCGACAAAACTAAAAACCACCTTTTTCTTATAAGTATCTTCTAATAATTTTCTAATTTCGCTGATCATTTTTGTGTTAATGTTCATTTTCAGCGCCGGCCAAGATTCCGTACATACTACAGTATATTGAACGTATTCGGGTACATTTTTTCTTATAAACTTCTTAAAATTATCAATTATTTCTTCAGGATCCTGTGAAGCCGCAAATCTAAAATTTATTTTAGCTTCAGCCAAACCAGGTACTATATTGTTATAACCCTCTCCTATATAACCTCCTCTCAGACCAGACACTGTCAACATTGGTCTTAAACCTGTTTGAGTAAAAAAATCCATACCCTTTTCACACTTAAACGCTCTAATACCGGTAAGTTTCCTCAATTTAGATAAACTGAATTTCAAACTTCTATTATTTTTTAACTCAAACTCTGTAGGTTTACCCACTCCGTTATAAAATCCCGGTATCGCAACTTTATTGTTCCTATCGTAAAATTTCGATATCAATGTACTAAGTTCGTGTACAGCATTAGGTACTGCCCCTCCATACAGACCAGAGTGTACATCACCATTTGCTGTTCTCATACTTACCGTCATATTAACCCCACCCCTGAAACCAGCTTCAATGGTAGGTCTATTTTGAACCATTTCCCCGTCCGAAATTACAACATAATCACAAGAAAGTTCTTCCTTATTTCTTCTTATCACATCGGCTATCTCCACATTACCAGTCTCCTCGTTACCTTCTAATAAAAATTTTATGTTGTATCCTAATTTTCCTGATTTCGCCAAATCCGAAATAGCGGCTACATGAATAAGGAATTGTCCTTTATTATCGGCAACACCACGACCATAGATTCTGTTATTCAACAATGTAACTTTAAACGGATCTCCGATCCACCCATCGTTATTCCTCGCCGGCATAACATCGTAATGCCCATAAATGAGTATAGTTTTAAACTTTTTATTAACTTCTAAATACGAAAAAACATATGGATTCGTTGTTTTTCCTTTCAAAATTTTCGATTTAAAACCACCTTTTTCAAAAAGATTCTTTAACGCATCTGCAACTTCTTCCAATTCTGAGGAGTAAACAGAATCAGTGGAAATACTTTTGAATGCAGTTATATTTTTTAGATTTCCTAAATATGTTTCAATTATTTCACTCATATACTTACTTAAAACAAAAAAACCCGCTAATGCGGGTCGATACCAAACTTAGTTATTAAAACCACAGAGTTGACCCGCAAAATTATGCGCAATGCCAATCCCTATTGATTTTAACAGCTAACAAGCAGTTCATATCTGGAGATGATTCTACATAGAAAATGCAATAAGTCAATACTTTCAACGCTCAATAATACATTTCGGACAACTGCAAGTTAATGACTATAATCCGATATTAAAACCTCAATCTCGGTTTAAATAGTATTATGGTGGTAATTTGCATAAAATACCACATCAACCTATAATCTTTACAAAATAAAAACAAAAGGAGAAGGAAAATGACAACTTTATTTTCTAAGATAATCGGGGTTATCAGATTAATAATCCATCTTGCAAACCCTAAGCACCGTAGGATCCTCAAGGAAGTCACACATTCACTTACAAACGATAAAGATTACAAGCGGGAAAAGACATTCGTAATGATGGTCGGTTTATCAAAATCGGGGAAAACATACGTTGTGGAAAATAACTCATCTTTAAGAGATTTCTTCAGGGTCTCAACAAGTAAAATTCACGATTTAATTAATGAGAATTTCAATTTCCTTAAAGATGATAATAGTGTCAATGGAAAGGCCTACTGGGAAAGACAATATCTCACAAGAATGGTGAGAAAAAGATTAATAAACCAAGCTTTAAAAGAAGGAATAGCAATTGTCAACGACTCATGTAATCTTCGTAAACCTCCGAGAAAGAAGGACCTATATAAAGCCAAAAAATTTGGCTATCAAATAGTGCTTATATGGGTATTATGCTCAGAATCGGAGCTTTTAAAAAGATTACAAGAAGCAGATGAAAAAAGTATCAGAAATGGGGGAAAGCCGGTATGGATTTCACTTCATGAAATGCAGGAGAAAATTTTTAATAACAAAAACAGGCCTGATAAAAATGAGGCTGATAGATTAGTACTCGTGTTATCTCCAATAGATGATGACCCGATAAGAATTTATTAGCCTAAAGGGCAGTATATCAAAATACTGCCCTTTTCTTTTTTTCGAAATTCCTCTTCATAAAACGCATAATTTTTTATAATGGTAGCAATAATCTATTTTCCTACCACTACGAAAAAATTTTGACTCTCACAGAAAAAATGTTACTATATCGGACAAATACAAATAAAAGGAGAGAAAGACGTGAAACGCTTCATATCGGTGGTGTTTTTTTTGTTTCTAGCTATAGCTTTGAGTGGCAGTATTTACCAACAGCAAGTAACGAGCACAGTAAAGGAAGAATTAAATATCAATGATTTCAATATAACACCTACACCTGTAAAAACCACGCTAACACTTGTAGAGGATAGAATGACGGTGGAAAATCCAACATATACCAGGGTCCCTACACCAACACCTACACCTACACCAACCCAAGTATCCTTGCCATATGTAGAGTGCCCTGAAAATGGTGAAGACTACATTTGCTTTGGAGATTACTACAAAGAACTACCAAAGACCGGTTGGGAGGACAACAATATTATTCCGAAGTACATCGTGTTACATTGGGATGGAAGACCTGAAAAACCATATAATAAATGGCTATCAACCGGAACGTGGTTTGGCCTAGGAAGCGCAAAGTCGTCTCATTTCGGAGTAGGAATCGATGGCGTAGGACAGTTTTTACCGATGTTTGTGGACAGTGTAAAACAATCAAAAGCCGCTGACAATTGGGTGTTTGATGCTCAGTGCATAAATATTGAAATAGCGGGAAGAAATTTTAATGCCATTGTAACCGAAGAAGCAGACGATGAGATGAAAACCACAATAGAAACGGTTACAAACTTTACGCTGGAATTAGTAGTAAAACTGATGCGCCAATACAATATATCAATTGAAAACGTATTGGGCCACTATCAGGTTCTAAATGGAAAAGTAGATCCAGGAGATCTTTGGCTCCAGGAATATTTTTTACCCAAATTAAGAAACCTGATCGAAAAATAAAACCGGGATCGCTTGTACAAAACATTTAACAAACGATCCCTTTTCTTTTTTCTTTTCGACGCTCTTTCTTTTTCAGAAATTTTAATCTATACTTTTAACTATGAGTACAGAAAACTTCCCAAAAACAGAAACGGATACGCCCCAGGAGCTTCAAAAAAAAGACTTAAATATAGGTAAAAAGATCGGCAGAAAAACATTGTTTGTAATATTAGTCCTACTGGCTGTCACCCTCTTAGTTTTCCTATTTGTCTCCGGTTCTAAACAAAGAAATCAACCGCCCTCAGAATTTGAGGTAAGGGAAGAAACACAACCATCTCCAACAAGCCCAAGTGAACCGTTTGTAGAGATTGATATAGACAGAGACGGAGACAAAGAAAAAGTTCCGGAAAAGATAGCCAATTCCAAAATACTTCTGCTCACAAAAGAAGGAGAACTTTACACAATAAACCCCGTAGATTTAAAAAGGACACTGCTATTGAAGGACGTGAAAGCTTTTGCATCCTCGGAGGATAAGAAAAATATAGCCTATTTGAAAACGTGCCCGGAAATGAGCAATATCTCCAAATGCGACAATAATATTTACATTTTCAACATTGAGACCGGAACAACGGGAAAAATAGAATCCGACTCTACCACTCAGCGCAAAGTTCAGTGGTCTCCCGATGGAAGGTACCTTTTGGTGGAAATGGGAACAAGCGCTCTCGGCCTTAATAAAGTAATTTCAGTAGCCGATGGAAAAGAGACCGGATGTACATTCTCAGGAGAATTTATATGGGTAAGTAACAATGAATTAGTTACAAAACTTTTTATGGATGGGTATGCTATGAGACCGGGAGAAATAAACCAAGCTACAGGCATCAGAAAAATCAACGTTGAAACATGCGAATCTGAAAATATAATTCTTCCCTCCGACACCGAAGACTTTTATGCTAAAAAAGTCGTAGATGGGAATTTAATCGTGGAAAAAAATTATGTCGCAAAAAAGGAAGATTGGCTTGATTTTAAAGGAGGGTCAAAAATTCAAACTACGTACGAAAAATACAATCTGCAGACAAAAACCAGGGAGCCCTACCCGGCTTACGCAGAAGAGTTGAAAAAAGAAAAGTCAAGAATTGAATCTCTTCTCCCCGATTCTATAAATCCAAAAAGTGTATTCATCAGTGACAAGGAAGTGGCGGAAGGATGGGAACTTGTTAATGTTTATACAGGCGGGTCACTATACAACAATGTAGTGTTTCTAATAGGTCCGGATAAAACTGTTGCAAAAGTAGACGAAGGCGCTATAGGAAAGTGGCTCTAGCCCATTTGCGCTCACTTTATTTATTTTTCTCAAATTTTCTTTCTTTTATACCTGAGAATAAAACACAAAATAAACCGATCATTGATAAGAGCATCCCCAAATAAATAAAGGGATTAAAGTAAAAAATTTCTACCTTCTCTCCGGGCTTTACACCACTTAACCAAAGATAACCAAAATTATCTTTACCGATTTTAATATCACTCTTTCCATAAACTTTCCACCAAGGAGAATACTTAATAGAGGAGTTAATATTGCCGTTATTATCATTATCCCCACTTTCTTTCACAAAACTGGCTATAACAGGATTGTTATCTACCCTTTTCCAACACTCATCTGAAATGTCACTTATTGAAGAATAGATATAGAGTTTTTCTTCCCAGGAGAGGTCGGACTGTAAATTCAAATAATTATATCTTTTATCTATAATTGAATAAGAATTAAAATCATGAATGAGACTGGAGGTACTTACTTCCTCTAATAAAACCAGGTTTCCATCTTCTATTTCCTTAGTACTTATAATGTAATCTGCTTTATTCTCAATATCTAAAAGACTTGCCTTTTTAAGTAATTCCTTTTCTTCTACTGGACCATAAAAATACTTGAAGGTGTTAAGAGTATAAAGATCTAATATTGACACTGCATAAGGATATAAGAAGGTATCAGAATTGTCATAAAACAAGAAGACGCCGGGTTTTAAATCTTTTAGCGTGCTGTAAGGAGGAATTTTATGAACCTCATTTTTATCCATCTTCGCAAAATTAAAACTATAAGTGTTATTTCCAAATGTAGAGGGACCGGCTAAAACTTCCAGAAAAACAAGACAGGAAATTCCAAAAGCCATAATTTTTCCGAATAAGAAAGTGAAACCTTTAAACTTAACTTTTATCTTTTTTACTAAAAATTTAATAAACATATCCAAACCATAAACACTCATAACATACATAGGAACAAAAATAAGGACCATGAAAGCAGGAACAATTGTTAATCTATTAAACAATGGCAGTTTGAACAAAAAATCCGAAAAGGGATTGTAAGTAACAAGAACAAAACCTACAAAAATGGAGATAAGAGAGAAAGTGAGAATCTTGTCCGTTTTCTTTTTGGTAGAAATCCTCACCAGCAAAACCACTAAACACAGGAAAAAGAAAATCGATGCTATCAAACCCGGGGTAAAAACTGCGGAACCGAACAAGTGCCTGAAAGGGGGGAAATAACTCCAAAATTCTAACATTTCTATCTTATTAACTCTCCATCCCTTACCTACGCTTTCAGATATTCTTCCGGTGCTGCTTTTCATTAAATACAAAAAAGGCAGAATTTTAATAGCAAAAATAAAAAACGACAAAATGGGAACAAAAATAAGCTTTTTTATATTTTTAACGGCATCCTTTCCATGGACAAAAGTCACTAATAAAATCCAAAAAAACCACATTGCAATAACGATATTCAGGTTTCCTTCAAAAGACAAGGCAAAAGACAAGGATAAAAGTATAAGATCAAAATTACGATGGTTCTTAAAATAAAGAAAGGTAAAAGTTATTATCAAAGGAATCCATTTGTATGAGTATAGGTATTCAATTCCGACTCCCGGCGATAACCTCATAGTAACAAAACCGTTAAAAGTGAAGACAACAGCGCCAAAAAGAGATTTGATTCTATCAAAACCCATTTCTCTAAAAAATATGAGAGAGAAAACTGATATCAGAAATAATTGCAGAAGAATGAAAATACCAGACGCAGTATAAACATTTTCAAAAATCAGAAAAATAAAATTAAAAGGAGAAAAATAAGCAGATATAGGATTGGAAAAGGCATCAAAACCACCTCCGAATCTGCTATTCCAAATTGGAGGCTCCTTATAAGTCAGAATTGATTCCCGGAAAAAATGAAAGAACGGAATTTGAATATTATTAAAATCTTGAGCCGAAAGTGTTTGCCCTTTAAACAACAATTTGTTTAAAAAAATCACATTAAGAAAAAATAGAAAAATTATCGGAAAAAGCTCTTCCCTAAAATGCTTCTTGAATCTTAAGAATATAATTAAAAGATATAAATTAGGAACAATTAGAATAAAGACCAATAGAAATTTATTTAGGATATCTACCCACATCACATATAGTCTAATTTAGAAATTAAATTACTGCAAACAAAGAAAATCCGAAAAGCACAGATAAGCGAAGTGGCTTTTTTCAGACATAATTTGTAGAATACAATAGTCGGCAAGATAGCGATAAACTGATGCCCGGTATATTTAATTTTATTTTGACATGCCGCAATATTTTATGCCGAAGTAGCTCAATGGTAGAGCAAGCGCATCGTAAGCGTTAGGTTGTGGGTCCGATTCCCACCTTCGGCTCCATAAAATCCGATAAATTATGCAAAATAAGGCCTCGTGTCCTGCTACAAACATTTAAAACCTTAACTAGACAATTCTACTACTATGGGGTATAATGACAAAGATAAGATTAACCAAAAAATATAACAAATAATAAAAAGGAGAGAAAAATGAAAAAACATCCTGGAAAGATATTTTCCTTCTCATTGTTTTTGATCTTGGGGATAGCGATATTTCTAAGATTCAAAGGCCTAGGGGAAACTGCTGCAGGTACCGTCCTGGCAGTTACCTATACTTTGATGGCGGTAGTTTTCTTGCTATACCCATCAGAAAACAAAGAAAAAAAGGAAAAGCCTATGGCTACCCCTAAGAATTATAATAGGAGTAAGAAGTAGATTGTGAAATTGAAAAAAAGATCTTTGGAGGAGATAAAGGAATGGAAGATGAAAATCACAAAAATGTGACGGGAATGCCGGACGATCTTCCAAAAGAAATATGGTGGATTGCTCTGGCATTTGTCGGGGGTTTAGTTATAACGATAGTAGTAATATTGATGGAGATTTTTTAATAAATTCGGGATAGGATTTTTTCAAAACAAAAACCTATCCCGTTTTTTTTCAAAATTACAAAAATAAATCTCCGAAATTTGGTAAAATATTTTCATGAAAACAAAAAAAGCCGTAATTGCAGCCGCAGGACTCGGAACAAGATTTCTTCCCGCTACAAAAAGCATTCCAAAAGAAATGCTACCTATACTAAATGCCCCTATAATTCAGTACCTAGTAAAGGAACTTGCTGATTCCGGAATAAAAGAAGTCATAGTAATTACAAGGCCCGGGTTTAAAACATTTAATCAATATTTTTCACGTGACGGAAAACTGGAAAAAATACTGACGGAAACCGGCAAATCGGAACTTGCCAAAGAAATAAAAGAAATCACAAAAATGGCAAAAATGAGATTCAAGCCACAGGATAAAGATTTACCATACGGAAACGGCTCTCCTATCCTAGCTGCTAAAAAATTTCTGAAAGAAGGAGAAAGTTTCGTCTATATGTTTGGGGATGACTTAACCATTTCAAATATCCCTGTTACCAAACAACTTATGGATGTTTTTGAGGAGGAGAACCCCAAAGCGGTAATTGCCGTCCAGGAAGTACCGTTAAAAGAAGTTTCAAAATACGGTATTGTTGCCTACAAGGAAAATCCCGAGAGTAAATATGAAATATCGGGGCTAACAGAGAAGCCTACAATGGAAGACGCCCCATCACAAATGGCTCAGTTCGGAAGATTTGTTTTGTCGTACGATGTTGTAAAAGAAGCAGAAAAAAGAGTTCTTGGAAAGGGAAACGAATTATGGCTCGCGGATATTTTAAATAATCTAGCAAAAAGAGGTGAAAAGATAATAGCCAAACCTATTGAAGGGGAGTGGCTCACAACGGGGGATCCTTTGAGATTCACGGAAGCGACACTCAAATTCGCGATGCAAAGACCTGACATAAAAGACGAGTTGATTGATTTCATAAAAAGAGAAATAATTTAAAATATCGAGTCATTTTGTAAAAATTATTAAAAATTAACGCATTATTAATTTATACCGTGTAAGTAGTAGTTAAACATGAAAAGAGATAAAGCAAAAAATATCAAAAGATTATCGGAGAAAGACCTGGAACAAACTCTGAGAAAAAGAGTGCTGGCTATTTTAATAGTTTTGACTATCGGTATACTTGGTTTTTTCGTTTTTGCGCCACAAATAGGCTCCTTATTCGGATATTTTTCAAAACACAGAAACGACCCCGGGTATGTACCAACGCCCAAACCCATGCCTCCGGTATTTATTAATGCTCCAAAGGCAACTAACAAAGATAAAATAACACTTATGGGAAAAGCTCTTTCGGGAGCAACAGTTAAGATATTTGTAAACGGACCTGAAAAAGGATCCACTACCGCCGGTAATGATGGGATTTTTACATTCCCCGATATTCAACTTAACTCCGGAACAAACACAATTTTTGCTAAATCTTACGACAACAATGGAAATGAGAGCGATAGCTCAGAGTTTCTGGTAATAGTTTATGATAAAGAACCTCCTAAAATAACAATAGAAAGCCCGAAAGATGGCGAAACAATAAAAAATCTAAACAAAAGAATTGAAATCAAAGGAAAAATAAGTGAAAAAGCCGATATCAGCATAAACGAGAGAACTGCTATTCAGAACTCCGACCTATCCTTCAACTATTTACTATCCGTTAATGAAGGAGAAGTAAAAATAAACATTGAAGCCACAGATTTGGCGGGAAACAAATCCTCAAAAGAAATTACAGTCAAATATTCGAAGAGTCAATAAATAATACACAGAAAACCAAAAACATAATCTGCGGATAAAACAGGCTGTTTATAAACTGAGATTCCAATAAAAGAGGTAAGATTACCGATGCGGAAATTAAACTTCTCTCTCCTTTTTTTGCAGAGGCACCGAAAAGTGGAAAAATCAAAGCCAAAAAATAAGACAAAAATCCTAAAATACCTGTTGTCGCAAAAACGAAAAGAAGACTTGAATCAGATCCTGTTGCTGAATGAACATTTTCCTCCCCGATATCCAGAAACCCATATTCCTCTTGAGCATAACGATAGGAGTTAAATCCTACTCCCGTCCAAAAGTTATCTTTTACAATTTCAAGAGCATTTCTCCAGGAAACCAGCCTGAGACTGGCAGAATCGGCCGGGTCGGTAATACCGGATAATCTTGTTTGCACCCTGGGAATGGCAAAATAGGCCAAAAAAACCACTATAAACGCCGCAATTAACAATACCCGAGATCTAAACAACCCATAGAGCAAAATCGCAACCCCAAGCATTCCCCAGGCACTTCTGGAAAAAGTTAGAACCAGGGCGGTAAATATTATTAAAAAAGCAATAAAGTCTCCTTTTTTCGGTTTAGGAAATTCATCCGATACTTTAGCAAAATCCTCAGTATGCTTGAGATTCTGAAAATCCATATCCCCTTTTCTTTTTTCCGGAAAAAATTTCTCCAAAAGCAAAACTAAACAAATAACGAAATAGGCACCGACAAAGTTCGGGTCAAAAAAAGTTGAAGCCAAACGGTTTTTATGAGGATCCCATCCAAGTTCAGGATCCAAAACCGTAAAATCAGGCAGTACTAAAAGTTGGATAAAACCTATAATAGCAAGAAAAACACCGGAGTATATAAAAGCCTTGAAAATCTTTTCCTTCGTTATTAATTTTTTATCCATCATATTAAAAACGACTACTCCTGAAAGAAGATACGAAAAAAACCTGAACAGATAAAAGGCGCTGACAACAAAATCCTCTGCAGGTATTTCCAATGTAGAAAAAGAAAAAACTAGGGAAGCAAGTGCAAAGACGGAAAAAATCGCAAAGAGAAAAGAATTTTTCGGTATTCTGAAGGATTTTTTTACAAGTGCAAAATAAACAACTCCTAAAAAGGAGAAAAGCGCGATAGCTATGTCAAAAAGATAGATATTCATCCCTTCACTTTTGGAAACAGACACAAGCTGATTTAAGCTCAACAAAAGCAACGTGATGTAAAAGCTAAGATTTAGCATATTTGAGATTCCAGGATTTTCGGGCAAAAAAACCAAGTAAAATAAGAACAATAAACTCCGAAGCGATGGTTATCCATGAAGCGCCATAAAAAGAATATTTGGGTATAAAAATAAAATTGGAAATCATATTAAAAGAAAAGCTTATAAAGTATATCCAGGGAAGATACTTCTGGTAGCCCAAGGTAACTATCAACCAGGAAAGCGGAGATGTCAGATAAAAAATAAAAAGGCCTCCCGAAAGTATTCTTAAAACACCGATGGATTGAAAAAACTCATTTCCTCCTAATATTTTTACGGCTAGCGGCGCAAACACTACTCCCAGTGAACCTACTAAAACACCGGAGAGAATTGAAAAATAAATAACCCGTGAAAAAGTTTTCCTCAATCTATCTTCCCCTTTTGCCATGTCCCCTACCAGAACGGGATAAACCGAATTCATAAAAAAGGTCGGAACGACAAGTAAAACTTCGAAAACTTTATACGCCAAAGCATAAACAGCAACACTTTCGGTGTTGCCCAAACCATAGGAAGATGGAAGTTTCAAAATTGAAAGCATTAAAGCGTCTTCCTTAAAACTCATCTGACTGAATATAAACATAATTCCAATAGGAAGAGAGGCCGAAAACAGATATTTTAGAAGATTCTTATCAAGAGAAAAATCCGGGGTGACACCCATCTTCCTAAGAAATAACAAACTGACAACAAAAGTTATTATTCCGCCTATTACATAAGAAAAATTAACCCACATTATATCAGCATTAGACTTTGAAAGAACCAAAATCAAAATGAAAATTACCGCATATCCTAAAATGTAAGCAATGGTTGAGAAATCGTATCTCAGTTTAACTTGAAAAAAAATATTAGCCGTAGAGTATAGAGATTGAGTAAGAAGAATGAAAAGACCCAGTGTTATACCCATTCTTAATTCGGGAGAGTAGGGGAAAAATTTCAAAACTACGGAAAGTAAAGCAATAATAAGCAATGAAAATAAAAATCTTATTATCAGAATATTTCCAAGATATTTTCCGGCGTTACTCCAGTCCTTTGTGAGTTCTCTTGCCGCAATAGCATTTACTCCAAAGTCGACTATTACAAAAAAAAGGGCCGGCCAGGACTGCATCAAGCTAAAAGCGCCATACTCCTCTCTTCCATACGACCTGGTTATAATCATCACAGCCAGCATAGTAATTGACATACTAATTATCTTTCCCGCTATCTGATAAACTGTATTCGCAGCAACCTTGGTTGCAGTATAGGATTTAAATTTCTTAAACATTATTCTTGCCCCTTTGAGCAGTTATAAATATTCATATCACCAGAAGACAGCGCCGGAGGCTTGCCTTCAATCTTCTTTATTTTTTTCACAGTTTCATAATGCAGATAAGGAACTTTATCTTTATTTACCCAAGAAAAATGATCATACGGTGGGTCGTACCTTATTGTAAAGGGCATTACCGCTCTAACTCTGTCATCTTTAAGCCATACATCTTCAAAGGCTATTTTGAAGTTCTCAGCAACCTTTTCCACCGGTAAGTAGGAACTGTTGTAACTCTCCCCTTCCGCATGAGCCCATCCCGTTTCTGTTATAAAAACCGGCAGATCTTTATTAAGCTTAAGCTCATCTTTTAAAAACTTCAATTCTTCCTCGTATGCCCGTATGCTCCATCTACCGGTATCGTACGGACTTCCGGAAAAATTGGGTTGGGGATAGGGATGCGATGCCCACCCATCAAGTTTTTCAAAAATCCCCGGAACTTTCTCATTCATTTTTCTCATAAATTCAAAGGAATCTAAGCTTTCATTACTATTGGGAGCACTGACATTAAAAGCACCGTTAAGCATATAAAAGTTCGGGTTTACATTTTTAAAAGTTTTTATCGTATAATCCAAAACTTCCGCGTATTCTGACGGATCCGCGTCCCCGTTCCAAAACTTATCATCATTAGGCTCATTGTAAACACTTATATACCTGTATTTTATGGGCCAAACAAAAGTGTTTAAAAATTCCGCTGCTTTTTTTGTTTGTTTTTGATAATGTTCAATATCTACATTCCAAAGTTGTATTACCGGAATCAATTTTTTGCTTATCAATTGGTCAAAAACCCTACCCCACTTTCCCTTATCATAATCTTTTACATTATAAGGAATTAAAACATATCCCCATTCCCCGCCATTTGAATTCACAAGATTCTGAGCGATTTCAAAGAAATCCTTATCTTCGGCATATATGTAAAGTCCGAATTTATTATTTTCCTTCCAAAGAGGATCGGCGTCTGTATAATAAACGTACCGGATATTTTGAACAACCGCGCAAGGTTCGCTTTCATCCCAGTTTTCCTCTGCATTAAAAACAAAACTCAAATCTGCTTCATTTACCTCATTCTGCTCTTTTTTTTCAACAAATTCTTTATAAATCAAAACCGAAGCAGTAAGAACAAGGACAAAAAAAATAACATTTCTGACAGGAGTTTTAACCCCTTTCCCGAGCTTATCCATAACTTATTAATTTTATCATTTTATAACTTGAGACGTCCTGATATTTATCGTGTAAAATTGAGTACTGAATGAGTAAAAAAATAAAAATTATCATCGGTATTTTTGCTTTCGCTCTTGCCCTTTTTACTGGGCTTTGGGTTGTGGGTAAAAAAGAACCGAATGAAGGAAACTTAAAAGTTTTTTCACCTTTCTCCGATAAATCAAGTATCTTTTCTTTTTTCTCCAAAGAGAAAGAACATCCGAAAAAAATAATATATGGATATCTTCCATATTGGAATCTAAATAAAATCAAATACCTGCAATTAGACAAGATCACAGACATTGCTTATTTTGGGCTTTATCTTGATGGAGATGGAAATTTTATTACCACCATAAACGGAGAGGACGGAAGTTCTGTTGTAGAACCGGGCTACGATAACTGGAAAAACAACGAAGATTTAAAAAATCTCATAAAAGAATGCAAAGAAAAAAATGTAAGATTTGCTCTAACAGTCATTGCCCATAGTGACGAGGAAAATAATGAATTTCTAAATTGTAGAGAATGCTGGGATACTTTGATCAGAAATCTTAAAATTGAGCTGGATGAGAAAAGGATAAAGGACGTGAACTTAAATTTCGAGCATGCGGAGGGAGTTGACGAGGATATAGCGAAAAAGTTTTCTGAATTTGTTGAATATTTAAACAGCAAAATGGACGAAACGTACGGCAACACGTATCTTGTAGTTTCGGCTTTTGGAGATTCAGCGACTCAAAAAAGAGTAAGCTCCGATCTGGAAAATTTGGGCCGGGCGGCAGATGGTGTTTTTATAATGGCTTACGATTACCACCAACCGACTTCGGAAGAAGTAGGACCGATCTCCCCTATAGAAGGTCCCGGTTCTGATGTAAAAGAAACTATAAAGGATTTTCTTTCCAAGGTTCCTCCGAACAAGATAATTCTCGGCATCCCTTACTACGGTTACAATTGGCTTGTTGAAGACGATTCTCAATATGCGAAAAGAGTTTCGGGATCTGATGAAAACGGATTTTCAGAAGCTCAATCTTATGAAGATGTCCTGGAAACAATAATAAAAATTGCACCCGAGCTAAAGTGGAATAACGAGGGAAAATCTCCTTATTTTACCTACGTAAGTCCTAAAACCAATGCTCTAAGAACCGTTTATTACGAAAATACCGAGTCGCTTAGATACAAATACGACCTTATAAAAGAACACGAGCTTGGAGGGGTAGGAATATGGGCTCTGGGATACGATGGGGGCTACACAGACTTATGGGACCTTCTATACGAATATTTTGTTAAATAATATCTGGCAGATAAAACAATGGACACCTCTAAAGTCATTTTGGTGGGCTCATCAGGACTCGAACCTGAGACCTTTGCAATGTGAATGCAACGCTCTAACCGTCTGAGCTATGAGCCCAAAAACAATGCTAAAACAACACTGCAGGTATATTTTACTACACCTTGTAGTTCCAATTTATCAGGAATAAGATTAATTGACTATGAGTAATAAAAAGATAAAAACTGCAATTGCCGATTATTTGCTTACTCTCACAATTTTTGCGTTGGTTTTCTCGGTTGTTTATTTTTTTGTCGGGCAACTATTTGAGGTCACAGGAGAATCTATGGTTCCTAATTTCCAGGATAAAGAACAATTGCTGGCAGAAAAAATATCGGTGAATTTGTCAAATCTTGAGCGGGGAGATGTCGTAATTTTTAAAAATCCATTTGAAAACGATAGATTGCTGATAAAAAGAATAATCGGACTTCCCGGAGAAAAATTTCAGATTTCAAACGGATTGGTTTATATTAACGGAGAAAAGTTAACGGAAAATTATTTACCGGAAGGAACTCAAACAAAAGGAAGAAGACTCTTAGAGGAGGGACCGGAATATACTATTCCGGCAAATTCTTTTGTAGTTTTAGGAGATAACCGTGAAAAAAGCACGGATTCCAGAGATTGGGGATATGTTAAAAACGAAATGATAGTTGGAAGGGCAGTTCTGGTTTACTATCCGATAAAAAATATGAGAATTGTAAAAAGGGTAAATTATTGATAATAACGGGATTTTTAAAGAATCGTTAAAAAAATGATAACTGTCTAGATCGTTACTTTTTAATCTTTACCTTTTCTTTCGGAGCTTTTGTCTTTTCCTTTTTACTTATTCCCAATTTCTTTTCAGACCCTTCCACGGCTATTACGTCTACCCTCTTCTTTTTTCTGTTTTCCCAGGAAAATTCTACTACTCCGTCAACCCTGGAATGCAAAGTAAAATCCCTTCCCATATATACATTATCACCGGGAAGTATTTCCCTTCCTCGCTGTCTTACAATTATCTGACTTCTCTTAACGGGAGAACCACCGTAAACCTTAACTCCGAGTCTTTTTCCCGAAACGTTACCTCCCTGAACTGCCTTGGAACCTCCAGCTTTTGTATGCGCCATATTCTTATTTCCCCTTCTTCAAATTTTTACCTGATTTTTTGCTGACACTTTTGACTGCAACTTCTTTAACCGGCTTTTTCTGGACACTTTTTTCCTTCACAACCTCTTTCTTTGCTTCTTTTTTTGGCTTCGTTGGTACTGGTTTTTTGTTAACTTTTCTCTCTACAGTCTTCTTTTCAGCTTCAACAACCTCTTCGACTTCTTTTTCGCTTTTTCTAACCTTCTTATTAGCGTTTTCAATCGTATCCACCTTTACAACACTCATAGGCTGTCTATGACCCTTGACCTTCTCGTACCGTGACTTTTTCTTAAATCTAGCAACTCTTACCTTTTTCCCAAGTTTCTCCTCTAAAACCGAAATTTTAATAGAAATTCCAGAAGCGTAAGGTTCTCCGACAACAATATCAGTATCATCGGCATAAAATAAAACCTCCGCCTTAACAGGATTCTTTTGTCTTTCCAACTCAATAACATCCCCTTCGTGAACAAGGTATTGCTTTGAACCTAATTTTATTGCTGCATATTTTTCCATATTAAACATAAGGATATTACACTAATACTGAAAATTGAGCAATAGCCCGCAGCTTAGAGCTGGGAACTTGCACCCAATATTATTAGCAAATCATAATCACTGTCATCAGGAAGATCGTCTTTCACCTCTATGTCGGGAAATTTACTTTTCATATCCTCTGTGATCATATCTTTATAGGTTTCTGCGGCACTCTTTTTAAATTGCAAAACAGTAGAGTCAGTTTTTGTGTTCGCGGTATCTATCGTAAGAACCGTATAGCCAAAATCTTCCAAAAAAACCTTTGTCCTTGCTGCTAAACCATTTATTCCCGCACCGTTTTCAAGTCTGATTTTTAGATTCCCTTTTTGCACTTTTGCGTTCGGATCAGTTTCGGCACCGCTGTCGGTCCCTCCATTTTTCCCGTCACTTTCGGACGCTCCACTACCATTTTCAGATTGCTCATTTTCAACGGACTGACTTAGAACCTGCGCATTTTCCTGACTTTGACCCGTCTGTGCCATCTGAGTATCAACAGATTTTTCTCCCTTAAAGTTTCTGATACCAAAATAAGCGCCCACCACCAACAATAGGACGCCAACGACTGAACCTACAACTACTAAAGCCGGACTTTTTTTCACTTCGACTGGCAGGGGCAACAAATTAAGAAGATTTAACTGACTCTCCAAAATCAACGGGTCGGAATCTATAAGAAAATTGATAATGGTATTTATCTCCATTCCCGCCGGAGCCTGGGAGCCATCACTGAAATTCGGGCTTGTTATAGGCTTCACCTCATATCCGGGAATTTCAAACGAGTCGCAATTAAAAGTGAAAACACACTTAATAGGACTGGATTTTTTATAAAATGACAAATCTTTCACCAGAGCTGATAATTCTTCTGACGTTTTCTTGCTTTTGTTCTCATAGACTCCGGAAAAAAATATACCGTTCAGCTCGGAAAGTGCGATTACCTGATCCCCATCTACTTCGGCCACAAAAACTGCAGGATCATTTATACCTTCATATTTCGGAAGAGCCAAAACCCAGGGTATTATACCTCTCAGACTAATATCTAAGATGTTAGACACTTCCAAAAAACTATTCAATACACTCTTCTCAACTCCGACAAATTGGTAAACGAAAGGGACTAATTTCTTATATGAAAAATATAAATTATCCAACGGCAGATCCGGCTCTTTTGTTTTGATTTCGGAAATTATCTGTTCGTCAATATTATTTTCTCCTTTTGAAACCGTAACAAATCTCAGAAAAACATCCTGCGGCTCCATAATAAAATCCAACCTCAGCTTATTTTTTTTCAGGGGCGTTAAAGTGGAAACCAAACCCTCAATAATAGAAGCTAAACCCTTTGTATCCAGTATTTTTGAGTCGTCAACAATTTCTTTCGGAATATCAACCATGGCACTTTTAAGAACCGCCTCCTTATCAATGGTTGAAACTCTGAGAATATTGTTATTAATAGAGATAATTAAATCCTGCATTGATTAAATATACCATAATTATATCCTATCTATTCTCGTTTCCTCACCCGCAATTATTTCTCTCGCCAAAAGTTTACTTTTTATTTTGTCTTTAAAAATACTTACAATCTCTTCTAAATCGGAATCTTTTTTATAAGTCAAAACTATCTCATCAGAAACCGAAAGACCCGCTTCCTTTCTAAGATCCTGAACTTCCCGTATAAATTCCCTCAATCTACCTTCCTTTTCAAGCTCGGGCGTAATTTCGGTATCAAGTTCAACGTTAATATTTTCAGTTACTTTTACAGATTCTGAGACCTGTATATTTAAGGGTCCTTTCTCTTCAGTTAAATCAGCAGCCTCAATACTTTTCACGTTAACTTCCTCCAAAATCAATTTTTTGTATTCTTCCGGAACATCATCTTTTTTTGATATTTTGGCGGAATTCAGCACCTGCCTTACGGGTATTCCTTTTTCTACTCTTATGGAAAGAATCTGACTGGAAATTTCACGGGCTTTTTTCATATTTTTCAATATATCTTCCGAATCGGAGAAAAGTTGTTCCTCAAAAACAGGATAATCGCACAAATGAACTGATTTGGAATCAGTTTCTCCGCCCTTTATCAGCGATCTGTATACATTTTCAGACATAAAAGGAATTATCGGAGCCGAAGCTTTTGAAAATTCAAACAAAACTTTATACAAAGTTGATAAAGCCTCGTTATCGCCATGGGAAATTCTGTCCCGCGATCTTCTGACATACCAACGGGACAAATCGTCCACAAATTCTTCCAGGGATTTTACTGCAGGAGGTATGTTATAAGAAGACAGGCTATCGGAAATTTCCTTAATAACCCAGTTTAATCTTATCAGAATCCACTTATCAAGAACATTATTGGATTTAACTGCATCTTGTTCGTTCCAGTTATTTACCTGAGCATAAGTCAGAAAAAATACAGCCGAGTTCCAAAGGGGATTTAATACGTTTCTTAATTTGTTTTTCAGTTCCGATTCGTCAAAGTTCGTGTTTTCCCCTAACATTAATGGGGATCCCATAAAATAAAGTCTCAACGCATCTCCCCCGTATTTGTTTATCACATCTTTTGAATCGGGATAATTTTTATACGTTTTACTCATCTTCCTTCCGTCGGTTCCGGCAAGAACTCCGGTTACAATTACATTGTTAAAACAACGGGAATTAAAAAGCAAAGTAGAAATGATGTGCATTCTCTGAAACCATGCTCTTACCTGTCCTTTATATTCAACAATAAAATCTCCGGGATAATTTTTTTCAAATTTCTCCTGATTTTCAAAAGGATAGTGAATCTGGGCAAAAGACATAGATCCTGCTTCCATCCATGAATCCAAAACTTCCGACCTTCTTCTATACTCCTTGCCATCTTTTTTTATTACAATTTCATCAATATAAGGCCTATGGAGATCTTTAACTTTCTGCCCCGACATATCTTCTATTTCCTTGATGGAAGAAAAAACTAATCTATCACCATCAGCAGATTCCCACACAGGCATAGGTGTGGCCCAAAATCTATTTCTGGAAATACACCAATCAGGAGCTTGTTCAATGGTTTTTTCAAAAATACCATTTTTAACGTACTCAGGAATCCAGTTTATATCCTGATTATTCTTTATTAAATCTCCTTTAATCTTTTGGATATCAATAAACCAGGCTTTTTGCGCTTTTTGAACCAGGAGTGTATTACACCTGTCATGATAAGGAACCCTATGGGCTGTTTTCTCGTTTTTCAACAAAAGCCCGCGACCGGAAAGATCCTCCAAAATGAGAGGATTTGCTTCCAGGTAAAACATACCCTCATACGGATTTTTCTCATTTGTCCCCGGTAAGAACTTACATTCATCGTCCAAAGTCATCATAAGGGTAAGGTTGTAATTCTTTCCCATCTCTGTATCTATTTCTCCAAAGCCCGGAGCGCTGTGTACAATCCCCGTTCCTTCATCCATGGTGACCATGCTCTCGTACGAATAAACCTTAAACTCCCCTTCTTTTGAAGAAAAAAACTTAAACAAAGGCTCGTAGTCCAACCCTACTATATCTGCACCGCTAAATTCTTCTTTTATCTTGTAGTTTTTACCGGAGAAAACAAAATCCAATCTCTTTTTTGCCAGAATATACAACTCCTTTTCATATTCAACGGAAACATAAGTTTCTTTATCATTCACCACTAAAGCCCGGTTGGAAGGTAAAGTCCATGGAGTAGTCGTCCATGCCAAAAGATACTGCCCGTTAAATTTTCCATCCGAAATTACTTTAAATTTTACCGTTATTGATGGATCTTCTTCTTCGCGGTATGAGTTATCCATAGATATTTCAAAATCAGAAACAGGGGTTCCGCAAGTCGGACAAAAAAGAGAAGTTCTGATACCCTCATAAATTAGATCTTTATCATATATTTGCTTAAAAGCCCACATTACACTTTCCATATATTTCTGATCCGTAGTACGATAAGGATTATTAAAATCTACCCATCTTCCGACTCTATCTATATACCATTCCCATTCAGCCGAGGTTTTGGATGTATATTCATAGCAAGCCTGTGTAAATTTATCCAAACCGTACCCTTCAATATCTCTTCTGTTTTTAATCCCCAGCTTTTCCTGAACTTTATTTTCCACTGTTAATCCATGAGCGTCCCAGCCCCAGACCCTTTCGACCCTTTTTCCTCTCATAGTCCAGAATCTGGGAATAACGTCTTTTGCAATGGAAACTAAAAGATGCCCATAGTGCGGAAGGCCGGAAACAAACGGAGGACCGTCATAAAAAACATAGAGGTTATCTTCCGGATTTTTTTCCACGGATTTTTCAAAAACATTATTTTTCTTCCAAAAATTCAGCACATCGGACTCGAATTCAGGTATTGTTTTTTTCTCAGGTAATTTAAACGTCATCGGAAACAGAATAACATAAAAATTTAATAAGTTATTATATTTAAATTCTCCCCGGAGCTATATTTTTCCTCACTAAGCAATTTATCGGTATCTCTGGCATTTACAAACAAAACCGATATTAAGAATATCAGCATGAGAAGTATTAAAGATAGAAGAAAATAGTATTTTTTCACTATTCCTTATTGTTCCAGATTTTATCCTCAAATCCAAGTCTTTTGTTGGAATATCTGGACATCACAAAGAGAAGATCGGAAAGACGATTAAGGTACTTTCCTATGAAAGCCTTATCTTTGTTCTTTTTTAAATATGAAAAAACCATTCTCTCAAGTTTTCTGCAAGTAACTCTTGCAAGATGAAGAAAACTGCTTTCTCTGCACCCGCCAGGAAGAACAAAATTTTTAATGGGGTCATTTTTTGCTTCAAAATAGTCTATCATTTCCTCCAATTCTTTTATCCTTTTTTCCCATTTTTCATTTGCATCACGTGAAATCTTTTCTCCGGAAGAAATAATCGAACCTAAGCTTAAAAGGTCTTTTTGAACTTCAACTGCCATTTTCCTTACTTCACCTAACTGGGCGGAATGAAGAAATCCGAGACAAACTTCCAACTCATCAAAGGTTCCTAAAATTTCAAATACAAATTCGGTTTTAGATATTTTTTTATGCATCTTCGGCAGAGAGGTAAATCCGAAGTCTCCGTTTCCTGTGTATATTTTATTCATACTTTAGAGGCAGATTGACACAAATATACCTCAAATCGGAAAGCAGTCAATTATAAATCGAAGTAAGCCCGGCAAATTCAGCAAACAGAATACCCGCACAAATAACACTTGGCGCATCCCTCTTCTTTTACAAAAGAGTAATTTCCGCAATCCGGGCAAAAATCAACATTCCCCATAATACTGGTGGAAAAACCTTGTTCGGTGTATTTATCGTCCGGATAATCCTCTTTAATTTCAGAAGCAGAATTCATCGGTGTATTTTCTGCTAAACCATTGCTCCCGTTACCGTTTGGTAGGTTCTTGGGAAGGGAATATCCGAATTCTTCCGCCAATACCTTTGCTACGGCATCGGGAATTGAACTTACTCTGTTTTTCCCGAAACCCACCGATCTGCTTCCCCCTATACCCGATAGCTGGGAGATTATCTCCGTTACAGTACTTTCTGACGAACCGGGAACCCTAAGCCACCCGCTTACTAATCTTCCCACTCCTTCTGATAAGGCGGCAACATCGGTACCGGCCTTTCCAACATTTATAAAAATCTCGAAAGGTCTGCCGGAAGAATCCTTGTTGACAGTAATGAAGGCTTTCCCCTGAGGAGTTTTTACACTATAAGTCGCACCCTCCAACCTATACGGCCTCCCGAGTTTGGCCTCCGATCCATAATCAAAATTACTTTTATCTTCTTTCCCGGAAATTTCTTCTTGTGCAGTCTGTGAATTAATATCATGGTCGGTTGTTTTTCCCGATGAAGATAAACTTTCTTTTTTGCTCTTTGTTTCCAAAACCTCCTCTTCTCTGCTCCCGGATACATAAACCGTTAATCCTTTGCAACCCAATTTCCACCCCAGCATGTATATTTTTTCAACGTCGCCAGGAGTGGCAGTAGGAGGGAGATTACATGTCTTTGAAATCGAATTATCAACAAATCTTTGCAAGGATGCCTGCATATAAATGTGCTCCTCCGGCGTAACATCAGAGGAAACAACAAAAGTATTCTTAATATATTCGGGTATATCCCTTATATTTTGGCAGCTCCCGCTTTTAATAATTTCATCTATTATCTCCTTTTTTCTCTCCTCGTTTATATCTAATCCGTTCAAAGCCTTTTGAAAAGACGGACTTACATACGTTAGAGTCATTTTTTCTGCATCTCCGGCAGCTTGATAAACATTTCTATAATAAGCGAGAGCAAAAACGGGTTCGCATCCGTATCCTTCAACTCCGGCCACAGTAGAAATAGTTCCTGTAGGAGCAACTGTGGTTACGGCCGCATTACGTATTCCATAAAGTCTTATGCCATTTAAAATTTCGCCCCAATCAATAAAAGGTTTTTCCCAATCACAGAAAAAGTCTTTCAACGGCTTGGGAGATCGCCACGTAACATTTGAAGGATCAAATACGCTACCCTTAATACCTGGAAATGGTCCTCTTTCGCGGGCAAGTTCTATGGAAGTTTTCATTGCATAAAAACGAATAAACTCCATTATCTGACCTGCAAGATCCTGAGCTTTTTCACTGCCATATCTTACTCCGAGAGCATAAAAAACGTCAGCCAACCCCATTATTCCCAACCCGATTCTTCTGTTCGTAAGAGCGGCTTCTTTTAATTGAGGCACTGCGGGAACATATTTGTTGGCTGTAACCACGTTATCCAAAAATCTAACAGCCAAGATAATAGTTTTTCTTAAATCTTCCCAATCCAATTTTCCATCCTTATTTATATGCTCCAGCAAATTTATAGATCCAAGACAGCAACTTTCATAAGGACCTAACCACTGCTCTCCACAGGGATTAGTTGCCTCCAATTCGTATAAATGAGGCACGGGATTGCTTCTATTTGCAGTATCAATAAAGAGGACTCCCGGTTCTCCGTTTCTGTAAGCATTTTCTACAATAAGGTTAAATATTTCCTTGGCTCTTGGAGCTTCTACAACTTTTTTTGTATGTGGATCTACAAGCTCGTATGTTTCATCTTTTTCAACAGCTTCCAAAAATTTATCGGTCAAAGCTACAGAGATATTGAAATTGGAAAGTCTTCCCTCTACCGATTTGCAGGTTATGAATTCTCTTATATCGGGGTGATCTACCCGCAAAATTCCCATGTTAGCTCCTTTTCTAACTCCTCCCTGAGCTATTACTCCGAAGGCGGCGTCGTAAGCCTCCATAAAACCCACAGGTCCGGTGGATAACCCGTTGCTCGTGGAAATTCTGGATCCTTTTGCCCTGAGTCTCGAAAAGGAAAACCCGTTCCCACCACCCGATTGCTGTATCAAAGCAGCGTCTCTTAATGTCTGGAAAATACCATCACTTTGTTTTCCTAAATCATCAGCAACAGGCAAAACAAAGCATGCTGCCAGTTGACCTATCGGAGTCCCTGCCCCCGTAAAAGTTGGAGAATTCGGAAAAAATTTTTTTGAAGAAATCAAATTATAAAATTCGATGGAGGTTCTCTCTACATTGTGGTACGGTTCATCGGGCTGAGCAATTGCATTCGCTACCCTTCTAAACATCTGGTCAGGAGTTTCCTCGATTTCACCCAATTCATTTTTTCTCAAATATCTCTTCTCCAGAATTGTTTTGCCATTATCGGAAAAACTAATATTTTCATTTCTGACCAGTTGCTCTCCCTCATTAAAATAAAGATAAGAGTTCATACTTTTATATAAAGGTGGGTTATAAGCCTCTGCTGCCTATACACAAAGGTTTCCAACTCACAAAATTAATACTTTTATCTAAAATAAAAATTCTTGAAACGGAAATTTCTACTGCCTGCCAATAATAAAATCAGAAAATTGGAGTAAATTAAAGCAGTGAACATTGGAGAGTTGGATTTACTTTCCTCTCAAAAAGGCAGGAATGTCATATTTATTTTCAAAATCTCCCTCAAAATCTTCTGGTTTAAATACATCTTTCGGTTTTTCGGAGAAAGGAGGTTTTTTCTCATCAATTGGTGCCGGTTCTTTCTTTAATTCCGGTTTTGCATATGTTTTTTCGACGAAACCGTAACCCAAATCCTCCTGTTTCACATCAAATCCCGTGGCAATAACTGTAATCTTCACCTGCCCCGCCAATCTTTGATCTATTGTAGTTCCGAATATTATATTTGCCTCGTCATTTGCAATATTCCTGATTATATTTGCCGCTTTATCAACTTCTTTCATTGTGAGATCAGATCCGCCAATGACATTAAACAAGATACCTTTGGCATCTTCCACGGATTGTTCCAAAAGAGGAGAAGAAATAGCTGCTTTAGCGGCAATTTCCGCTCTGTTTTCACCGGTTCCTATTCCTATTCCCATAAGAGCCGTTCCCGCATCCTTCATTATCGTCTTCACATCAGCAAAATCTACATTTATCAACCCGGGCATCACTATTAAATCGGAGATTCCCTGTACCCCCTGGTTCAGAACGCTATCAGAAAGTTTAAACGCGTCAATTATTGACATATTTTCATCCGCAATATCCAAAAGCCGCTGATTAGGAATGGTTATTAAGGCATCAACCTCATCCCGTAGCTCTGATATACCCATTTCCGCGTTCCTCATACGAAGATTGCCTTCAAATGGAAATGGTTTGGTGACAACCCCGATAGTTAAAGCTCCCAGTTCTTTAGCTGCTCTAGCTATTACAGGGGAGGCCCCCGTACCTGTCCCCCCACCCATACCTGCTGTAATAAATATCATATCTGCACCCTGAATATGTTCCTTAATGACATCTATTGATTCTTCCGCGGCTCTTCTACCTATCTCGGGGTTAGCACCGGATCCAAGACCATTGGTTATCTCCTGTCCGATGGGTATTTTTACAACCGCTTTATTCACGGATAAATCCTGAGCATCGGTATTTATAGCGACGAATTCAACTCCGGTTATCTGTCCGGACTCGATCATGGAATTAATCACATTTCCACCCGCACCGCCTATACCAAGAACTTTTATTTTTGCAAAATTTTCAACTTCAGGCTTTACTTGCATTTAATTATTTGTGGGCAGATAAATCAAAAATAAATTAAGTTAATTTCAAGGCAAAAGCGATTTCAATTTGCCAAAAAGCTTAGATACGCTTTTTCTAATACTACCGTTTTTGTCATCAAATGACAATAGATTGCTACCCCTATAAAGTTTTGCGCCATAAAGAACAGCACCTACTCCGGCAGAAGAATCAGGACCCTTTATCTCATCAATCAAACCGGTGACACCCTTTGGAACTCCTATTCTAACAGGCATTTTCAAATTAACCTTAGCACTTTTTTCAACCCCGGCTGTAGAGGCGCCTCCACCGGTTATAACCGCTCCAGCCGGCAATTTTCCGTTCAATCCGGCTTTTGTTATCTCAAGAGCTATCAATCTGAAAATTTCTTCCAACCTGGCATTTATAATTTTATAAAGCATGATGCGCGGAACTCTCTCAATATCCAAATCAAATTCTGAAACATCAAAATCCTCAGAGTTATCATGGAAGTCATTTTTTGACAGCAAGGCCTCGTTGCTTAATCTTATTTTTATTTTTTCAGCATCTTCAAGCCGTGACCTCAAACCTATTGCCAGATCACTTGTAATAAGTTTCCCTCCTATCGGAAGAACTACTGAATGTACCGGGCTTCCGTCCAAAAAAGCAATTATTGAAGTAGTGCCTCCGCCTATATCCACCAAAAGAGTACCTAACTCTCTTTCCGTATCCGTAAGAACTGCTTCCGCCGAGGCAAGACCGCTATACACCAATTCGTCAACATCTATTGCAATTTTATTCACACATTTAACTATATTTTTCATTGCGGTAGCTGAGCCATGAATAACATTAGTCTCAACCTCAAGTCTTACACCCGACATTCCTACCGGATCTTTAATTCCCTCCTGAGAATTAACTACAAAATCCCGCGGAATTACATGTATTATCTCCCTGGTAGAAGGCAGAGAAACCGCCTGAGCAGCTTCAATTACCCTAGCAACATCTTCCCTAGTAATGTCAGCGTTTTCGTTCGGAGCCACAGCAACAACACCATGAGAATTTAAGGTTTCTATATGACTTCCGTTTATGGTAACAAAAGCATCGGATACAGAAATACCGGCCATTCTTTCGGCCTTTTCTATACTTTGAGATATGACTTCAACTGCACTATCAATATCAACAACGTTGCCTTTATTTATACCCTTTGACGGCACATTTCCGGACACGCCTATGACCGAAACTTTATTATCTGAGACGGAAGCAACAACTGTAGATATCTTGGTGGATCCGATATCAATTCCTGTAATAATTTTTTCCCTGGACATAGAGTTTAAAGCTAATCATATAATACTATCACTTTATCATATCTCAAATCTATTTTCTCTAAAGTCTTTCCCCCGTCATCAGACTCCTTTAATAAAGCTTTCACGGTTTTTAGCGATTTCCTATAATCTTTGTCATAATCCATATACACTTCTACACCACCGTTAACGTACAATCTCACATAATCAGAAAAAAAACTCATATTGCTGACTCTTAGTTTCTCCAAAGCGGCAAAATTCAAGATATTAGTACTAATTGGAACGATACTTCTTTCCAAAAAATTTCCTACCATAATAGAACCTTCATATTTAATCTCCGGAAGGTCAGAAAAATTTTCATCAACCACACCCAAAACATAACCCTCAGAATCTATGATAAATCGCCCTCCTTCACTATTATAAACAACTGCCAGAGGAACTCTCTCCTCTATAAACACATCTAAAGAATTAGGATAGTTTTTTCTTACATAAATTTTCTTTGCACCTAAAAAATTTTTAAGAAGGATATTTGAGAGTTCTTCTTCGTTGACAGAAAAAATAAATTTTCCGGCAGCATTTTTCTCAGTCAAATTCCTGACATCTTCGGCGCTAACAAACCCATGCGACCCTGTAACATTCACGGCAGATATTTTGAAATAATCCGCAACATGAAATTTTATAAACAGGAAAATACACAATCCGGATATAAAAAGAGATATGAGAATCTTTTTTACTATCCCGTGCCTTTTTCTTAACACCGTTCTGGAGCTAATCACCCTGCGTTTCTTATTCTCAATATTCTTAAGAAGCAACTGGCTTTCTTTAGTCTGATTAGGAAAAGACTTCTGAGGATAATAAATATTTTTGTAATCGGATTTTTTTGACACGGGCTTACTTTTTTTTCGATTTTTCATAGAGTTTAATAACCTCACCTGCAATAAGTTCCGCCGGCTCCGATGATAGGAACTCCGGAAATACATCATCTTTTAATCTGTAGCGATCCAAATCGGACAAGCAGTATCTGATTTTTCTCAATAAAATATCTCCGTTCAAATTTTCCTGCTCAAGTATTTCCGCAAGCCCTAAATTTTCTGCCATTTTAGCGTTTTTAAATTGCTCGTTGTGGGAAGCCCATGGTATAGGTATCAGCAAACAGGGTTTTTTCAGCGCTATAAGCTCGGAAACAGTATGAGCTCCGGAGCGCGATACAACTAAATTCGCCTTCCCGTAAGCCTCACCTATCTCATTTTCTAAAACAAATTTTCGCAGAAAATACTTCCCCTCGGATAAAGTCTTTATTTTTTCATACTCTTTTTCCAAAAACTCAAAATCATTATAAACAGAGTTATCGCCACACTGATGAATAATATTGCAAAAAGACAGAAGATCTTTCAAAACTTCCCCAACTGTTTCGTTTATTAGATGAGAACCTGTTTTTCCGGCGGAAATATATATAGTAGGGAGTTTTTCATTAATATCAAAAGAATCCGACTTTATTTCAAAAATGGCATCCCTTAATGGCAGACCGGTGAAAACTACTTTATTTTTAGGAAAAAATTTCTCAGATTCTTTCCAGGATATCATAACTTTTTTAGCAAACCTTGAAATAAGAACATTGGAATATCCGGCGACAATAGTTTGCTCGTGAGTAATGGAAGGAATTCCCAGGATGTAACCTGCTATAACTACAGGAGCTGCCAGATAACCGCCGAAAGAAAGAATTACATCGGGTCTATTCTTTAACAGAAAAAAGAAAGCTTGAAAAAAACCAATCGGTACTTTCAAAAGTCTTCCCAAATCGTAAGTTTTATAGACTTTACCCGCCTTAAGATCAAAAAATGGAATCCCCATAGAAGTTATCTCCAAATACTCCAACGTAGGGTTTTTATCTTTCTTCATGGAATATTTGTGACCCATCCATAAAATCTCAATATCCGGAATTTTTTCTTTCAACTTTTTAATCACCGGAAGAGCGGAACTATGGTGGCCGCCTG
>Ga0255341_1001691_pt1 | contig 30245 bp, 19 predicted proteins | sample wastewater_treat_8_FD_192418 | JGI IMG/M metagenome (GOLD analysis project Ga0255341, IMG submission 192418) | Wastewater microbial communities from Lulu Island WWTP, Vancouver, Canada - plant12 | ecosystem: Engineered > WWTP > Wastewater > Unclassified | place: Canada: Vancouver, British...
CATCGAGTTCACGTTGAGCGAAGCGGGCCAGCAGTTGTGGTGCTACCGGCGCGGCGCGCCCGGCGGCCCGCAGCAGTATTCGCTGCAACGCTTTCCCATCCGCCGCGATTTTTATCCCGCCGCCAATCCGCAATTTCAGGCGAACTATGAACGGCACCGCGAGTTCACCACCGATGACCTCGGGCAGCCGCACACCGACATGTACCGGCTGGCGCACGACTTCCCGTATCAGGCGCGCTGGACCGGCGGCTACTTCGGCTTGTTCCGCGATTTGATTCGCGCCATGTGCATGGACTCCGGACGGGAGCTGCATGCGGCGTGGGGGGCGATCATCGCCGCCGGCGGTCCTGAAAAATGTCCGCGCGCCATGGCCGCGCTGGAACGCCTGCCGCAGGAGCCGGAGCCGTTGACGTGGGCTTCCGGCCTGAGCATGGGCCGCAAATATGACCGGCTGGACTTGCTGCGCGATTGGACACTCCATTTCCGGGCCCAATATGCCGCCGCCGCCCGGTTGGCCAAAGAGGAGGGCCGGCCATGAAAAAGAGCACGGCATGGCTGATTTTCGGGCTGACCACGCTGGCGTTGTCGGTGTTATTTTTCTGGCCGCTGGGGCGTGTGGTGTCGGGCGGCTTCTGGGTGGATGGCCACTTCACGTGGCGTTATTTGCGCGGGGTATTCAGTAACCCCATCTATGTGGAAGGCTTGTTCAACAGCCTGAAAATTGCGCTGGGCACGACCAGTTTCGCGATGGTGGTGGCCTTGCCGCTGGCGTGGCTGGCCAACCAGTTCGAGTTCCGCGGCAAGGCGATTTTCTCGGCGCTGGTGCTGGTGCCGATGATCCTGCCGCCGTTCGTGGGCGCGATCGGCTTCCAGCAGATTTTCGGCGCGTACGGCATGGTGAACACGTTGTTCGGGCTGGGGGCGCGCGACTGGCTGGGCGGCGGCCAATATGCCGGCGTGGTGCTGCTGCAAACGCTGTCGCTCTATCCCATCCTGTATCTCAACGCGGTCGCCGCGCTGGCCAACATTGATCCGGCCATGGAAGAAGCCGCGGCGAACCTCGGTTGCACCCGCCTGCGCCGGTTTTTCCGGATTACGCTGCCGCTGATGATGCCCGGCTTGTTCGCCGGCGGCACATTGATTTTCATCTGGAGCTTCACCGAGCTGGGCACGCCGCTCATCATGAACTATACGCGCTGCGCCCCGGTGCAGATTTATGACTCGCTGAAGGAAGTCGGCTCCAACCCGTTCCCGTATGCGTTGGTATCGGTGATGCTGGCGGCGAGCGTCGGCCTTTATGCGGTGTCGCGCTGGCTGTTCGGCGGCAAGAGCTACGCCATGCAAAGCAAGGCCAGCACGCAATCCGCCGTACGCCGGCTGACGGGCGCGCGTGCGCTGCTGGCGGCGCTGCCGTTCGCCGTGGTGACCGGCCTCGCGCTGCTGCCGCATTTGGGCGTGATTTTGACCAGCTTTGCGGCGCCGGGCACGTGGTACCAAACCGTCCTGCCGGGCACGTGGTCGGGCGCGAACTACATGGCGGCGCTGGGGCACGACATGACGGTCAGCAGCATCCGTAACAGCCTGCTGTTTTCGTCGGTGGCGGTCAGCATTGACATCGTGGCCGGCATTGCCATTGCATTTGTGGTGGTGCGCTCCAACCTGCGCCTGCGCGGTGTGCTGGATGCCTTGGCCATGATTCCGCTGGCGGTGCCAGGGCTGGTGATGGCCTTCGGATTCATGTCGGTCAGCTCCTCGCTGGCCAACTGGAAAACCATGGCCGATCATGACTGGTGGCTGAAGCTGGTGGATGTGCGCACCAATCCCACGCTCTTTTTGGTGCTGGCCTATTCCGTGCGCCGGCTGCCCTATATGGTGCGCAGCGCGGTGGCCGGCTTGCAGCAAACCAGCGTAACGTTTGAAGAAGCCGCCTGGAACCTGGGCGCCTCGCCGGCGGTCACGCTGCGGCGCATCACGCTGCCGCTCATCCTGGCCAACCTGATTGCCGGCGCGCTGCTGACCTTTGCCTTCAGCATGCTGGAAGTCAGCGACAGCCTCATGCTGGCGCAGCAGGCCGACTATATGCCCATCACCAAGGCCATCTTCGAGCTGTTCCAACTGCTCGGCACCGGCAAATACGTGGCCGCCGCACTGGGGGTTTGGGCCATGGCGTTCCTGACGGCCACCCTGATCGCCAGCAGCCTGCTGCTGGGCAAGAAACTCGGCGCGGTGTTCCGGGTGTCCTGAGTTTTGCGCACCGGCCAACCAACTGATTTCAGTTGGATTGCAAGGATGGAATAGTCGCCGCCTTTCCAGCCTTTCGCGGCGGGAAGGTCTCGTGCCTCAACCATTCCCGCCCTACAAAAGCAGCCGGGTTGGATTGTAGGGCTGGAAAGGTCGCAGACCTTCCAGCCGTTCCTGGTGGGAAGGTTTCATCCCTCAATCATTCCCCCCTAGAAAAGGTCGGCAAAATCAGCGAAATTGTTGGTCCCCTCAATACGGAACTCAGAGGCAAGAAACTCGGCGCAGTGTTCCGGGTGTAGAGGCCCGTTGGCGTCAGTCTTCGCCGGTGACTTCCTGCAGCACGTCTTCGAGCGTGATCAGGCCGATCACTTCGTAGCGATCATCCGTCACCAGGAACAGCGGGAGCTTGGTGACGCGCATCCGCGGCAGCAAATGGTCCACCGGCAGATAGGACGCGACCAGTTGCGGCGGGCGCATGTAATGCGCCGCGGTTTTGCTGGCGGGGGCGTCGTCCGCCAAAATGTCGAAGATGTGCACCACGCCGACGAATGTTTTTTGCGCGGAGTCAAACACCGGCAGGCGGTTGAACTCCCGCTGGCGGGCAATGGCCAGCACTTCTTCCGGCGTGGCGGTGGCAGGCACCACCACCATTTTGTCGCGCGGGGTCATGATTTGCGCGCAGGTTTTGTGGGTCAGCTCGAAGACGCCGTGGATCATTTGCGATTCATGGCGGGTGAGTACGCCGGATTGTACGCCCTCGCGCGTCAGGTGCAGCAGTTCTTCGCGGGTGACGAGCAGTTTGCCGCCCACGTTTTTGCCCGCGCGGCGCGGTAAAATCACGCGGATGGCGCTGTTGACCAGATAGCTGGCCGGGCGCAGGACGATGGCCGCCAAGCGCAGCAGTCGCGCAAAGGGCAGGGTGCGGCGCGCTGGGGCGGCCTGGAACCAGGCTTTCGGGATGTATTCGCAGAACACCAGCGTCACCAGCACCAGCAGTACGCCTGCCACCGTGGTGCCGATGGTGCCGCCCAGTTGGCGGCCCAGCGCCGCGGCGATCACCGCGCTGACTACGTGCAGCAGGTTGGTGCCGATGAGCGTGGTGCCCAGGAGCAAATCGGGGTGGGTCAGGAAATGGCGAATGATTTTGGCGCCGCGAACCTGGCGGCGCACCAGATGCTGCAAGCGCAGCCGGTTCATGGCAATGACGCCGGTTTCAATGCCCGCAAAAAAGGCGCTTCCCAACAGGCAGCCGAGCAAGAGGAAAATCAGCAGCGAGGTCATGGCTGCACCTCGTGGGCCACATCCGTTTTTTCGATGTGCGCAAGGGCCACGCGCAGCCGGATGGTCTGCATGACGCGCACCCGCACGCCCTGCACTTCCACCACGTCATCCTGTTTGGGCACGTTGCCCAGATGCTCGGTGATCCAGCCGGCCAGGCGGTCGGCATTGTCGGCTTCCAGATTCAGCCGCAGCTTGCGGTTGAGTTCTTCCAGCGAAATGTTGGCATCCACCAGCCACGCGTGCGGGCCGGCCGATTGGAAAATCGGGCGGGGCTTGGACAGCTCGTTGTAGATATCGCCAGTGATTTCTTCGAGAATGTCGCCGCGGGTGACCAAACCGGCCACGCCGCCATATTCATCCACCACGATCGCAATACGGATTTTATCCTTCTGAAAACGGACCAGCAGCCGGTTGAGCTGGATGCTTTCCGGCACGAAAACCGGCGGCAGCGTCGCCGCGGCGATGGAATGGGCGGGATCAAGCAGGTATTTGCGCACATCGAGGAAACCGGCGATGTCGTCAAACTGCCCGTGGTAGAGAATCAGGAAGTTCCGGCGGGCCTTGCGCACGGCCGCGAGTGGTTCCACGTCGGGATCATCCAAATCCAGGCCGATAAAATCCACGCGCGGGGTCATGACATCGGCGGCGCGCAGGTCTTCCAGGTCCACAATGGCCTTGATCATGGCCAGCTCATCGGCGTTGAGGATGCCTTCCTCCCGGGAAATATCGAGGACGGTCTCAAACTCTTCCTCGGAGAGTGTTTTGCCGTGCGGCCGGAAGAGCGTGGCGAGGCGCTGGCTGATCAGGTCCAGCATCCGGCGCAGGGGGGCCAGGACCACTTCGCACACTTGGATCAGCGGCCCATACCAGCGCACCAGCACGGCGGTGTGGAGCAACCCGATGTTCTTGGGCCCCACCTCGCCAAAAAAGATCAGCAGGATGGTGACCGCGGTGATGGCCGCCGCCTCGGCATAAGCTGGAAACCAGCGGGTAGCCAGCAAATAGCCCACGTTGGCGATGGCCACGTTGACCAGTGTGTTGCCGATCAGCAGGGTGGAGAGCAAGCGCGTGGGATTGGCCAAAATGGCGCGCAGCCGCTCGCCCGTGGCCGGGCGCTGCTTGCTCATCCGGCGCAACTGGATCGGATCAATCGAAAAATAGGCCGTTTCCGCACTGGAAAAAAAGGCAGAGCACGCCAACAAGCCCAAAAAGGCGCCAACCAGAAGCAACGTCATGGGTGCGAGTTCCGCAGGCGCCGGGCGCAAGATGTGTTTGCAGGTTTCACTTTCCGCAATCCGAAACTATGCGTATAGTACGGGGCCATGGTGAAAATATCCATCACAACTTCCCGCCGCACCGAATTGGTGCCGGTGTCGCGCCCCATTCAGGCCGCGCTGAACACGCTGCCGGCGTGGGACGGGCTGCTGAATATCCATTCGCCGCACACCACCGCCGGTGTGACCGTCAATGAGCAGGCGGACCCCGACGTGGCCGCCGATATGGAGCAGGCGCTGGCCAAGCTGGTGCCTTGGCACGCCAATTATGCCCATGCCGAAGGCAACTCCGCCGCGCATATCCAGACCGCACTGATTGGCACATCCGTGATGGTTCCCGTGCAAAAAGGGCGGTTGGCGCTGGGTACGTGGCAGGGGATTTTTCTTTGCGAGTTTGATGGCCCGCGCACGCGGGAGTTGTGGCTGACCCCGATTAAGGAGGCCACATGAAGCATGGCGCGCCCACACTTTGGCCGCGCGGCTGGGCCTGCGGAATGCTGGGCTTGGCCTTGGGGCTGGCCGGCTGCGGCCAAGTGACGCCGCAAAAGGAATATGAAGCCGGCGTGGCTGCGTTGCATGTCGGCCGCCTGACGCAGGGCAAGGAGTTGCTGGAGTCCGCGCTGGAACGCGACCCGGCGGGAACCTTCGCCGCCACCGCACAGAACTGGCTGGGCCTGGTCAACTGGGAGCTGGGGCAGACGGCCGAAGCCATGAGCAACTTTGAAGGCGCGGCCAAGCTGAACCCGGCGGCATTTGATCCGGTGTATAATCTGGGTGTGCTGGCGCTGGAGCTGGGTGATCCGCAACGCGGCATCGCGCTGTTGCGCCGGGCGGCCGACCTGGATGCGCGGGATATTCGCGCGCTGCTGGCCATCGGCGAATGGACCACGCGCAATGGACGCTGGGATTTGGCCAAGCGGATGTATTTTGAAGTGCTGCGGCGCGAGCCGCAAACCGCGGCAGCGGCCACCGGCCTGGGACGAGTTGCCTTGTTGGAAGGCCAGCAGGCGCAGGCGGAAACATTTTTCATGCAGGCGCTGGAAATGAGCAAGGACTACCCACCGGCCCTGTATAACCTTGGCGTGCTCTATGCCCAGTCATCAGGCCATGGCGAGCAGGCAGGCGAGTACTTCCGGCAATACCTGAAAGTGGCCGCACAGGGACCGCGCGCGGCGGCGGCGTCGGCGCGCATCGGCGGGCAGGCCATCGAGCAGGATTCTTTCAAGGTGCACGCGCCCGCGCCGCAGCCCAAATCGGCGGCGGCCATCATGTGGGCACAAGCCCGCGAAACACTGGCCAACGGCGACAAGGAAGAAGCCTACATCCAAATGTTGCGTGCATTGGAAACCGCGCGCGAGGGCGGTGATATGAGCCAAACCGGCGAAATCCTCAAGCGCGCGCTGGAGGTGTTCGGCGACCGCGCCATGGTGCAGCTTGAGGCGGGCGAGTATCAACTGCGCCTGAACCATCCGGCAGAAGCCCAAGCCGCCATGCTGAAGGCACAGGCGCTGGAGCCGGATAATCCGATGGTACTCTTTGTGCTGGCGCGGACTTCGCTGGCCGCGGAGGAATATGACACGGCGGTTATCTCGCTGCGCAAGCTCGTGCAGTTGGAGCCGGGCAATGCCGATGCGCTCTGGACACTGGCCGATGTGTATGGCGACAAACTCGGCATGATCAGCAAGGGCACGGCGGTCTTCCGCGACTTTGAGCGGTTGTTCCCATCCGACCCGCGGGTGGGGGAGATCTCCGCGCGAATCAAGGCCTTGGAGGAAGCCGCGGCACATTGAGCGCGGCCGACGGCAGGCAGGGAGTAGCGGCATGAAGAAAGCAGGCGCAACCACCACAATGGCCACGGTCCCCATGCAGCACGTGGGGCCGATTCAATTGGCCGGCCCGGAATTGAGCGGCGAATTCATGGTGCCGCTGGCAACGTATGAATCGCCGCTGTGGCCTTCGGTCAACCGTGGGGCGCGCGTCACGGCGCAAGCCGGCGGCATTCAGGCGGTCATTTTTGATGAACGCATGACCCGCTCGGTGCTGGTGGTGGCCCCGGATGTGGTGGCCGCCCAAAACGTGGTGGAGTTTGTGCAGCAATCGCGTGCGGAACTGGCCAAAGTGGCCGCCGGCACCAGCCGTTTTGCGAAGCTGGTGGATATTCATTTTGAGGTGGTCGGGCATCTGGTGTTCATTCGCTTTGAGTTTACCACCGGCGATGCCGCCGGCCACAATATGGCGACACGCGCGGCCGATGCCCTGCTGGCTTGGATTCTGGAGCGGCAACCAAACTGCCAATATGGCTCCATCTCCGGCAACTATTGTTGCGATAAAAAGCCGTCGGCCGTGAACGGCATTTTGGGCCGGGGCAAATACACCGTGGCGGAAGTGACGTTATCCGCGCGCCTGGTCGCGCGTTATCTGCACAGCACCGCGGAAAAAATTGCCGAGTTGAATACGCGGAAAAACCTGGTTGGCACCGCGCTGGCCGGCGGCCTGCGCAGCGCCAATGCCCATTTTGCCAACATGCTGCTGGGCTTTTATCTGGCCACGGGGCAGGACGCGGCGAACATCATCGAAGGGTCGCAGGGGTTCACGCTGGCGGAGGCCCGCCCGGCCGGCGCGCTCTATTTTTCCGTGACGCTCCCCAACCTGATTGTCGGGTCGGTGGGCAACGGCAAAGAACTGCCGTTTGTCCAGGACAACCTGCGCGCTTTGGGCTGTTTGGAGAAACGACCCGCCGGACAAAATGCGCGGCGGCTGGCATTGCTCTGCGCGGCCACGGTGCTGTGCGGCGAACTTTCGCTGCTGGCCGCGCAAACCAATCCGGGCGAGTTGATGGCTGCGCACTTGCGGTTGGAGCGCAAGTAAGCGCGAGCCATGGCCGCAGAATTCGTCATTTTGGTGGATGAGCAGGATCGGCCCGTTGGCCGCATGGAAAAGTTGGCCGCCCACGAGCATGGCGGCACGCGCCATCGCGCGTTTTCCGTTTTTTTGGTGGATGCGCAAGGGCGTTGGCTCCTGCAACGGCGCGCCGCCGGCAAATATCATTTCCCCAATTTGTGGACCAACGCCTGCTGCAGCCATCCGCGCCCCGGTGAGGAAACCGAGGCCGCCGCGCACCGCCGGTTGCGCGAAGAGCTGGGCGTGGCCTGCGCCCTGACCCATCGGTTCCGTTTCGAGTATAAGGCCACCTCCGAGGCCGAAGGGTTGACGGAACACGAAATGGATCACGTTTTCACGGGAGTGTATACGGGCGAACTCCAGCCCAATCCGGAGGAGATCAGCGAAATTCGCTGGGTCTCCCGCGCGGATTTGGAGCAGGAAGTGGCAGCACATCCGGAGCGCTTCACCCCGTGGTTCAAATTGGCGATGGTGCGCGTGCGCGAATGGCTTTGAAAAGCTGCTCGCCGGTCGTCGTGACGAACACAACGGCGCACCTAAAGTGCATAAAAAGCGATTTTTCCAGATGATTTTCCGGCCCTGAAGGGGTAGTGTTGCCGGGTGTGACCAAAGGAGTAATCAGAATGAATACAACACTTTTGGACGGTTTGTGGCAGGAAGGGCGCGATTTTCTCGGAGTACGCTACCCCATTTTGTGCGGCGCCATGACGTGGATCAGCGATGCGACGCTGGTCACTGCGGTTAGCAAGCAGGGTGGCTTTGCTTCCTTGGCCGCCGGCAACATGCCCGGCGAAGCCTTGGCCGCGGAAATCGCCAAAACCGCAGCACAGGTCAACGGCTCGTTTGCCGTCAATTTGGTGACCATTGCCCCCAACTTCCCGGCGCATAAAGAGGCGGTGCTGCAATCATCCGTGCCGATCGTGATCTTTGCCGGCAACTTCCCGAAGAAGCACGATGTGGCGCAAATGAAGGAGGCCGGCAAGAAAGTGCTGTCCTTTGCCTCCACCGATTCCATTGCCGATCAGATGGTGCGCTTCGGGGTGGATGGCCTGATTCTGGAAGGCAGTGAGGCCGGCGGCCACATTGGCCATGTTTCCACGATGATCTTGCTGCAGCAGGTGTTGTTCCATAAGCCCAATGTGCCGGTATTTGTTGGTGGCGGCATTGCCACAGGCCGGATGCTGGCACACATGATTTTGATGGGCGCGGCCGGCGTGCAAATGGGCACCCGCTTTGTGATGAGCACGGAGTGCAACGCGCATCCCAAGCTCAAGGAACGCTTCGTGCGCGCCCGGGCCCGCGAGGCCATGAGCACGCCGGAATACGACAAGCGTCTGCCGATCGTGGCAGTGCGCGCGTTGAAGAATAAATCCACCGAAGCTTTCGGCCGCCTGCAACTGGAATTGCTGCAACTGATGAACGAAGGCAAGATCAGCCACATGGAAGCGCAATACCGCGTGGAAGGTTTCTGGATGGGTGGGCTGCGCAAGGCGGCCGTGGAGGGCGACGTGGATTACGGGTCCTGCATGGCCGGCCAGAGTGTCGGGCTAGTGGATAAAATCCAGCCGATGAGCGAAATCTTTGCCGAGCTGCTGCAAGAGGGCGAAGCGGAACTGGCCTCCATCCAGGCGCGCCTGGCTGGAATCAAACGCTAGCGCGGCCATGAAGCTCTCGGTCGCCGGCCAGGATCAAAGCGCCAGCCTCGGGAACGAGATTGCTGCCGAGGCCGCGCGGCTGGCGCAAGTTCCTGGGGGCATCGGTGCCCTGGACCCCGCACATTCTGCCCGGCAATTGGCCGCGGCTACATCAGAGGCGGATTATTTGCAGCACTATTTAAAGTTGCTGCGAATGCGCCAGGGCGTGCGCACCAGTGATTTTTATATTCCGCGCCGCGCCGGGTGGGTCGGGCACTTCGTTGCTTGTATCAAAGCACGGCTGTGGCGGTTGCTGCGCTACCAGCATGACCGGCTGACCCTCCAGCAAAACCTCATCAACGAGCTGGCCGCCCATGCGGTGGAATTTCAGCAGGAGGCGTGGCAGCAGGAAGTGGCGGACCTCAAACGCCGTGTGGCGGCATTGGAGCAAAAAAATGGGGTGGGGTCGGCATGAATCTTACGGCCGTTCATCAACTTGTGGCCGGGTTTGCCGCCGGCGATGCCATTTCGCTGGAAGCGGTGGCCATTCGTGAGGCGTGCCGCGCCTTGGGCTATGCCAGCGATATTTTTGCGCCGGCGGAATCCGTCACGCCCGACACCCGTCATGACGTGCGCCCGCTGGAGGAGTTGCCGTCCGTGGCCACGCAGGCGCTGATTTACCATTATTCCATCCAAAGCCGGGCCACGGACGTTTTTCGGCGGGCGGCCGCGCGCAAAGTGATGATTTATCATAACATCACTCCGGCGGAATATTTCCGCGGATTCGATGAAGCCGTGGAACGGCAACTGACCTTGGGCCGGCAGGAGTTGGGGAGCATCGCCGCTTTGGCCGATGCCGTTTGGGCCGATTCCGCCTTCAACGCGCAAGAACTTGCCGCCTTGGGAGTCCAGAATGTGCGTGTGCTGCCACTACTCTTTTCACCCACCATGCTGGAGGTTGCTCCCGACTCGGCAATACAGCAACGACTCGCAACACCTTCCAAGAAGATTCTCTTTGTCGGGCGCATTGCGCCCAACAAATGCGTGGAAGATTTGATCGAGGTGTTTGCCTGGTATCACCGGCATCTTGAACGCCGCAGCGAATTGCTGTTGATTGGCTCCGAACGGTCCTGCCCGCGGTATTTCGCAATGCTGCGCATGTACGCGGGTGAATTGGACCTGCCGGCGGTCAGTTTTGTTCGTTACGCCTCGCCGGCAGGGCTGGTGGCTTTTTACGAAGGCGCGGATTTGTTTGTCACCACGAGCCGCCATGAAGGCTACTGCCTGCCGGTGGTGGAAGCCATGTATAAGAGCGTCCCGGTGCTGGCCCGCAACGTCGGCGGTGTGCCGGAAGCCATGGATGGGGCGGGGGTCATGTTTGATGATGCCAGCCCGATGGAATTGGCGTGCCTGATGCACCGGCTAATCACGCCCGGCCCTTTGCGGTCAACCGTGCTGGCCGCGCAGCAGGCCCGCATTGAACGCTTGCGCGCGCGGCCAGTACTGCAGGAACTGCGCGAACTGTTGGCCGCGCTTTGACCTGAATAACGCGTGCGACAAGTCTGCCTCAGATGCAAGGCAGTCATGGCCGCATCCCGCTTGGATTGTAGATGCTATGGGGTTTCGTTCATGCATCATGGTGATGTGGATCAACCACAAGAAAGGAATCACAAGACATGAAACAAAACCCACATAGCGATCCTACTTTATACCTGGCGATGGAGCTGAGCAACCGTGAATGGAAGCTGGCGTTTGGCGATGGGCGGCAAGAACGGCAAGTGACGATTCCCGCGCGCGACCAGGCTCGGCTGCGACAAGCCATTGCCCAAGCCAAGGCCAAGCTGGGACTGCCGGCAGCCGCGCCGATCTACAGTTGCTACGAGGCCGGGCGGGACGGCTTCTGGATCCACCGGCTGCTGGAGAAGATCGGCGTGGTCAATCTGGTGGTGGATTCGGCCAGCATCGAAGTGAACCGGCGGCAGCGCCGCGCCAAGACTGACCGCCTGGATGCCCAGAAGCTGTTGACGATGTTATTGCGCTATCGCCTGTACGGCGAGAAGGCGTTGTGGAGCGTGGTGCGGGTGCCGAGCGAAGCGGACGAGGCCCGGCGCCGCCACCACCGCAATGAAGAACGGCTCAAGAAGGAACGGCAACAACACCTGGTCCGGATGAAGTCGCTGCTGGTGCTCAACGGAGTGAATGTACCGCGCCTGCCCAAGGACTGGCGGGCCGTGCGGGATTGGGACGGACGGCCCTTACCGGCCGAAGTGCTCCGGGAATTGGAGCAGGAACAGGCCCGTCTGGATATCGTGGTCAGCCAGTTGAAGGAACTGGAGGAAGCTCGGGCCCAGCGCCTGCGTACAGCCCGGAAGGAGGAGGCTGCCCCTGCGGCGGAACGCTGGGCTTTGAAGCTAGCAGAGTTGAATGGCGTGGGCGAGGATACGGCATGGAAACTGGCCCACGAGTTCTTCGGCTGGCGCGAGTTTCAAAACCGACGACAGGTGGGCAGCGCGGCCGGCTTGACGGGCAGTCCCTATTCCAGTGGAGACAGCCAGCGCGAACAAGGGATCAGCAAGGCAGGCAACGCGCGGGTGCGGCATCTAATGACCGAACTGGCGTGGCGCTGGCTGCGATTCCAGTCCGGCAGTGAGTTGGCGCGCTGGTATGAACGGCGCTTTGGCGCGGGGACAAAGCGGATGCGGCGGGTGGGGATCGTGGCGCTAGCCCGCAAGCTGCTGGTGGCCCTGTGGCGCTACGGCGCACATGGGGTGATCCCCCAAGGGGTGCTGATCAAAGCCGCCTAAACGAGGCCAAGAAAAGGGAAACACAACGGAGAAGCTTTGGATGTTCGAGAAACCGGCACAGCCCTGGGTCGCGCACATGCCGACCGTTTTGTAGATGGGTTCTTCTCGATATAGATTTGAGTCTGAGCATGAACATGCGCAAGCAGCAACAGGTGTTCCACTTCGGTGGGCACGGATAGAAGGTGGTAAGCAAGGGCGGGGTAATTTCCGCCGACGTACCTATCTCAAATCGCATCCAGATCCGATCCGCTTGGAATAAAATAGAAAGGACAGTAAGACAATAAATCCATCGCCATGACTTGACGGCCCCCATAGAAGGGCTGGAACGGTCGCAGATCTTCCAGCCGTTCTCGGCGGGAAGGTTTCGTCCCTCAACCGTTCTCGCCCTACAAAAACATCCGGGTTGGATTATAGGGTATGGAATGATCGCCGATCTTATGTGGGACCCGTCGCGTATGACGACGCGATTTCAGCGCGGAGTGCAAAAAATTTTCGTGAATTCTCGGGTGATCTGCCCGAGTTTGTCGTCGAGAATGGAATAGACCTTCTGTTGGATATCATCCGGTACGCCGCCATAAAAAGCCTGCGCGATCCCGCCAGTGATGCAAGCCAAGGTGTCAGAATCACCCCCCAGTGATATGGCGGTGCGGATGGCGTCTTCAAAATCGGTTGAATCCAAAAACGCACGGATGGCTTGTGGCACGGTTTCTTGTGAAGATTCGTTGAATTGGTATGTCGGGCGGATTTCATCCACATGGCGGCTCAAGTCGTAGCCAAATTGCGTTTCGACGTATTGCTTGATGTCGGTTTTGCTTTGGCCGGTGCGCGCCAAGTAGATCGCGGCGGCGACGGATTGACCGCCCTTGATGCCTTCCGGGTGGTTGTGAGTGACGGCGGTATACTCTTCGGCCTTGGCCAGCACGGTGGCCAAGTTGTCATACGCGAACCCCACAGGGCTGATGCGCATGGCCGCGCCATTGCCCCAACTATTGTATGGCGCGGAGTCTCGGCTGCGCGCCCAACGGTCAAAACCACCGCCGTATCCCCGACCGGGATACTGCGCATAAAATGTTTTGAGATTTTGGACGTATGGAGTGCCGGTCAAGATGGTGTCCGCCAGCGCGATGGTCAGCACGGAGTCATCCGTGAAAAAACAGCGCGGCGAAAAGAAAGGAAACCCCTTGTGCTTGATGTTGGCCCATTCGTAGACGGAGCCGACAATATCTCCCGTAATCGCGCCGATCATTTTACCTCCGCGGGTCCTCCGCCGGTCGGGGGTTCAGTGCGGCCCGCACATGCCGCAAGGGGGAACCAGCTTATTCAGCCTAGTTTTTCTTATAGAAGTCGCGGCCGTCATAGCCGTTGGGGCCTTCCGAGCCGGGCCGGAAGATGAGTTGCAAGATAAGCCACACAGTCCAGAGGCACATCAGGCCCAGCACGATCCAGAGCTCCCACAGCGAGGGTCGTTCCGTCAAATGGAACAAATCGGCTACGCGCCAGGCAACCCATGGCGGAATCACAATGGCCCAAAACAGCTTGCCAGTGCGGCCCAAGTCGTGCAGGCGGCGGACCACCTGAATGATGGCCCAGAAAATCAGGAGCCCTTGGCCGAGATGGGAGATGGCCAATAGCGGCCATGGCCGCGCCGCCAGCCAGCGCGCCTGCACAACCATGATGGCCCAGTACAAGGCCGCTGTGCCGATCATGTTCAGTAGAAAGGCCACGCGGCCGCGGCGGCACTCAAAGAGAGTTTCCACCGCAATGCAGAGTTGCTTGAGCTTGAGTTGGAAGGGCGTGACAGTCACGGGGTGTTGTGCACTCATGGGATTGCTCCGTTAGGGGTTGGCGGGGGTGGGGGCATCGGCCGCGGGGGCTGCCGGCGCATTGATGGCAGCCTTTTTGGGCTTTTTCTTCTTGGGCTTGGGCGTGGCCTTCTTTTGGAAGGTGTCATCATCCATGGCCGGTGCGATCCAGCGGTGATCGTCGGCCACTTCCGGGGCGCGCTTCACCTTGCGGACCTTGGGTTTGGCCTCCGCCGCTTGGGCGTCGGCCAGCGCCATGGCTTCGGCGGCTTGGGCTTGTGCCGCCGCCAGCGCGGCGGCTTCTTCGGCCACGCGCGCCCGGTGTACTTCTTTTTGTGCGCGATATTTGGGCATTCCAAACACCAACCCGCCCAGCACCAGCAGGATCATGAACACAATTACGCTGCGGCTGGCGGCTTGCCGGCCCTTTTGGCGCAGCAGCAACGAGAGCATCGCGCAGCCGCCAAAGAAGGCGAAGCAGGTCATCAGTCCGAACCAAAAGGTGTAGTTGCCGTCGGATACCTTGAGCAGACGGCCCGTCAGGAAGAGGCCAATGGCCGCGCCGTAATATTGGAAGGAATCAATTACACCAGATGCAAAGCCGGCCATTTTCTTGCCGCCAATATCCATTGGCGCGGCGGCGCCCACGATGGAGTGCGTGCTGTTGGCGGTTACCGCAATCAAGACCAGGAACAGGCAGCCCAGCAGAATCCCGGCGGGGGTGGGGCCAATCAGCTTCAGGCCCATGACGATGGCCGCGGTGGCAATCACCACGGCCTCGGTGAAATAAAGCACCATGGCGACGGGGTAGCGGTGGCCGCGGAAAAAGCGGTCCGACACCCAGCCCGACAGCACCGAGCCGGCGACGGCCACCATGGGAATCAACGCAAGCGTGGCCACCGCGATTTCCGGCAGGTTGGTCTTCATGTTAAAGCCCAGCACGTCTTCAAAGTACAGCGGGGCAAGCTGGTCAGAAGCATGGCGCACGGCGCCCGTGCAACCGTAGGCCACGGCATAAAACCAGACCAGCGGGTTGGAAAAGACAAACTTGAACGACTCCCACACGCGCACGGTAGTGCCGGCGGAATTGTCCACATCGTCGTGGATGGTGCCCGCATAGCCGGCTTCGTCGGGCGATGGCGCAGAAATGAAATAGAACCAGATGGCCACCAGTCCGACGAAAATCGGCGGGATGCAGAACAACATGCGCCAGTTACCCGGGCCCACCGCAAAGGCCAGGAACGTGAAGCCGTTCAGGATGACCGGCGCGAGCAGGCTGATCATGGTTTGTCCGGACTGGATCATGAAGCCGAAGATCCCCGCAAACACGCCACGCTCGGCGCGGTTGAACCAGGCGGCGTTGATTTTAACCATTCCCGGAGTGCCGGCGGCTTGCAGATAGCCGTTGAGCATCCACAACACCGCGAATGCGGAGAAGTTGGAGATGAACGGCGAAAAACCAATGGCAATGTTCAACAGAATGGTGCCGATGGCGCCCAGCAACATCGAAGCGCGGCCTCCAATCCGGTCGCAAATCAGGCCGTTGACCAACTGGCCGGTGCCGTAGGCCAGCGAAAACCAGCCGGCCAAATCCGCGATTTGCTGGGCCTCGAAACCGAACTCTTCGCGCATGCCGGGGCCGGCAAAGCGGAAGTTGTAACGGCACATGTAAAACGTGGCATACAACAGGCCCACGGTGAACCAGTTGAGGCCGCGCCGTGCCCGAAATCCGGGCGGGTGCATGTGTGCGTCTTTCCATTGGGCTTTGGCTGGGGCAGTGGTCATGGCCTGACTCCTCGGTAGTGGATCGGTTGTGGGTTGGCGGATTCAGCAGCATCCGGCGCAGCATCGGCGACCAGATCCCGGTTTGGATCTTCAAACCAGATCCGGTTGTTTTTAAAATCCAAAGTAACGGCAAGTTGGCTCAATACGCCAAGGCCGAGACGAGCGGGGAAGCGTTCGGGCAGTCCCAATTCGTGATGGGTACGCGGTTCAACGTCAACCGCCCAATCGCCAAAGCGCAGCGTGCCGGCGGCGGCGTGTTCACCGGGGAGGGCAAGGTCGAAATCACCGGCCGTGTCCAACACCAGCGTAAGAGGCTGGCCATCCAGCGTGGCCGCAACGGCCGGACGACCGCGCCAATCGCGCAGCGGCAACCCGGCCACCACGTTTGGGGCGGACGGTTGATAAACGCGCGTGACCGAAAAAGAAACCGCGCGCGCCGGAAAGTCAAAACGCACAAACGCAAAATTACGCATGGCCGCCGCGCCCATCACCACCGAAATCTTGCGCGCCAATTTTTCGCGCGCAGTTGGCTTGGCACTGGTGGGCTCCCCCGGGGCAATCCGGTTCAACGCACCGAGCATGCCGGCGGCCGGCGCCACATAAAAAATGGGGTATTCCATGTGGAGTTTGCCCATGATGAGTTTATTGCCCACGCCGGCATAACCGGGGATCTCCGTTCGCACATGATCGGCATATTCACCGGTGGGCGGGGCCACCAGCCGGTATTCCAACCCCTTCAGTGCGCTCATCACGGCCCACGTCTGGCGTGCGGAGGTGTCGAGTAGCATCGGGAAAGGATCCGTGATGGCGCTTTGGGCCTGAATGACAGGAAAGGGAAGGCCGCGGGGCGTGACAAAATCGCGGCGCACACTCTGGCCGGGGTGGGGGCGGTTGGCAAACTCAAAGCGCGGACCGGCGGCATCCGGATAGACCGTGATGCCGTACATCCGCGGGTCACGCCCGCCGGTTAAAAATTGATCCACCTGGTCTTGCGTGAGCGGCGTTTGGCGCAACGGGGGCGGGGAAGCGCAGCCGACGCCCCAAAGGGTCGCCGTGGCCAGAAGAAAACAAATGCGCAGGACAGGCCTCATGCAGGAATGGGACTATGCAGACGTAGCCGGTGAAATGCAAGACCGGACGGAACCTCCGCCCGCTTTTGAAGCGGAAAAAGCTCCGCGTCCGTTGGGGTCTGGACTGGACAGGAGGCGGGCGGGGGTGGCATAGTTTGGCCCGTAATGAGCGCAGAAACTCCTCCATTGAATCTGGCCGCAATCGTCCAGTTGCGAATGAAAATCTTTTTGCGTTCGCCGCTGCGGCGCAAACTCCTGGAACGGATCATGCGCCTGCTGGACAAAGTGAATGGCCAGCAGGTACTGGAAATGTCCGGCGACGATGCCATGGGTGTGGCCATGCAAAACGCGGGCGGTGGGGGTGGCGCCCAATGGAGTTGCGTGGCGGTATCGGAAACCCAGGCCGCCTTACTGGCCGAGGCTGGGGTGGAACCGATCCATTTGGCAGCATTTCCCGAATTGCCGTTTGAAGACAGCACATTCGATGCCCTGATGGTGAGCGATGTGCTGGAATATGTCGAAAAGCCGGCGGATTTTATGGCGGAAGTCCACCGGATCATGCGCTCCAAAACGCGGCTCATTCTGCACGTGCGGCGCAAACGCAAAACGCTGGTGGGTTTGTTCCGCCGGCTGGCGGGCTTGCAAGATCCATCCCGTCCCATGAAACATGCCGGCTTCACTCCCACCGAGTTGTTTGACGCGCTCAAAGACGGCTTTGACGTTCAAGAAACCACTGGGTGCGGCCGATTTTTTACCGAGTTTGTTCACCTGCTGGCGGAGCTGTTCGCGGGAGTAATCCCGGCCAGTTGCGAAGTGGCGGCCTTGAATGAGCGCCGGCTGAAGCGCGCGGCCGCCGTCTTTACCGCGTTTACCCCGCTATTCTGGCTGGCAACATTTCTCGATGCGCTCTTTTTCTTTTTGCCCGATCACCACATCGTGCTACGCGCCAAGCGCCGGATGCTGTGGGTGCCACGGGTGACCCCGCGCTTGCGCGACGGCCGCAGCATTGCCGAAGCCGCCCTTGGCTCCAAAATCGGCACCGCCGTCGAATAAAAAACCTGCGCCACCCAGCGCCCCGCTGATAGCTAGAAGGTCTGCCCCATTCAAGCCCTTCTGTGGTCCGCGGAACTCAAGACCGTTACCCCACACAACCGGTCCAGCATCTGGCTGGGCCGATCGCGTGTGGGAATTTATCGCGTGTTGATCAGGGCGCGTTGGGGTCGGTGAGGAGCCAGTTGCTCCAATCCACACCATCGCCGGCGAATTGTCCAGCGACGGGCGGTACCTGACCCCACCAGTTGTTTTGCGCGCTGACATTAATTCCGTTGTTGACGCGAAGATCGCGGTTTCCGTTGCCGTAGAATGAATTTTGACCGACCCCGTGGAATAAGGGGCTGCCACCGCAGTCAATGTTGTACGGGCCGGCGCCAGTAAAGTTCAAGCGCAGCCCGTTGCCAGTATTGTTGGCGGACACGTTGTGTCGAACGCGGTAGTCGTGCGGGCCGTTATAGCCGGACTCCACAGTGATACCATTCAGGCTGTTGTCGCTGAACTGGCTGCGCTGGATGGTGGTGATCAGGCGTTCGCCCGGGTTCGCAGAGGTACCAGCGAATTCCAGTCTGAGCCCATGTGAATTACTGCGAGCGGTGACGTTGCTGACCTCGGCAGAAATGCTGGAGGCAGTCAAGGTCATGTTCATTCCGTTATTCGCATTATTGTTGGCGGTGACATCCCGCAGGTCGAGCCAGGCGAATTCTCCTCCGGTCAAAGTTGCCTGTAGGCCGCCCGCGCCATTGTCGGAGAACACGCTGGGGCCTTGCGGGATCATGTCGCCAAACCAATCCAAGAAGTTAAATGAGCTGAAGTGGTCCTCATAGCTTGCCAGGGCATCGCTTCCGATCAACAGGTGAGCGCTGTCGCCGCCGGTAATATCAAAATGGGCGCCACGCGCGGTGTTGCTGATACTGTTGACAGCGGTCATGGCGACCACGGCGACCCCATCGACGTCCGTTGCAGAAAGCTCGGCCCAAATCCCCGCACGCGTATTATGGCTGGCGGTAACACCTCCAAGCAGGGCGTGGGCTTCGCCTTCGTCCGAATTCATTTTCAATTGGTAGCCTCGGTCTTGGTTCCCCGTAGACAGGGTATCCGAGATGACCGCGATGGCGTTTTGGTTGGCGTTCAGGTCTAGTCGGGCGCCAATGCCGACATTGTTGCGCATGCGGGCATCCGCAAGCTCGGCAAACACATTGCCCGCGCTGCTGATGAGGTTCATGCGGATGCCGCCAGTTCCGTTGCGCTCCACAGTAATGCCATCAACCATGGCCGAGGCCTCGCCAGTGTTGTTCGAGCTCAAAAGGTTCAGCCCCAAGCGCCCATTGTCCGACGCAGTGCAAGGGCCGGCGGGCACATAGGTTGGATTGGGGGGGAGTAAGTCCATGCTGGCCAGCATGTCGAATATGGCTTCGCTGGAGAGCACGCCAGCGTAGGCGTCCCCATCAGCGGAAACGGCGGCGAGATCGAAGCCGTGTCCAAGGTTGTGGTTGGCGTGCGAATCCACGATGGTCGCCGTCGCGTCGTCCAGACCCTGCACATGCAAGCTGATTCCTTCTCTTTCGTTGCCATTCGCCGTGACCCCAGCCACGGCGGCTAGCGCGGTATCGCCACGCACTGCCATTAACATGCCGAAGCTCGAATTGTCATTGACCTGCATTTCGCCGTTGCCCAGTGCCAGAACCGGCAGATCAATGCCCAGCATTCCGGCCACCGCATCGCTGCCCAGGTTGAGTAAGTTATTCAATGTGCCGCTTCCGCCCGCCAAACCGACGGCCAGATTGCCATCGCTGACAATCTCGGCGACGAGGCCGCTAAATTCGTTCCCGTTGGCCGTGACGTCAAAGAATGCGCCCAAGGCCGCGTCGTTTTGGGCATAAATGCCGCAGCCAATGCCACCACGACCATTATGGCTGGCGCTGACTCCGCCCGCCGAGGCCAGCAGCGGCGCCAGGAAAGCAGGCACCGGTCCGCCAAAAGCACCGACGGCGTTCACGAGTTGATCAAGTCCCTCTGGCATGCCGAAAAAGGCCAAAGAATTTTCCTCAGCCCTCTGATCGGAATTCACGCCATAGCCAGTGTTGTGATCGAACGAGCTGCCGGCAACCGCGATTAAGTTATTGATGTTTAGGATTTGCTCCGCGAGAAGTCCATCGATGGCGTTGTGATCCGCATGGAGGTTGCGGACGATCAATATCGCGTCCCCCGATTCCGCTTGGGAACTTGACACGCCAACGGTATTCCGGCTGATGTCGCTATCGGCAATGTCCAGGAGCGAGCTCTGGTAATTCCACATGGTTGAATAGAGGCCGATGCTGCCATTATTCTGGATGGAATTCCGCGCTACGGTGGCCTCGCAGGTATCGCTGGAAGGCAAACCGGCGCCCGCCGTGCAAATTTCCAAGCCGACAAGGCTGTTATCTTCGACAGTGTTATCGGAGAAGTTCAGCCGGAACGAGCCAATGCGGCTGAAGTGGGCGGCAGTCTCATTATTGGCCAGCAGGTTGCGCGTGATGGTCACGTCTGTCGCCCCATTGCCAAAGATGCCCATGCGGGCGGGATTGACATTGTAAAAGGCGGGCGTGTCAAAAATGATGGGCGGCAGGCCGCGATCGGTATTGCGGATGCTGAATCCCTTGACTGTGGTTTGGTTGGCCACGGTGATGGACGGGCCAAGGTTGTTGCCATCTACCACCGGCGCGATGCCACTGCCGAAGGTTTTGCCGCCATAGCCGGGAATCTGGACACCGCTGCCGCAGAGGGTGGTACCGGCTTGCAACACCACGTTTTCCATGTAAGGGCCGCTGGCATTATAGACGTACACATTGCGGTCACCGAAAACCGAGTCCGCGCCCTGTTGAATCTGGTTGAACGGCCGCTCGCCGGTGCCATCGCCGCCGGCGGGAGCATCGCCATTAACGAACTGCACATCGGGCAGCAGGACATGGCGCTTGCGCGTGGCAGTTTTTGTGGTGGTGGCGGTTTCTGTCCTGAGTTGGGGGTTCTCGATGAACTTGGAGTGCTCCAAGCGGATTTGCGGGTCGCGCATGACCATCTCGGTCAGGCGGGAAGCCAAATCGGCGGGTTCGCCACTCCAGCGGGCTTTGGCAGTGGCAAAGGGATTGCGACCGCTCGCCAGTTGAGCCAAGTCAAGCGGCGTGGTCAAGCGAGCGCCGAGATACCAGTCACTGCCGGTAAGTTTGTCGTTTTCGTAGAGGCCGGCATCGAGGAAGAGGCTGGAGCGCAGGCGGATTTCCGCGCGAGTTTTCCAGCCGCGGGCGGCGGCGCCGAAATCGCGGTCGAAATCATAATAGCCACCGAAGAGGCGCGCCTCAAAGCCGTTGCAGTTGATGGGCAGGCGCAGGCCGATTTCCCAATCGTGGCCGCCGTAAGGCTGTTCAAACAACTCGAAGGTGCGGGTGGTGGTGGTGGTGGTGAGTTGGCGGATGGTCAACAGGTTCTGGCGCACTTCATGGCCGGTGGCGTAGGGATCTTCCCACCGGGTTGTGGCGCGCACGCTCTGGCGCGTGGAGGTTTCGGTGGTGGTGGCGGCCACATACGTCTTGTCTTCCGGATCGTAATAGTTGAACCGGGCATCCAGCCATTGGCTCAACAGTTCCAACCCGAAACCCCATTGGTGATAGTTGTAGGCGCCGGTGTCGCGGTAGTCATAGAAAGCATTGGCGCCAAGAATGACATTCCACTTGGGGAGAAGCTGACGGTAGCCCACGCCGATATTGGCTTCTTCGCCATCGTGGTCGGTGATGGCCGTGCGTGGGTTGAGGAACAGCAGCCCCGCGCCGCCGGGATTCCACACCGGGACCAGCAGGTCACCGATGCCCTCGGTTTCGGAGTCGCGCGCTTGGAAGCCCACGGTCAACTCGGCCGGCGGGAAGGCTGGCGCCTCAGTTTCGCTAACCTCCGGAGGAGGCGCTTCCTTTTTGGGTTTGGTCTTTGCCGCGAAAGTGGTAGCGGCTGAACAAATCCCCATGATTACAACCAGAGCCAGAATCCTGCGAGTCCACAACGTGCTCATGTCTACCTCCTTGGCGAAGACCGGCGGGCGTTGGCGAATGATGCGTCAATCTTCACGCTGGCCTTTCGGAAGATATAGTAGTGGTCGGGTCAAATCCTATGCAACAAAAAAATAATAAAAAAATGGCCCCAGATTATTATTAATCAAATCTTAACAATCGCAATTTTTCCTGGAGAAAGCCTTGACGGGGGAAAGAGGCTTTAGCAGAGTTGGCAAATCATGAACAATAAACACTTGTTCTCATTGGTCTGGGGCATGGGCGGCATGGCATTGTTGCTGGCGGCCGGATTGGCATGGGCGGATCCAGAGCCGGAGCCGGCTCGGCGCGCCAAACGTCTGGCAACACCGCAGGAAGAAAATGCGGTTGCCGGCCAAAACGCCTGGGATGAAACCGGGCCGGACATCGTGACCGATTTCGTGTTGCCGGAGGCGCAGGATGAAACGCCGCTGGTGGCCGAAGCGCGGCGTTTGGCACGGTCGCAGGCGCGGGTGACGGGCGCCAGTCCTGACGAAGTAGAACAGGCGGCTTGGCTCATTCCGGACGACTTGGATGAACGCAAGAGCGAACACCAGTTGGCGTTGGAGGCCCACGCCGGCGAGCCACCGGGGGATACCAGTGGCGAAGAGGCGCCCCTGCCATCCCGCCGGCCCACTGCGCGTGGCATTTTGGGCGCGCCGCAGATTGCCGCCGGCAAACGGGTTCTGGGATGGCATCCGTACTGGGCGACATCCAGCGATTTGGCAAATTACCAATTTTCCAATCTGACCCATCTGGCGTTCTTTTCCTACGAGGTCAATCCCGCCAATGGTAACGCGACCGACATGCACGGCTGGAACACCACGCCGATGGTGAGTTGGGCGCATAGCAACGGGGTAAAGGCGGTGTTGACGGTCACCCTGTTCGGCTCGGCGAACAATCAGCAGTTTTTGAGCAATCCGGCGGCTACAACCAATTTGATCCGCAACCTGTTAGTGGCCATGACCAACCGGGCGGGGGGGGCAGGCGATGGCGTGTGCATTGACTTTGAAACCATCGGGTCATGGAGCGGCTCCGGCGCGGCGATGACGTCGTTCATGACCAACCTGATCAAGAAATTCCATGACGCGAATCCAAACTATGAAGTGAGCATCGCGCTGCCGGCAGTGGACTGGAGCGCCAATTTTAATGTGTCAGCCTATAATACCGCGGGGATGGATTACGCGATTATCATGGGCTACGACTATTATTATTCTGGCAGCAGCACGCCGGGGCCGGTGGCGCCGCTGTTCAGCAGTGCCCAATGGGTTGGCGCCAATTCGTGGTGTTCGGACAATTATTCCATCACCAACTATTTGGGCAAAGGTTTCCCGGCCAGCAAATTGATGCTGGGGGTGCCGTATTACGGGCGACGCTGGGCGGCGGCCAGCACCAACCTCGGCGCGGCCAGTCTGGGCAGCAGTTATTCCGTGGCGTTGACCTATGGCGCGGCCAAATCGGAGGCCAACAAGTATGGCCGGCGTTGGAACGATAACGCCAGCGTGCCTTATTACGTGTACACCTCGAACAGCACAGCCTATCAATGTTTTTATGATGATACGCTCAGCTTGGGCATGAAGTATGATTTAGCCAACACCAAGGGGCTGGGGGGGATTGGCATTTGGAATCTGACGCAGGGCACCGGCCAAACTGAATTGTGGACGCTGATTGCCGACAAATTCGGCGCGGATGCGGGGCCGCCGGATGATCCGGGCAGTGGCGATCCGGGCGGGTCGGCCTCCGCGCCGTGGGTCAGCCGCACCTCGGCGCATACGGCCAATTTCTATGGCGTGGGCAGTCGTGCCGGACTGCACGTGGCCAGCGGCGCGGGCGGTGCCATTTATACCTCCACCAACGGCATCAACTGGACTGCTCGCACCAGCGGTAAGAGCGGCCTGCTGATGAATGTGAATGGCGATGGCCCGCTCTGGGTCATCGTGGGCGAGGGCGGTGCCATTCTAACCTCCACCAACGGCCTGAACTGGGTTAGCCGGACATCGCCCACCAATGCCCTGTTCCGCGGCGTGGCGTATGGCAACGGCATCTATGTGGCCTGTGGTGATGGCGGGGCGATTATCCGCTCCACCAACGGCATCACATGGAGCAGCGTGACCTCAGGGGTGAGCGATTCGCTGCAAGGGGTGGGGTACGGCGCAGAGTTTATTAGCACGGGCGACACCAACAACCCGACCGCGCCTTCGCCCCTGTTTGTGGTTTCTGGCGCCAACGGAACCATTCTCACTTCCACCAACGGCGTGGCGTGGACCAAACGGACTTCAGGCACGACAGTCTATTTGTCGGATGTGACGTATGGCAATGGCTACTATGTGGCCGTGGGCAACACGCGCACGCTACGCTCCGCGGATGGCCTCACATGGTCGTTCACCACCAACTCGGTGTACCTGTATCGCGTGGCCTACTGCTCCGGCGCGTTCCGCGCGGCAGGCAAAAACGGCGTGATTTGGACCTCCGCTGACGGCCTGACTTGGAGCGCGGAAACCTCGGGGACTACCAACGATCTGCGTGGCATGAGCTACACGGCGGATCAGTTTGTGTCCGTGGGCTTCAATGGCACCATCCTGACCAAGGGGACCATGGCCGGGCAGGAGAGCGGCGAACCAGGCGACGAGGGGGGCAGCGGCGAAACCGGCGGTGGCGATTTGCCGGTGACCACGCCCGATGAGACCGGCCTGCCGCAAGTGGCCGCCAAGCAGCCGACGGGGCCACTCTCCGGCGTGGTGGTGTTCACCAGCGCCGGCCACGGTTTCGGCGCGAATGAAGCGTTGACCGCGTGGATTCCCGAACGCCCCCTGCTGAACGCGGTGAATGAGGACATGGGCAACATTGACCAGCTCAACTACTTTGCGGAATCCGCTTGGAAGGCGGGCGCCACGGTGGTTCCGTTCCGCCCGGTGGGCTACCAGACCAACGAGGTGGTGCTCGACAACATGGACACCAACCTGACCGCGCGCGGGCAGGTGACGTTTGGCGGCACTTGGTTCAACTCGACCAACAGCGTTTATTACGGCAAGAGCGGCGATGCAGTGTCGTACCGATACGCGGCGGTCAATTCCTCGGAAACCACGGCATGGGCGACGTACCGCCCGAATCTGCCCGCGGCAGGGGATTATCCGGTTTATACCTGGGTGCTGCAAAGCGGTAACCGGACGAACCAGCTTTACCGAATTTATCACAGCGGCGGGGTGACGGATGTGCGGGTGGACCACAGCGCGGTGGGTTGCGGCTGGGTTTGGCTGGGGACCTATCACTTCGCCAAGGGCACCAACGGTTGTGTGAACATCAGCAATTATGTGCCGGGGGGACAAGAGGGCTTCAACGTGATTGCCGACGCCATTCGTTTCGGCAACGGCATGGGCACCACGGCGCGTGGATCGGCCGGAGTTTCCGGGTTTGAATCGGAGTTGGAATCCAGCCGCTTCTGGGTGATCAAGTCCATCGGGCAGGGGATCCCCAGCACCTTGTATGACATGGCCGGTTATGACGACCGCAACGACAACATCGGCCAGCCCGCGCGCATGGCGGACCTGATGTGCCGCACCAATGACCGCCCACGCTGGCGGCGGGTGTATGTTGGCTTCCACTCCAATGCGGGCGGTGGAGCCGGCGCACGCGGCTCCATTGGCCTTTACGACACCCGCATCCAAGCCAACTATCCGTCGTTTTACCAAGCGCAAACCAATCTGGCCGTGGCCTTGGCGCGGCAGTGCAACGAAGACATGCGTGCTGGCGTGACCGATGGCGTCATCCCCAGTTGGAGTTCACGCACCAGCTACTATTACGGCAGCACCTATGGCGAGTTGTACAATGCCTTCAATGAATATGTGTTCAAAAAGATGGACACCACCATCAACGAGGTGGCGTTCCATGACAACGCCGACGACTGTACCGTTCTGAAAACCCCCGCCGGGCGCGAATGGCTGGCGCGCTCAAGCACGCGCGGGCTCATCAAGCATTTGAGCGGATATTACGCCAGCGGCATCATCAATACCAACGCGCCGGACCGGCCCATCAAATTGAAGGCGGCTAATTCGGGGGCGGGGGCGGTGACGGTGTCGTGGGCCATGCCCACCCGCACGGCGGCCAGTGGCGGCGTGCCGCAAGGCTTCATCATTTATACTTCAACGGACGGTCGCGGCTTCGGCAACCCAATCACGGTTTCCGGCGGGGCGACTACCAGCAAGACCATCACCAACCTGAATGCCGGCGCGACGATTTTCTTCCGTGTATGCGCGACGAATGCGGGCGGCGAGTCGCTCAACTCGCAGGTGGCCGGCGTGCGCGTGACGGCCGGTGGTTCCAAGGCGGGCGTGCTGGTGGTGGCGGGCTTTGACCGCAATGACAGCTCTTTGGCGCCCACCCGTTATTTTGCCAATGGACTCAACGGTCAAGTGACTCTGGTGCGCCCGAAGATGATCAACAGCGGCGATTACGTGAAGGAACACGGGCTTGCGCTGGCAGCAGCCGGGCAGACGTTTGATTTTATGGACCACACCCTCGTGACGGGGGCTGCGGTGCTGACCAATTATGCCAAGGTGGTCTGGATGTTGGGCGAAGAGTCCACCGTGGATGAAACTTTCAGCTCCGGTGAAGTCACCGCGGTGACGGGCTATCTCAATGCCGGCGGGCGACTGTTCGTGTCCGGCGCCGAAGTTGGCTATGACTTGGGCCGCGCCGCAATATCCACGCCGGCGGAACTGGCCTTCCTGACCAACATGCTGCGCACGACGTATATTGCCGACAGCGGCAATACCGGCCAAGTGACCGGTACCGCCAGTGGTTTCCTTAACGGGGTGACCATTCACTTCAATTACACCAACCTGCTAACGGATATTTACGCGGCGAACTATCCCGATGTGCTGGGTGCGGGCAGCGGCGCGGCCAAAGCCGCGGTGTATGGCGCCAGCGCTGGCGGCGCGAATGGGGCGATCATTCAATACAGCAACGCGACATATCGAACCATTGTGATGGGCTTCCCGTTTGAAACCATCACCAACGAGGCCACCCGCGCCACCGTAATGACCAAGGCCATGGAATTTTTGAGTGATGCCACTGTCCCCGGCGCAGTCAAAGTGACACTGGCGCCGGCCGGCGCAGCCGGCACGGGCCGCTGGATCATCGCGAATACCACCAACACCAGCGGCAGCACGCGCACCGGGCTGGCACCGGGCCCGTACCAAGTCACTTTTGGCCCGGTGGCCGGTTATCTGGCCCCAGCGGCAACATCCATTGTGGTGACGGCGGGCACGACCAATGCATTCACCGCGACATACACGGCGGCCTCCGGGGCGCTGACTGTGAATCTGCAGCCGGCATCGGCCCAGACTGATGGCCGGTGGCGAATCAACGGTGGCACCTGGCACACCAGCGGCACGACGGTGTCGGATCTGACCAACGGGACCTATGCCATAACGTATAAGGACATTACCAGTCACACCACGCCGGCGACGAACAATGTGACCATATCCGGCAGCCCGGTGACGATCACTGGCACCTATGTGGCGCAGGTGGGGAATTTGACCGTGACTCTCACGCCGGCAGCAGCAGTGGCGAAGGGTGCACAATGGAGCGTGGATGGCGGCACCACATGGTACAACAGCGGCGCGACAGCAACCGGATTGTTGGCCGGTCGGCAGTATCTGACCTTCAAGACCGTGGATGGCTACACCGTGCCCTCTACCACCTACACAACGGTGACGGCCGGCGAGACGGTCAGCCGCAGCTATGCCTACTCAGCGCAACCAGGTTCCATCAAGGTAAACTTATCGCCCGCCGGCGCGGTAGCGACCGGCGCGCAGTGGAGTCTCGACGGCGGCACTAATTGGAATGAAAGCGGCGCCACGGTGCTGGATTTGGGTGTCAAAACCTACACGATTGTGTTCAACACCGTGGCTGGTTACACCGCACCGGCCACGATCAGCCATGCATTGGCCGCGGGCGAAAATGCCACCTTGAGCGCGGCCTACGATGAAATCCAATTGGTGGGCGCGGATTGTATCCGCTCGCAGGGCTTTGATGATCTGGATGCACACCCTTGGTCATGGAGCACCATCTATTTGAATGACAGCGGGGTCACAACGGCGGAAAATCATGGTGCGGTGGTGGTGGTCAGCACCAACAAAGTGCTTGCCGGCGCCAACGGGCTGCGCCTTAGCGGTTCAACCAACGGCGCGGCGAATCCCACGATTCTTTTTAGCAATGTGGACATCAGCGGCTATACCAATGTCACCCTGACGATTCCGTTTGCCGCCAACGGGCCGGACAATGGCGATGACCTTCACGTGGCGGTCAGCTATAACGGCGGCAGCACGTGGCTTCCCTCAGTTTGGGGCACCCAGATCGCCGATGGCAACAACAACGTCAAATTGGAGTACAACACCTTTGTAGACACCAACCGGCAGCCGGTTGGAACTCCCTACGTGCTGGCGGTGGACGATTCCCGCACGCAAATCATGGTGCGGGTAACCTTCTATGACGCCATATCTGCTAACACCTCCGATCATTATTATCTGGATGAAATCCAATTGAAGGGGCAGGTTGGCACGCCGGCCGCGCCGAGCAGCGCGGTGAAGGTGACGATTACCCCGGAAGACGCCATCTATGCCGGTGCTCAATGGCGAGTGGATGCCGGCGCGTGGCGCAACAGTGGCACAGTGGTCACGGGGCTGACGGCCGGTAGCCATACGGTGTCGTTCAAGTCCATCGAGGGCTGGCTGGAGCCGGCGGACGTGGTCACCACAACCACCAACAGCTCAACCAACGCATTGAGCGCCGCATATCTGGAAAAGCCGGCTGGCCCGGTCACCATCATGCAGGATGACTTCGAGGATGGCGATTTGGTGGGCTGGACGCAGGACAGTGCCGGCAATTGGGCCAACAGCACGAACGCCGCGATCACGGGCAACCGTTCGCTCAAGCACAACTTGAGTAACGTGGCTGTTGTCAATTATGTCTACGCCCAGCCGTCCTACAATGTGGCCTTGGATACGACCACGTGGCGGTTCAAACTGAAAAATGGCAATTGGGATCCTTCCGCCGACAATCGTTTCCATGTGTATCTTATGGCTTCCGCATCGGATCTCGCGGGCACGACTGTCAACGGTTATGCGGTGGGGGTCAACTTCACGGGCACTGATGATCTGATCAAACTCTGGCGGGTGACCGGCGGCGGGGTCGGCTCGACTGTGCTGACGTCCGTCGTGGACTGGAATGCCAAGATGACAGTGGCCATTGAAGTCACGCGCACGGCGGCAGGATTGTGGGAACTGAAGACCAGCACGGATGGGCTCTTCAGCGGCATGACTTCAGCGGGCACCGCCACCGATACCACGTACACTGACACTTCGTATTTCGGTTTATATTACAAGTGTACCAGCACCCGGGCAGGGGAGGTGTGGTTGGATGATGTGCTGATTCATCAAGGCGAATTGAGCAGCGCCACGGACAGCGATGGTGATGGGATGCCAGACTCGTGGGAGCAGGCGCATTTCGGTAGCGCGACTGGGGCCGACCCGAATGCCGATGCGGACGGCGACGGAATGAGCAATCTAGCCGAATACATTGCCGGGACTGATCCGCGCAGCGGCAACTCTGTGTTGGAACTGACAGCGTTGAATGTCGTCAAGAGTTCGACCACTAACCTGGTGATTCAATGGCCGAGCGTGACCGGGCGGATTTATTCCATATGGCTGGCACCCTCCGCCACCAATGCCTATACGCTGCATCGGGACAATCTCTCCGGCAGCGGCGGGACCCTCAGCATTACCAACGCCGGTCCCGCGGGCGACAACTCGCATTTCTACGGGATCAAGGTTCGTCTTGCGCCGTGACGCAAGGCGCACCGCGACACACGTTGAAGGGAAGAGGCGGCGGGAAGATATCGTCCCTCAACCATTCCCGCCCAACAAGAACAACCATGGCCTGATTCGAGCGGATTGTCGGGCTGGAATGGTCGCAGACCTTCCAGCCGTGCCCGGCGGGAAGGTTTCGTTCCTCAACCATTCTCGCCCTACAAGAACAGCCATCGCTTGATTCGATCGGATTGTAGGGCTGGAACGGTCGCAGACCTTCCAGCCGTGCCCGGCGGGAAGGTGTCGTTCCTCCACCATTCCCGCCCTACAAAAGCAGCTGGTTGGATTGTAGATGCTATGGGGTTTCGTTCATGCATCATGGTGATGTGGATCAACCACAAGAAAGGAATCACAAGACATGAAACAAAACCCACATAGCGATCCTACTTTATACCTAGCGATGGAGCTGAGCAACCGTGAATGGAAGCTGGCGTTTGGCGATGGGCGGCAAGAACGGCAAGTGACGATTCCCGCGCGCGA
>Ga0255341_1001693_pt1 | contig 30233 bp, 28 predicted proteins | sample wastewater_treat_8_FD_192418 | JGI IMG/M metagenome (GOLD analysis project Ga0255341, IMG submission 192418) | Wastewater microbial communities from Lulu Island WWTP, Vancouver, Canada - plant12 | ecosystem: Engineered > WWTP > Wastewater > Unclassified | place: Canada: Vancouver, British...
ACTTTGAGAAATAGCAAGGGAACTGCTATTCACGAGCTGATCATGACGGCGCTGACAACATGGGGACAGAGAGGATTGGATTGCCTCCAAATGCTAACCATAAGACTGGCCAGCTAAACACGTACTATAAAGCAAGTGTTCTTGTTGATTTTAGGAAAGAGAGTAATCAATGGCTATGGATTATGAAGTCTGTTGTCGTTGAGGCCATAGAGGCGCTGGGTTGGAATGCATATATATCTGCTGTTCCTTAAGAGGTCGAGGTCCCGCGGGAGGGGCGGAGGCCCGACTCGCAGCGCCTAAAAAACAGTTTGCGTTGAATTAAGTTAGCCATAACAGCAGGCTGAATTTCTTTAAACGCAGTTCAAGCTTTGGCCTGAGCCCGCCCGGAGAATTTTTACATTAAAATATCACTTCTCTATGCATCTGGTGGTGCAGCCGCTGCTGGCTGCAGGCTATGGCGGGCTCTCGCCTGTTCAGCCCAGGCTATATATCACCGGAAGACGTCTTAATTCCCAAAACCCGATCTTCCTTTATCAGCACAGGGCTGTGCTACTATCCGACTCAGTTATAATACTGGATAGACTCCCAACTGCGGAGAAATCCCTTATAGCTCGCATTTCGGGCGAAGTGGACAACGGCCTGAAAGCAGTGATTAATCCTAAACCTGCAGCATGCCATGCTATAGGTCCTGAGAAACAGAATCCCAGCCTCGTCAGCAATGCCGCAGATAACAAATCAAATATGGCTTAGTGTGATTCTATTAGTCCCAAGTCTCAAGTTATCTTCACTTTGTAGCCCTCAGAAGCGCGGCTCTGAATGTCGTCCAGGATCTCATAATCATGGATCTCGATGACTCTATTCCTGGATTTGCCGCCCTCTTTTTCCTTCTGAGAGCCCAAGCTCTCTTTGAAGACTCTGTTCAGAAGCAAGAGGCCTGCGGCACTCAATGTCATTCCCAGTAGAAATCCCATTTTCAGTCCAATATTAGGCGATCCGGCATATAAGTAACTATCTATTGCCAGGTTAAGGCTGTATTGCGAGAAGTTTGCATATTGCTGCTTTAGCAACTAAAAGCAGTCTGAGCTCTGGAGCTGAGATGCATCCGAATGCCGAATACATCCATAGCCTCCAGATTGGAATCTACAAAAATGCGGCTGCCGCCCCGGGATTCAGTTCCAGGGCGAAGCCACCCTCTCAGAGAATCACTGAATCATTCGACCTTATATCCGGCAGCCTCCACCGCCCGCCTGAAGTCCTGCTCAGACAGTCTTGCTGAGTCGTACTCCACATAAGCGGTCTTCTCTCCTAAATCAACCCTGGCGCTGCTGACGCCATCAAGCCCGGCGAGGGCTTTTTCCACTGCAGCCGAGCATCCGCCGCAGGCCATCCCAGAGATCTTCAGCTCGATCCTCTTGTTTCCAGACATATCCAATCCAACCTTTTTTGGTCTCTTCACTGCCCTCTTATGGGCTGGCCGGAGACGATATCCCTCTTCTGCCCTTGTGCCCTTAATCCTTTGTGTGAAATAGTTATGCTTAGGCCTCACCAAGGAGAGAGCATGGCAAAGGAGGATTTTCCGTCTCCTTTTATCCTTCTTTTGCCATCCCCTCTAGAGCCTCTCCACCTGGGCCCGGACCAGGTCATGCACCTCACCCGGACTGGCCTTCCCCCGGGTCTTCTTCATCACCTGCCCCACAATATAGTTCAAAGCCCTCTCACTTCCCGCTCTGTAGTCTGCAACGGCAGCACTGCACTCCGCCACTGCTTCTGCCACTGCTTTTTCGACTACATCATCCTCTGCCTTCCCCAGGCCGCGGGAGGTTATGATCTCCTGGGGGGAGCTGCCCTTCTTGTCCAGGAGGTCACGGATGACTGCCACTGCACTGTGCTCGGTTATCTCATCCCCTTCCAGCAGTTGCACAATCTGTACCATGTGCTCGGGATCGAAGCTCTCTATCCCCAGATTGCGGTAGTTCAGCTCCCCCTTGAGGACATCGGCGATCCAGACTGCTGCTATCTTCGGTGCCGTCCTTGCAGCCACAAGCTCATAGAAATCGGCCACCTTGATCTCAGTGGTCAGTGATTTGGCATGATCATCAGTGAGGCCATACTGGCGGACGAACCTCTCCCTCCTGGAATCGGGCAGCTCAGGAAGGGAATCCCTGATCGCCGGAACCCAGGAGGCGATGCGCATAGCGACCAGATCGGCCTCGGGGAAGTAGCGATAGTCATGCGCTCCCACCTTGCTCCGGATGGAGACGGTGATATTGCGCAGCTCATCGAAGTGCCTGGTCTCCTGCACCACCTTGATGTTCCGCCGGGCCAGGTTCCTCTGGCGGGTGATCTCATAGGATAGAGCCTTCTCCACCCCTTTGAATCCGGAGATGTTCTTGACCTCAGAGCGATCCCCACCCCGGAGGGAGATGTTGGCATCCACCCTCATCGCCCCCTCCAGTGAGCCATCGAAGACATCCAGGTACTCGAGGATGCTCTTCAATTTATCCAGGAATGCCCGCGCCTCCTTTGGAGAACGCAGATCGGGCTCGGTCACCACCTCCAGAAGGGACATGCCGCAGCGGTTGTAGTCCACCATGGTGTACTTGGCTCGATCTATAGTCCCGGCATGCACCAGCCGCCCCGGGTCCTCCTCCATATGAGCCCGGTTGATGCGGATATTCCTCTCAATTCCATCATCGCCCAGGATCATGATGTGGCCATTGGTGGCCAGAGGATAGTCATACTGGCTGATCTGGAAGCCCTTGGAGAGGTCTGGATAGTAGTAGTTCTTGCGGTAGAAGAGGGTCTCCTCCTCGATATGGCAGTTCAGAGCCAATCCCACCTTTATGCCGCTCTCCACTGCCTTGCGGTTGATCACCGGCAGTGATCCGGGCAGGCCCAGGCAGACCGGACAGGTATGGGTGTTTGGTGGCGAGTTATGATACTTGGTCGAGCAGCCGCAAAACATCTTCGACTCCAGCCGGTTGAGCTGGACATGAATCTCCAGGCCGATGATGACATCATCCATCTAGACCACCTCCTCCGGCTTCCTCTGATGAAATGGTGTTGCCGCTTCATAGGCCTGTGCCGCCTGCAGGATGGCCCTCTCGCCGAAGTGGGGTCCGATGAGCTGCAGGCCTATGGGCAGCCTGCCGGCAAACCCGCAGGGCAGGGATATGGCCGGGACCCCCGCCAGGTTGATGGGCACAGTGAATATATCTGCTTTATAAAGGGAGAGGGGATCGTTTATGCGCTCGCCGATCCTGAAGGCGGGGGTGGGCATGGTCGGGCTGACGAGGAGATCGACCTGTTTGAAGGCCTGCAGAAAATCCTCTTTGATCAGTGTCCTCACCTTCAGGGCCTTGAGATAGTAGCGACCGTAGTAGCCTGCGGAGAGGGCATAGGTTCCCAGGATTATGCGCCTTTTCACCTCCGGGCCGAAGCCCTTGCTGCGAATCTCAGAGAAGGTGGTATGCCAGTCGCTGTCCTCTCCTGCCAGGCGAAGGCCATAGCGCAGGCCGTCGAAGCGGGCCAGATTGGATGAGGCCTCACACATGGCGATTATATAAAAGGCAGCCAGGGCATATTGGGTATGAGGAAGGCTCACCTCCTGCCAGCTCGCTCCCAGGCTCTCCAGGACGGATACGGCATCCCAGACCGCCCTCTCTACATCTGGATCTACCCCTTCACCAAAGTACTCCTTTGGTATGCCGATCCTCAGGCCGGAGACCTCCCGGTCCCAGTCCGGCAGGAAGCTTCCCTTCTCAGCGGAGGTGGAGTCCCGCCAGTCATAGCCGGCGATGATTTCCAGGAGGAGAGCGGTATCACTTACTGTATGGGTCAGAGGACCGATCTGCTCTAAGGAGTTGGCATAGGCCACGAGGCCATAGCGGGAGACCAGGCCGTAAGTGGGCTTCAGGCCTACTATGCCGCAGAACGATGCCGGGCCGCGCACTGATCCGCCTGTATCCGAGCCCAGGGAACAGGGAGCCTCGCCGCCAGCGACACAGGCTGCGCTCCCCCCGCTGGAGCCGCCCGGAACGCAATCGATGTCCCAGGGGTTTCTGGTTGGGCCGAAGGCGCTGCTCTCAGTGGAGGTTCCCATGGCGAACTCATCCATATTGGTCTTCCCCATGATTATCGCCCCCTCTGCCTTCAGCCTCTCGATCACATGGGCATCAAAGGGGGGGATGTACCCCTGCAGGATCCTGGAGCTGCAGTTGGTCTCGATTCCCTTGGTGGATATGCACTCCTTGATGGCGATGGGAACTCCGGCCAGGAGCCCGTTGCCCGGCTCTTTATCGAAGCTCCTTGCCTCCTGCAAAGCCCTCTCTTTGGCCAGAGTGGTGAAGGCATTGAGCTTACTTCTCTCTATCCTCTCATAAAGCCGGGCGAGATACTCCTCCGCCGAACCGGCCAGCAGGCTTGCCTTCAGATCGGAGAGCATGATCACACTATCCTCGGGCTCTTGAAGTAGCCATTTTCCCGTCGCGGCGCATTGGCAAGTGCTTCTTCCTGGGTGAGAGAGACTCTTACCACATCCTCTCTGAAGATGTTGACAAGGTCAACCGCCCGGTAAGTGGGCTCCACTCCCTCTGTGTCCACCATATCCAGTTGATGGAAGAAATCCAGAATGGTATTGAACTGTTCCACCAACTCATCCTTCTCCTCCTCTTCGATCTTGATGCTGGCAAGCCAGCCTATGTGTTCCACATCTTCCCTGGTGATCATGTTATCCCACGCATTAAACCCGCTAGATTCTCCATCTGAATCTTGATTCTCGTTTTAGAGTGATACGAACTGCCTATGAAGGCCGGATCGCTATGCCATTTTTTCTTTATTCCTTCTCTTCAGGCCCAAGATCACCTTATCGGATATAAATGCTCTTTTTGCCAGTCCTGCGATCTCCAGAAAAAATGCGATCTTCCTCCTCTGCTTTGCCTGCACCAGGCGATCCGCGGCCTGTGACGGCCCAAGATGGCCTGAGACCTGCACTGAAACCTGCCAGCGGGCCAAAAGGCTTAAGCATACTGATACAATAAGGTGGAAGGCGATATTAAAAATTGGATAATGATCTATGAGAAAGAATGATGTTGTGGTCGTAGGCTCTGGGATCAGCGGCTTGTTGACAGCACTCGCTCTCTCCCGGGAAGGGAAGAACGTACTGATCTTGGAGAAGGAGGACCATATTGGCGGAGTCTGCAGATCTTATGAGGTGGACGGCTACCGCCTGGATACCGGCCCTCATGCCATAACCAGGCTGAAAAGCGGCCCCTTAAAGGTGCTGATGGACAGGTACTTCAGCGTAGTCCCTCAGTTTGTCCCCTTTGGAAAGTACTATGTGCGAATGGGCGATGAGGTCAAGCCCTTTCCCTGGAGCATCAACTCCTGGCTGACATTCGGCCTGATCCCCATGACAGACAGACTGCTCTTGATGAGGGCGCTCTTCAATACCCTCTATCTCCTGCACTCGGGCAAGGACTTCTCCAATATACCCCTATCTGCCGTCCTTCCCAATGATCTATCCAGCACCACCAGGAGATTTTTGGACTGGCTATGCTACTTCATGGTGGGCACATCAGCAGATAATGCTCCCATCTCCCGGTTCATCGACAACAAGATTCACAATACCCATTCTGTGCCCTACGTGGGAAAGCTGTACGATCTGTTCATAACTGAGGGAGCCAAGGATCAGGGCTATCCGAAGGGCGGGCTCCAATCAATAATCAACTCCATCATCTCCTCATTCCCCGAGGGAAGGGTGAAGATAATCACAAATGAGAGGGTCTTGAAGATCGACGGAGCCAGGAGAGGAGATCAGGTTGTCCGGGCGGATCGGGTTATCAGCAATCGGGATAGCTATGAATGCGATATGGTGGTGTACTCGGGCTTCTCCTCCAAGCTGCCCGTTCTGGTCGACGGCCTGCCTGCGGAATACACTGAGAACCTCTCCACGATCAAGAAGGTCAGGTCCCTGACCATATGGCTGGGCCTGACCAAAAGGCTATTTCCCAATTACGGCTCTGAGATGTGGGTGGACTCAGACCCATATGCCTGGGTGGTTCCGACCACCAACTATGATCCCACATTGGCCCCGAGGGGCAATCAGCTCGTGGGCATAGCATTCACCCTGGATGGGGAGTACGATATACAGGAGATGAAGAGGAAGGCCTTCCAGTCCATCATCCAGAAGGTCCCGAATATAGAGGATTATATAGATATGATTCACTACCAGGAGCTTATACCGGAGAAAGCATCCTGGGGTTTGAACCTGGGCTTCGGGGATGTGAGAACCCCGGTGAAGAACCTCTATTGCGTGGGAACTGACACCGAGAAGAGGAGCGCCGGGGTCAACCGCTCAGCTTACTCTGTTCTCAGGTGTCTTGATCTCATGAGATCGGACGGAGCGCTGCATTAGAATCAGCAGGATCAGCTGGGGGCACATCCATGCAGCCCCGCCAGCAGCCTCTCAGCCCTCAAGTATTATCTAGGCATTATCTAGGCATTATCTAGGCATTATCTGTGCTTGCTTCATCTTTCATCTTCGGCGGGGGAAGCCCTGGATACGCTCCCCTGCCCGCAGCTCTCACACTCAAGCTGGATGGTGATATTTTCTATTTCGAAGAGCTCATGGAGATTTTCTCTGATCTCATCCAGCATCCTCTCCCCCGAAGAGAGCATCTGGTCCTTGATCACTACGTGGGCGCTGAGGATGGTGTGAGCAGAGCATACCCCCCAGACATGCAGGTCATGGACCTGGAGCACACCGGGAACACTGCCGATGGCCCGGGATACATCCTCCAGGTTGATATATGCCGGAACACCTTCCATCATGATGCGGAGCGAGTCTCTGATCAGCCGGTAGGAGCTGATGAATATTATCAGGCTGATGATTATGCTGGCTATGGGGTCGGCCTGGGTCCAGCCTGTCTGCCAGATGACAATTCCAGCGACGATCACTCCCAGGGAGGCGGCAGCATCTCCCAGCACATGGAGCCTCGCCGACCTGATATTCAGGTCCTCAGAGTGGGATTGGTGATCATGGCGGTGGAGGTGGCCGCCTCCCAGGATATAGGCCACAATCAGGTTGACTGCCAGGCCGAAGATGGCCAGGAGGAGAAGGTCCAGCCCTTTGACTGCTGCTGGCTCTGAGAGCCTATGGTAGGCCTCCACCAGTATCCCCAGGGAGACGAATCCCAGGGTCAGTCCGTTGGCCAGAGAGGCTATCACCTCAAAACGGTGAAAACCATAGCTATAGCGCTCGTTCGCCGGCATGGTCGAGAGGCGGATGGCCAGCCAGCTGAGGCCGATGGCGAATATGTCCAGGAAGACATGAGCGGCATCGGAGAGCAGGGCCAGGCTGTCTGTCCACCAACTGCCTACAAGCTCCACTATGAGGATGACAAGGGTGAGGAGGATGGCGAAGAGAAACCGCCGCTCGACCGTCTTGATCTCGTGGTTCTTCATCCTTTAATCATCCGGATGCGAGCAGGCTCTTTTAGCCCTCAATCAGCCCATCATGACAGAAGATATCCTTTGCCTCCTCAAAGGAGAGATCCGCGGGCGGGATTATGATGTCCGAGGGGACGATCTCCTCATCGCTGATCAGATTCCCCAGCTCTTTTACCATGGCGATCATCCTGGCCAGATCTTTCCTGTAGCCATCCTGATCGCCTCTCGTCACGTGATCCACGATCCTGTTGTCTATAATGTTCAGCTCGCCCAGACGGCTCTCATCCAAGCTGAACTGACCCTCTCCCAGGATTCTGATGATCATTTGTTCATCTCCGCCTTCAATCTGGCCAGCTCTTCATCCACTGTGTTCTTGGCCTTGACCCGCGCCAGCTCCGCCTCGATCTCATCTCCACCCGAGTAATCGGTGAGGGTCCCGGACTCCAGGAGTTCATCCAGAGCGGCTGAGCGGGCCTTCATATCCTCAGTCTTCTCTTCTGCCCTTTGAACTGCCAGCCCCACATCTGCCATCTCCTCGCTGATGCCGGTGACGGACTCGGTGATCTTGACCTGAGCATCGGCGGCTGAGTACTGGGCCTTGATGGTCTCCTTCTTGGTGCGAAAGGCCTCCACCTTGGTGGCCAGACGGCTCTCAGCAGCCTGCAGCTTCTGCTGCTGATTGTTTAGCTCAGCGATCTCCCTGTCCAGGGCATTTGACTGGGCCTGCATCATGGCCTTGCTCTCCAGGGCCTTTCTCGCCAGGTCCTCCCGGTTGGCGGAGATGGCCTCCTTGGCCTGGCCATCAAGCTTATCGATGCTCATCTGCAGCTTGGCCTTCTGCAGCTCAAGCCTCTTCTTGGAGGTGGCAACCTCTGCCACTCCTCTCTTGACATTCTGCAGCAGTTGTAGCTGCTTTTCATAAGAGACATCGAGGACCTCTCTGGGATCCTCGATCCTGTTCATGATCTTATTCATCTTCGCCTGCACGACAGTGCTCATACGATCTAAGAAACCCATATCAATTCTCCATTCAGTCTATCTCTTCTCCATTGTTTTTATGATTGAATGCAAATTGCGCATACTTATGTTATTTTTGATATTTATAGGCTATTGTGCGTATGATGCCATCTGTGCACAAGGTGGGGCAATTGAACATCTGAGCACCGTACGGGGCTGGATTGAGGAAAAGGATGAACTGCGATGAGACGGAATTGAACCTCGATGTGAATAGATGAAAAAGGTCATATTGACTTTCTGCTTTTGTCCCTCTTTGTCAGAGCACGGATGATTTGAAGATCATAAAAAAAACAAAAAAACAAAAAAAAACAAAAAATTGATCCTGAGCCCCTCATATGCATCCGCGGGCCCAAGACCGGATCAGTGAGCCTTACATGCTCTCCAGAGGGGATATTCCCAGGGTCTCCAGGGTGGCTCGCAGAGCATTTCTGGCCCCCCTGACCAGAGCCAGCCTGGCATCCCGGAGCTCAGGGGCGGCATCCAGCACCGGGCTGTATCGATAGAAGAGATTGAAGCTCTCTGCCAGTTCGCGGGCATAGGTGGCCAGTTGATGGGGCTTCAGCTCCCGCGCTGCTCTGTCGATGACCAGGTCGAACTGGGCGATCTTCTTGATCAGGGCGACCTCGTACTCGCTGGTCAGCAGATCGATCTGAAGTTCTTCTTTCAAATCTGCTTTGCGCAGGATGCTACAGGCGCGGGCATGAGAGTACTGGATGAAGGGGGCAGATAGCTTCTCGAAGTCCAGGGCCTGTTTCCAGTCGAAGGTGGTGGCCTTGTCCGCGGAGACACGAACCACATCGTAGCGCACTGCGCCACTGGAGACCTGCCGGGCCACCTCCTTCAAAAACTCCTCGCTCTCATCCGGCCGGCGGGCTTTGACCTCAAGGAAGGCCTGCTTCTCCACCTCATCCAGCAGCTCGTCTGCGGAGATGAACTTGCCCTTGCGGGTGCTCATAGAGCCGGTGGGCAGGGATACGAACTCGAATATCACCACCTCCGGCTCGCGGATTCCCAGCAGGCGAAGGGCAGCCTTGAGCTGTCCGGAGATCAGTTTATGGTCCGCCCCCAGGATGTTCACCACACGATCGGAGTGGGCCGACTTCCAGCGGTGATAGGCCAGATCGCGGGTGATGTACAGCGAGGTTCCATCGGCCCTCTTCAGGACCATCTTCTTCTCAAAACCGTATTCGCTCAGATCCAGCTGAAGCGATCCCTCCTCCCAGGCCACCAGGCCGGTCTTCTCCAGCCGCTTCAGGATCTCGGCCACACTGCCATCCCGCACGAACTCCGACTCCCAGTGGTAGTTGTCGTGGCGGATGTTCATCCTCTCGAGGGTCTCCTCAATTCCGCTGATGGCATAGCGGACGGCAGACTGGATCTTGGCGGTGATCTTTGGATCTCCTGCCTCATAGAGCTGGATCACCCGGTCTGCCTCCTCCCGGATGGCGGGGTTCGTCTCCATCTCCTTATTGGCGGCGATGTAGACCCGGGCGGTGGCATGGTCGGCTTTGCTATCATCGAGCTGGAAGTGATCGCAGCCCACCACCACCATCGCCTCCTGCCGGCCCATATCGTTGATGTAGTACTGGGCGTCGACGGTGCAGCCCGCCCGGCGGAGTATTCTGACCAGGGTATCGCCGATCACTGAGTTTCTGATATGGCCCACATGGAGCGGTCCGTTTGGGTTGGCAGAGGTGTGCTCCACTATCACCCTCTCTCTCATCTTCCCAGTCCAGGCGTTATCAGCCAGGGCCTGCTCCAAGACTGTGTGCAGGAACTTTTGGTTCATGAAGAAGTTCAGGTAGGGGCCGGCAAGCTCCACCTTCTCTACATAGCGGAATTCTGGAGAGATCGCCTGGTGGATCTCTCCTGCTATGGCTGCCGGGCTCTTTTTCAGCACCGGTGCCAGGCGGAAGGCGACGGAAGAGGCCAGGTCGGCCTGCGGGCAGAGATCAAGCCCCAGGCTGTTTATGCCCTCCTCTACATTGAAGCCGCAGCGATCGAGGGCGCCTTTCAGCAGGCCCTCGACCTCGCTCATAAAATCAAGAAACATGTGAACACCATGATTAGATCTGAGTGCAGAGAAAGGATGAATCGATATAAGGATTACGTTGCGAACTTTTTAGCTTTGATCCCGGTTCATTATTTAAAGCTATATAGTCCTGAGGATAAGAGAAGTCCATGCAAAAGCTTGCGCCATATGGCTCATGGAGGTCGCCCATCACCTCTGATATGATCGCCTCCCAGACGATAGGCCTGGAGCAGATCGCTCTTGAGGGCTCCGACATCTATTGGATAGAGTCCCGCCCAGCGGAGGGAGGAAGATCGGTCATCATTAGATGTGATCCTGGAGGAGGGGTCGATGAGCTGGTTCCAGCTCCCTTCAATGCCAGGACCCGGGTGCATGAGTATGGCGGAGGGGCATACACGGTCTTTGGTCGCACTCTCATCTTCTCCAACTTCGCCGATCAGCGGCTCTACCGCCTCGATCCGGGCTCGGCCCCCCGGCCCATCACCCCCGCCATTGAATGTCGATATGCCGACGGGGTGATCAATGCCCGCTGCAGCCGCATCATATGCGTCTGTGAGGATCACCGCCTGCCGGGCAGAGAGGCTCTCAATACCATTGTGGCCATCGATCTGGATGGCGAGGTGGAGATGCAGGTCCTGGCAAAGGGATATGACTTCTACTCCTCTCCCCGCATCAGCCCGGACGGAAGAAGGCTGGCCTGGCTGGCCTGGAATCATCCCCAGATGCCCTGGGATGGGACTGAGCTGTGGACGGGCGAGCTGGAGAAGGACGGCTCACTGGGCGCCGTGGAAAGGGTGGCCGGAGGATCCGACGAGTCCATATTCCAACCGCAGTGGTCGCCTGACGGCATCCTTCACTTCGTCTCCGACCGGACGGGCTGGTCCAACCTCTACTGCTGGCAGGACGGGCACGTCCTGGCCCTCACCGATATCCAGGCGGAGCTATCCAGGCCCCAGTGGCGATTCGGCTTTTCCACTTATGCCTTTCTCACCCCTGACCGCATCATCTGCACCTATGCTCAGGACGGAATCTGGAAGCTGGCCCGCCTGGACACATCCTACCTGAAGATCGACCCAATAAAGACGCCCTTCACTGAGATCTCCTATCTTGAGGCCTGCCGGGATCATGCCCTCTTCATCGCCGGCTCTCCCGATCTGGCCACCTCGGTGGTGAAGCTTGATCTCTCATCAGGCGAGATCGAAGTGCTGCGCCGCTCGGGGCGGGTGGATGTCGACCGGAGATACATCTCCCGGCCGGAGGCGATAGACTACCCCACCGGGGGCGGCCTATTGGCTCATGCCTTCTTCTACCGGCCGAAGAATGCAGATTTCCAGGCCCCTCCCGGCGAGCGGCCACCATTGCTGGTCATCAGCCACGGCGGCCCCACAGGAGCAGCCTCCAGCGCCTTTAACCTGATGATCCAGCACTGGACCAGCAGAGGTATTGCAGTGCTGGATGTGAACTACGGCGGCAGCACCGGCTACGGCAGGGCTTATCGAGAGCGCCTCAAGGGCAAATGGGGGATAGTTGATGTCGATGACTGCGCAAATGGAGCCGCCTTTCTGGCAGAAAGGGGCGATGTAGATTCCGAACGCCTGATCATCCGCGGCGGGAGTGCCGGCGGGTACACCACCCTGGCCGCTCTTGCCTTTCGCAGTACCTTCCAGGCCGGGGCAAGCTACTATGGGGTGAGCGACCTGGAGATTCTCGCCCGGGAGACCCATAAGTTCGAATCGCGATATCTGGATGGCCTGGTGGGCCCATACCCCGAGCGTCGCGATATCTGCAGGGATCGCTCTCCCATCCACTTCCCAGAGAAGCTCTCCTGCCCGGTGATCTTCTTCCAGGGGACTGAGGACAGGATCGTCCCCCCCAATCAGGCCAGGATGATGTTCGATGCCCTGCGAGCCCGGGGCCTGCCCACTGCCTTAGTCGAGTTCGAGGGGGAGCAGCATGGCTTCAGGAGGGCAGAGAACATCAAAAGGGCCCTGGATGCGGAGCTGTATTTCTACTCCCGGGTCTTCCGCTTTCAGACTGCTGACAGCATAGAGCCAGTGCTGATAGAGAACTTCTAGCAGCTCATATCTTCAAACATCTCTTTTTCTCTATCGTTGATAAGCTATAATAGCAATGAGACACAATTTTATAAGGAGGTGTCAAACTTGAAATCCATTGCAGCGCTCCTGCTGCTTTTGCTGCCATCTCTCTGTCTGCCAGCCGTCCTGGCAGCAGCCGATGGCTCCTCTGTCGAGGCCACAACCGCCATCACCCTTCCTGTGGACTCCGTCACCATCTATCCTGATGGCCTGATGGCAGTCAAGAGGACAGGGTTGTTGGATGTGACCGAGGGTGTCCACAAGTTCGTGGTGAATGTGCCGGATAAGGCCGATCAGAGCTCAGTTCTCCTCTCTGTGAGCAATGCCAGCATCGAGAGGGTGGTCTATGAGGCCGATCCCATCTATACACTGAACATATCCTCCCCTGGATCGCAGAGATTCGATCTGAGCTATCTCATGTACCGCTCTGCTGCCTGGAAGCCCATATACGATCTGCACCTTTCAGAGGATCGGGTGCTGGTGAAGTCCAATGCCGTGGTGAGCAACCAGGGTGGAGAGGATCTGAAGAACGTGCGCCTCAAGCTGGTGGCCGGCTTATCTCCGGATGTGACCGTCTATCCCGCCCCCAGGGCTGCTGCCAATGCTGAAGGTGCCAGTTATGTCATGAAGGGGGCGTTTGAGGCTAAAGCCGCCGGGGATCTTCCGTCCACGGGAGAACTGGAGACTCTCTATATCTTCGAGCTGGAGGGACGGAAGGATCTAGCTATGAACAAGGAGATCGGCTTTCCCCTCTTCGAAGAGGATTCTCCGCTGGTGAGGATCTACACCTGGGATGCCAGCTGGCAGCCTGAAGGTCCGGCGGATGAGGAGATCCGGGTGAACAACACCCAAAAGAGCCCCTGGCCGGAGGGGAGGGCTATGCTCTACCGGAATGGCGAGTACGTCTCCACCATCCAGATGCCCTACACCCCGGCGGGCACCAATGCCTCCATAGTGGTTGGAACCTCTGCCGATCTGAAGCTGGAGCGAAAGCTCTCCGACTACAATAAGACGGAAGAGATCAGGGCGGTCGGCTCTCCGGAGGGGAACCGCACTGTCAAAGAGATCATCCAGACCTGGAGCTACCGATTGAAGATCAAGAGCAATCTGGACAGGGCTGCGACTTTAGAGGCGGTCGATTATGTACCCCAGGAGGCGGTGGTGGTCTCGATCTCGCCCCAGCCGGATGAGAGAACAGCCACCACCTTGAAGTGGAAGCTGGATCTGTCGCCCCGCCAGGAGACGGAGATCAACTATGCCTACCAGGTGAAGACGACGGAGAGCCTCAAGGAGGCATAAGGACACAATTCGGCTGCAGGCCTCTCTTAGACCTCTCTTTTTTCGAGGCCTTCATCCCCTTTTTTGTCTATTGCAAGTGAGTTAGTTGCAGAAGCTGAACGACAGAGATGAAGCTCTTCTCTGAGGATTCAGGGATTGTATCGAAGGCCGGGGGGGCTGATATGTAGCTTGCAGGCATTCGCAGTATGAGGCCTCAATCCAGCGGCCGATTTGGTCCAATATCCTCAGAAGGTATGCTCTCGAAAGGATAAAATGCTTGTAGGTCTTTAGGCCGGAAAGAAGGAATATTCATGAAGGTTCTTGTCAGCGATTCTTTAGCAGAGGAAGGCGTGAAGAGACTGCAGACTGGTGCAGATGTCGATGTCATCACCAACCTCTCCCCGGAGGAGCTCATCCAGAAGATCGGAGAGTACGACGCCCTGGTCATCCGCAGCGGAACCAAGGTGACAGCAGATGTCATCAATGCCGCCGGGAGGCTCAGGGTCATAGGCAGAGCGGGCGTGGGCATAGACAATGTGGATGTAGAGGCAGCGACGAAGAAGGGGATCATCGTTCTCAATACACCGGGCGGGAACACCATCTCCGCAGCCGAGCACACCATTGCCATGATGCTGGCACTGGCCAGGAACATCCCCCAGGCCAACTCCGCTCTGCACCAGGGGGAGTGGAACCGGAAGAAGTACACGGGCGTCGAGTTCTTCAATAAGACCCTGGGCATCGTCGGGCTGGGCAGAGTGGGGGCGGAGGTTGCCTCTCGCATGAAGTCCTTTGGAATGCAGATCCTGGCCTATGACCCATTTGTGACTGAGGAGAAGGCTCAGCACATGGGACTGACTCTAGCCCCCTTGGAGACAGTTCTGCGAGAGGCTGACTTCATCACCGTCCATACTCCCCTGACCAATGAGACCCGCAACCTGATCGACGAGGATGAGTTCAAGATAATGAAGGACGGGGTGCGGATCGTGAACTGCGCCCGGGGAGGGATCATCAACGAGGCTGCCTTGGCCCGTGCAGTGGCTGAGGGAAAGGTCGCCGGGGCAGCAGTCGATGTCTTCACCAAGGAGCCGCCAACCGGCAATCCCCTGCTGGAGCAGAACGGGATCATAGCCACTCCTCATCTGGGAGCTTCCACTGCTGAGGCCCAGATCAATGTCGCCTTGGCGGTGGCGGACCAGATCCTGGCCATAGCCAGAGGCGGACTGCCCACCAATGCCATCAATATGCCTGCCATATCCCCTGAGGCCCTGGCGGTCATGGAGCCCTATATGGTGCTGGCCGAAAGGATGGGCTCTCTGCTCGGGCAGATGGTGGGCAGCGGCTTTGAGAGCCTGGAGATGATCTACAGCGGAACCCTTGCTGAGAAGGATACCAGGCCGGTGACCATCTCCGCCATTAAAGGCCTGCTGGGGTGCCTGATGGGAGCAGATAGCGTCAACTTCGTCAATGCCACAAGGATACTGAAGGATATGGGCGTAAAGCTGCTGGAGAGCAAGACCGAGTCGGTCAATGGATACAGCAATGCCATAACCATGAAGCTGGGAAAGAAAGGGGTTATCAATATGGTCCAGGGGACGGTCACCGGAAACAAGGAGAAGCGTATTGTGCAGCTTGATGCCTACCGGACCTTTATTCCCACTGAGGGCGATATGGTGATAGCCGTCATCGATGACAAGCCGAATATCATCGGCCCCTGCTGTGTTGTCCTGGGCGAGGGCAATATCAACATCGGCTCAATGCATGTGGGGCGCATGGATGAGGGCCAGCCACAGCTTATGGTATTGAGCGTCGATCAGATGGTACCCGATGATATCATGAAAAGGCTCCTGCAGGTTCCAGGGGTGAAGAGCGCCAAGATGGTGGAGCTGTAATCCGGCTTTGGAGTGCTGGGCAGCAGAGGGCTGCCTGGGCCCGGCGGGAAAAGCCTGAGGAGAGCTCAAGCCCTCTCCCCGTCTCTTATTGAGGGCAAATGCTTCTTATTTTGGGCGAAGATAGGATATATCAGTGAAGGCGGAGATAGGATCATCGAGATGATAGCAGATGCATCAGAAGCTCTGGAAAGAGTGAGAAGGGATAAGCCTCTGGTACATCACCTGACCAACCTGGTCACCATTTACGATTGCGCCAATATCGTCAAGGCCTTTGGAGCCTCCCCGGTCATGGCCCATGCCAGAGAGGAGGTTGCCGATATGGCAAGGATGGCCTCTGCTCTGGTCCTGAACATCGGCACCCTCGATACTGAGTTCATTGAGGCCATGCTCCTCGCTGGAAAGAGCGCCAATGAGAAAGGGATACCAGTGGTCATTGATGTCTGCGGCGCAGGAGCGACCAGGTACAGGGATGAGAAATGCCTGCAGATCCTGGATGAGCTCGATGTGAGCATCATCAAGGGCAACTCATCTGAGGTCGCCCGTATCGCCGGGGAGGATGTCAAGACCAGGGGCGTTGATGCTGTAGATACCGGAGCCGACCTTAAGAAGGTGGCCGGATCTTTGGCCAGGGAGAGGGATTGTACTGTGGTCATCACCGGCAAGGACGATATTGTGGCCGATGGGAATCGAGCAGTATGGGTGCATAACGGCCACCCCATGATGGCCGATGTGGTGGGCACAGGATGCATGGCCACTTCGGTGATTGGGACGTTTGCCGCTGTCGAACCGGACTATGTTGCCGCTTCTGTCTCCGGGCTGGTCTGCTTTGAGGTGGCAGCGGAATTCGCCGCTCTGCTGGCAGCGGGACCGGGATCTTTCAAGGAGCACCTTTATGATGCCGTCTACAATATGGATTCCCGGATTGTAAGAAATATGCAGAGGATTGAAGGGTGAAAGGATATTATTTCATAACCGATTCGGTACTGAGCCGGGCGGGAAACATCAGCGATGTGATAGAGGCTGCTGCCTGCAAGGTTGAGGTGGTCCAGTACAGAAATAAGAGTGCTGAGACCAGGGAGATGTATGAGGAGGCCCGGCGTCTGAGGGAGATCTGCCAGGACCTGACCTTTCTGATCAATGATAGAATAGACATCGCCCTGGCGGTTGATGCCGATGGCGTCCACCTGGGCCAGTCGGACATGCCCTGCACCACTGCCCGCAAGCTTCTGGGGCGGGAGAAGATCATAGGGGTGACCGTCCACAATTTGAGAGAGGCAGTGGAAGCAGAGAGGCTGGGAGCCGATTACCTGGGGGTCTCGCCCATATTCCAGACGATGACCAAACCCGATGCAGGAAAGCCGGCAGGCCTATCTCTGATCGAAGAGATTCGCCAGCAGGTCGGAATTCCCCTAATCGCCATTGGGGGGATCAATCTCCTCAATGCCCCTGAGGTCATCAGAGCGGGAGCAGATGGACTGTGTGCCATATCCTGTGTCGTTGGCAGCGATGATGTGAGCGCCCAGATCAAGAGGTTCCAGGATCTGTTCTGAAGGCTGTAACGATATCTGGCGACCTCTATCTATCGGGCGGGATTCGCTTGACATCTACCTATTGCCTCAACATCTTTTTGAGATAATTCTTCTCCCGCCACTTCAGCAGCTCATATATGATCAATCCAATCAGTCCACCAATCAAATTGCCCAGGAATATCCAGAGCTTGATCCACGGAGTTCCTCTCCAGGTGTTAATATCATGGCTGCTTGCCATCTGTATGGCTATGAGCAATAGGTAGGCTGAGACAGGCCAGGCCAGAACTGCCAAAATATAATAGTCGCTCGGAGAAAATCTAAATAACAGGTTTCCAATACCGACTGCAATCCATAAGACGATGCCCATGTTATTCCTTTTTTTCCTTATGAACCCCAGTCCATCTGTATATGTTCCGCTAAATCTCTCATCTGGATTCATATTATCTGGTTCGATTTTTACCCCTCCATTATATATCGGATCATATTTGGCATCTTTTTAGAAATTATAGGATATAAAGTCTTTGAATGAAGATCGATATCTGGGGAACAGAGGTTGTCTATCGATAATAAAACGACTCATTCTCGGCAATTCACCGGCCCCAAAGCCCATAATGTAGGCTATGGGCCGTTTCTTATAGCAGTGGCAGATGAGTTTGAGCTTGATGGAATCGGAGTGCGAAATATCGAAGTGCAGGGAAAACATGCCCGAAAGGGATATTCTGGTCAAATGAGCATTCAATAAGGCCTAATTCTTCAGCAGGCCGAATGCCAATCCATAATCGATTCACGGCCGGCGTTTGCTGAAGGAGGAAAAGGCAAAGGCCTTAAGTGGATTGAGAAATAGCGACTAATGGAAGAACGGAAATGGTATCTTTAGATTCTCTTCCTCATCTTCCCGGCTGCTACCTCTTCCGGGATAGCCCCGAAGAATGGGGCAATATCATTTATGTAGGCAAAGCCAGGGACCTCAAAAAAAGGGTGGCCAACTACTTTCAAAAGCAGAACCATAGTCCGAGGATGGCAGCCCTGGTGGCGGCGATAAAGGGAGTGGACTTCATAGTCACCAACACTGAGGTAGAGGCACTGCTCCTGGAGAACACCCTGATCAAAAAGCATCAGCCGCGCTATAATATCAAGCTTAAGGACTCCTCCCGTTATGCCTCCATCCATCTGACTGATGAGCAGTTTCCCAGGATCAGAATCTCCCGCAAAGGCCAGGGCCAGGGCTCATTCTACGGGCCCTTTGTATCCGCCAAGGAGAGGGGCTTTGTCTATCAGATCGTTCGCAAAGCCTTCGGCCTGCGCACCTGCAAGCGCCTTCCCAAAAGAGCCTGTCTCCGCTATCATCTAGGCCATTGCTCAGGCCCCTGCATAGGCAAGATAAGCAAGAGAGACTATCAGGCAAGGGTAGAGCGGGCCAAATCCGCCCTGAGCGGCAGGACGGCGGAGCTGATCGGCTCTATGAGAGAGGAGATGGCGATCCGGGCCGGGCGGCAGGATTTCGAGCGGGCCATGGAGCTGCGGGATGAGATCAATGCACTTGAGCACCTTCAGGAGAGGCAGAGGGTGGAGCAGAACCGCAAGTACGACCAGGATGTCCTCAGCTATTTGATAGATGGCGAGAGCGTCCATCTTATGCTCTTCAAGGTCTATCGGGGCACACTGACGGGAAAGGAGGAGTATCAATTTCCCTCCAGCGACGACTTCTTAGAGGAGTTTATTGTGCAGTATTACTCTGAGAACGAGCCCCCAGAGGAGCTGATCGTCTCGGAGGCCATCGACGGCTCGCTGGTGGATTTTCTCTCTCATCTGAAGGGAAAGAAAGCTCGGGTCACCATACCCAGGCAGGGAGAGAAGAGAGAGCTTCTCCTGCTGGCGGAAAAGAACCTGGAGATCAGCGTCTTTGGCGACCAGGCCAAGCTGGTCTCTCTCCAGGAGGCATTGCGCCTGCCCAGGAAGCCCGAGGTCATAGAGTGCTTTGATATCTCCCATCTGGCCGGCTCCTTTGCTGTGGGCTCGATGGTCCAGTTCCGGAAGGGAAAGCCGGACAAGACCAACTATCGCCGTTTCAGGATCAGGGATGTCCAGGGAGGAGATGACTTCGCCTCCATCGCCGAGGTGGTGCGCAGGCGTTACTCCCGTCTGAAAAAGGAGAACAAGGAGCTTCCTGATCTGATCGTCATCGATGGGGGTGCAGGCCAACTGAGCTCAGCCCTGAAGGAATTGAGGGAGATGAGAGTTAAGGTTCCCATCATATCTCTGGCCAAAAAGGAGGAGGAGATCTACCTGCCCGGGCTGAACGAGCCCCTGAATATCAAGAAGAGTGAGAGAGCATCCCTATACCTCCAGGAGATAAGGGATGAAGCGCACAGATTCGCACTGGCCTATAACAGGCTGCTGAGGAAGAAGGCATTATCTGAATGATATGAAAACAGGTGCGGCTGCCGGGATTCGAACCCGGGTTACGAGCTTGGGAAGCTCATGTCATAACCGCTGGACCACAGCCGCTCCTTCTTGCAGACCTGCCAGGTGCTTTCCATTCTCAGCTTCCCATATTTAAATCGATCTCCTCTCTCGCTGGCCTATCGCATCCTTGCCTGTCCTTGCCTGTCCTTGCCTGCCCTCGCCTGCCCTTGCCTGCCCTTGCTTGTCCTTTCTCATCCTTGCTCATTCATGCTCCCGCCCGGGGCAGGGCAATGAGGCTCTCTGTGCACCCGCAAGCCTCTGGTGATATCCTCTGTGACTGTGATGGCTCCAGATGGGCTCAGATCTGCATGCCCCCCTTGGCCTGAAGCTCTCTTCTTCTCAGGATGATGATGTCATCGGGCTTGACCCCCTCGAACAGCTCCAGGCCCTCCACCACCTTTCCAATATGATTGACCCTGGAATAGGGCTGGGTCTGGCCAAAGAATATGCATAGCGCTGGCCCGGGCGACCAGTAGCAGATATCTCCTGCCTGCGATGAAGGTGATGGATTCTCATCTTTCAGCGGCATAGGCAGATCGAAGTAGACCTCCTCCCCCCAGAGGATGGCCCGCCCCTCTATGGGCAGAGCCTGCCATATGGCCTCTCTGATGATGGGATTGCGCTCATCCAGCTCTGCCAGAGCCTCTCCCTTGCCCTTGACCTCGATTGTAATTGATCTCATAAAAACCCTCCTCATCCCCTGGAACCCTCCTCATCCTCATAGAACCCACCTCATTCTCTCATTCCATTTGACTGGAGACACTTTCACCCTGCACGGCCAATCTATTCATAGCCACCGGTACTATCATCAGTTAGACCGCCCGAGCCTAAAAACCCCTTTTTACTACTCCCTGCGGGCGGGTCCATCCCCTTTCATCTCTGTCTCAATCTTATATGCAGGCGGTCAGAGTAGTTTACCCCCAGCCTCAGGGCCAGGTTCCAGGCATCTATGGCATTTTTCATTCCCTGCTCGGCACCATAGGCCATTATCCATACCCTCTCCCGGTCAAGGGTGGATATGAGCTCTGTCAGCTCCTCATCCCTCCAGCACCAGTCCGGCTTGCCCAGGACGAATTTGAGGTGGACATTGCTCTTGCAGGCCCAAAAGGGGAGGTTGCAGTTCGATCCCCTCTTGGGGCTGATCACTGCACAGTGAATCCTCTCCAGGATCTTCTGGGGAATGATATTGGTGCCATTGCTCTCGATATGTATCTCCAGCCCCAGGCGGTGAAGGCCGCCGATCAGATCCCCCAGCTCATCCATCTGCAGCGTCGGCTCTCCCCCGGTTATGATCACCCTCCTTCTCTCCTCCCCCTCAGCCCTCTCCAGCAGCTCGCGGACGGAGAGGTCAAGGGATGGCTTAAGATCGGTGTCGCATCCCTCGCACCTCAGATTGCAGCCCGAGAGCCTGATGAAGAGAGCCGGCCTTCCCATGGCCGGTCCTTCGCCCTGAATCGAACGGAAGACCTCAATCAGCCTCATTCCATCAAATCCTCATCCTTTGGAGGCTCTTCTTATAAACTTATATAAATATATTAGCACTTTTAGCGGCGACCAAAAAACATATAACCTTTGATTGATCATCATTTATTGTTATATTTTCAGCTACGGAGTCTGGGGATCATGATAAGGATAGGAATCGAGGTCAGCCGCAGAAAGCTGCTCAACGACCTTTTAGACAACCCTGGCCGATACTTCTTTATTCTATCTGAGGGCGGCCGGGCTGCATTGTGCATACAAACCTGCGACTCTCAGGGAGATGATGTGAGAACGCATATGATCGACGGCCTCGCCCTGACTGAAGAGAAGGAGTTGAGATCTATTTTCGATGACGGGATCAACGATTCTATTTTAGCAGGCTATGAATGGAAGAGGCAAACCTCCTGGCAGAAGGAGTATCCTATATCCCCCCTCCTTGAGCATACTCTCCGCCGGCTGCCAGACCTGATGGACTGGATCATATCAAAGATGCTGACGCGGGAGAGAAATCTGGTCATTTATCCCTCCTGGATCGACCAATGATCCTCTGGGAGATCGATCCACAATCGCCTGCCAAATCCATTCTCGAACACTCCTCTCATTACTGCTTCCTCTCCCTCACAGGAGCCTGCACCCGACCGATCAAAATATATGTCCAGCAAGAGAGAGTACTGGCGGATGAGGCAATTGGCAAGAAGAGGAAAGATACCCCTTGATCCTCTCCAGATGGTTTGGACAGGCAGGCGCAAAGCAATGCAGTGCACTCTCATCATACTCATCATACTCTTCATCTGTGCATTGGGGGCACCGGCTGCAGCCCAGATGGGCAGTGCAGAGGCGCCGGGAGAGGGGCTGCTGAAAGGAGCTGCCGCCCCATCTGAGCATCATTCGCCTGCTGTCAATTCTTCATATAACAGCTCAGTTATTCATCTTCAGCTATTCACCCAGAGCAATAACAGCGATTCGCCCGCGAGGGTTATAGCTGGCAATGGATATTATTCGTCAAATCCCCTGGCCCTGTACTCCCCCCTCTCCAGACGAACCCAGGTGCTCAACAAGGGCTCATCTGCTGCCTCATTGCATCACTTCATCCCGTCCGCTCAGGCGATCTCAGGCTCATCGGAGTACACAGTATCAGAGAGAAGCTACCGGGGGGAGGACTCCACCAGGACGGCATCGACCTCCATTGGCATGCAGATCGATGAGACTGTCACGGAAGGGAAGGTGAGAATTGGCGTTTTTCAGGCCGATCTATCATCTGAGGATGAGACGGGCCAGATCGCCGGCGGCAAAGCAAGCAAGCCCTGGAAAGATCCGGCACTGGAGATGGAAGAAGAGTACATCGGCACATTTCAGATAAAAAAGAATATGACCATCAAAAGCAAGCATACCATCAAGGGGGAAGAGCTAGGTTGGCTGGGCCACGAGAGCGTCTATTTGAGCTTCATTCCCCCAGAGACTAGGCCGATCAGGGCAGATGATCTCTTCAATTGCCTCAAATACAATTGAACTGAAAAAAGATAGATGAGCGATCTGAATCACAGTCGATATAGATCACTGTCGATATCGATATAGATCATGACCAATCAGGATCCAGTCTAGCGAGATCATGACCAATCAGGATCCAATCTAGCGAGATCATGGGCGATCGAGATCATGGACGGTTGCAGTTTCGGGCGATCCAGTCCCGATCTCGCCACCTATGAAAGGCTCAGGGCCAGCTATTTGGATCTCACATGCTCAGGCTTATCGGCATCAGGACCTGGTCTATCAGGTAGATAATTCCGTTATCGTATCTCTCTGATCCCGATACCCTGGCTGTGCCCACATAGCCTGTGCTGCTGTTTATGGCCAGTGATTCTCCCAGCAGGCTCTTGACAGAGCCGGATTCGGTCATATTGACAAGATCCTTAGCCTCAATCATATGATAGCTGAGCAGGTCTGTCATTCCCATATCCCTCTTCTTGACTGCATCGATGGCGGATCTGGAGGCATCAAATGCTCCATCGCTGGGGGCAAATACAGTAAAGGGCCCCTCCGCCAGGGTTGTTATTCCCATCAGCCCCTGGCCGTTCAGTCTCTCCTCCAGCCCTTCAGCGACAATGGCAGAGGCGAAATCCTTCGCTCCCAGCTCCTTTGCCGCCTCGGCTGCGCCTGCCATGGAGCTCTTCTTGGGCATGAGAACTCTGTCTATCACATAGATGATGCCGTTATCATATTTTGTGCTCCCTGTGACATTGGCCCCATTGACCTGCAGGCCATTGGTTCTGTTGATGCTCAGGTTCTCTCCCTGCAGGGTCATTGCGCTCTGCAGATCGGAGATGTCCTCAAAGTAGCCGCTATTCCAGACTACATGATAGGAGAGCACCCTTCTCAGCTCCGTCTGATTGTCCATAAGAGCATTCATATCTGCATCATCAACAGCGGCAAAAGCCTCATCGCTGGGGGCGAAGATCACAAACGATCCGGGGCCGATGAGAAGAACCCCTTGATTGTCAAGCGTACTGGCAAGGCCGATGCTTTCTGCCAGTTCTGAGAACTCCGTCAGGCCCATCTCTCCAGCGACATCCAGAACTCCATAAGCAGTTGTATTATTTTGCGCGAGACATGAACCCATGCAAAGCCATCCTGCAATGAACAACAGGCTCAGGAATATCCAATTTTTTCCTGCCATATCATAACCTCCACTCATTTCGCTGAACAATTTATCAACTGGCTAAAAGATAAACCTTCTGCATAGCCGAAATATTCAATACTGATAGACTGGTTACCGGAGGGATGTGCCGCCCCTCAAGAACATCTTAGCTCTATCGCTGGCCACGCTGCTCTTAGCATTCACTGCCGCCGGCCAGGTGCCACTCATAGGAGGGGGAAATGAGGATCTATCCTCTTCCCTGCATATCTCCAATCCAGTAAAATTATGGGCGATTCATGCCGTTTTGGAGAACGGAACGGCTCATTATTTTGACTTTGATCTCAAAGAGGGGGCTCGAATCCATCTCGAGCTGCTCAAATCCACAGATCCGGAGGATGAGGGCTTCCTCCCAAAGCTGCTTTTGATAGGGCCGGGCATAGAGGATAAAGGGAGCTCATCTGCCCTGCAGCCAGAAGGCAATGCCTCCTCTCCTTTTGCCAGCTCTGTAGCTCATGAGGCTCTGAAGGGTCTGGGAGTCCTGGAGGCTGAAGGAAGGGAGGAGAAGGCAACCTATGAGCCCTTCTGGCCCAGCAGCCGCATAAAACTGGCAGAGATCAACATCTCTGCACCCCGGACAGGGCGGTATTATGCTGTGGTCTATGAGAGCAACAAGAGCAGCAGAGGAGAGAATGCCTCAATGGCAGCTGCATCGGCAGCAGCGGAAGGGGCAGCCGGCGGAAAAGGGGGCGGGCACTACAGCCTGGCGGTAGGATACCGGGAGGAGTTCAGCTTCACCGATAGGATGATAGCTCCAATCCGGATCGCATCGGTCTATATCTGGGAGGGGCAGAGCCTTACCATGATCCTCATCCCCTATCTGGTGGCAATAATTGCCGGTTTTCTCATATACTGGCGATCAAGCCGCCGCAGCCCGTTCAGTCTGGCCGGAACTCTGGCCGGCTTTCTGTTCCTCGGCACCAGCTCTCTGATCCTCACTCAGATGGTCTTCAGCCTCACCCGCGCTCCTTTTGGTCCAGAGATCTATATCACCATGGCCACAGTCCTCTTCCATGCAATTCTCGGGGTGGCCTCCATCCGCCTGGCCAGGGGGGAGGCAGGAATACTGCAGAGATCTCTGCTGGCAGTGATTGGAACCATAGCCCTTCTGGGAGGATCGGGAATGATCCTGGGCCCAATTCTGGGAATTGCAGCGAGCTTCCTTCCTACCGCCAGGAGAGGGCCGGCATCAGGTGATCTGCTCTCTGAAGGCTGATACTGCTTTGTCATTCTCGCTCTGTCTTGCAGGATATCGGATATCGAATATCGAATATCGGCTATCGAATATCGAATATCGGCTATCGAATATCGAATATGGCTATCGAATATCGAATATGGCTATCGAATATCGAATATCGGCTATCGAATATCGAATATCGGAGATCGGTTTGCCTTGGGCAATGGACTGACGTTGGAAAAAGGTTATCCCCTCAGAGATGGAATAGAGAATTGAGTCTATGAGCCCTGATCTATCCGCCTTCTGGTCCATTCCCTCTGAGGAGCTGCTCAGATCACTTGATGCGCGAGAGGAGGGGCTGGAGGAGGCAGAGGCTCAAAGGAGGCTCAAGCAATACAGTGCAAACCGGATCAAGCCCCGCAAGAGGTCCAGCTCCGTTCATCTGCTGCTGGCTCAGTACAGCAGCCCGATAATTCTATTGCTTATATTTGCCTCTGTACTCTCCTTTTTTCTCCATGAGGTTACAGGTGCCACAATCATCCTCTTCATACTGCTCATAAGCGGCCTGCTGGGCTTTTGGCAGGAGAGAAAGGCGGCGGATGCCATGGATGATCTCCTCTCGATAATCCAGGTCAAAGCCACTGCTCTCAGGGATGGGAAGGATATGGAGGTCCCGGTGGAGAGCATAGTCCCTGGAGATATAATAATATTAAAAGCGGGCGATATAGTCCCTGGAGACTGCCGCATCCTCCAGTCCAAGGATCTTTATCTCAACGAGGCGGCTCTTACCGGGGAGAGCTATCCGGCGGAGAAAATGGAAAGGACGCTGGAGCCGGATACCCCTCTTGCCAGGAGGAACAACAGCCTCTTCTTGGGGACGAATGTGGTAAGCGGGAGCGCCAGAGCGGTGGTGGTTCTCACTGGAAAGGATACCGAATTCGGCAGGGTATCCGGGCGGCTGAAGGTCCGGGAGCCCGAGACAGAGTTCGAACGGGGGATCAGGCACTTCGGCCACATGCTCTTGGAGATAACGATGATACTGGTGGTGGCCATATTCGCCATAAACGTCTACTTCTCCCGCCCCATCATAGACTCTTTTCTCTTTTCCCTGGCCCTGGCAGTCGGCCTGACCCCCCAGCTCCTCCCGGCAATAATCAGCATAAATCTGGCCCATGGAGCAGGCCAGATGGCCGCCCATAAGGTCATAGTCAAGCGCCTGGCATCGATAGAGAATTTTGGGAGCATGAATGTTCTATGCACCGACAAGACTGGTACTTTAACTGAAGGAAGAGTGAGGATGCACTCCGCTCAGGATATGGAGGGCAGGGAGAGCGAGGAGCTCTTCACCCTGGCCTACATCAACTCCTTCTTTGAGACCGGCTTTTCCAATCCCATCGACCAGGCCATCCTGGGCTTCCGCCAGCCTGAGATCTCCGGCATAAAAAAAATAGATGAGGTACCCTATGACTTCAACCGCAAGCGGTTGAGCATCCTGGTATCGATGGGCTCGGAGAAGCTCATTTTGACCAAGGGAGCTCTGGCAAATGTCCTGCAGGTCTGCTCCTCCGCCCTGCTGGGCCAGGAGGTGGTGGATATCTCTGTGGTCGAGGATCGTGTTCAGTCCAGGTTCCAGGATTTAAGCAGCCAGGGATACAGGGTCTTGGGGCTGGCCAAAAAGCTCTCCCAGATCGATGTCCTCCAGGCCAAAGATGAAGAGAACATGACATTTTTAGGCTTTCTCATATTCTACGACCCTCTCAAGGAGGGGATTGAAGAGACCGTCAATGAGCTCTCCCGGATGGGAATTCACCTCAAGATAATAACCGGAGACAACCAGCTCGCGGCGAAGAGTATAGGCAGCAAGATCGGACTATTTAAAGACCGGATCCTGACCGGCGCTGAGATCAATCGGGAGAGCAATGAGGCTCTGCAACAGATAGTGCAGCAGGTGGATATCTTCGCTGAGGTGGAGCCAAACCAGAAGGAGAGGCTTATCCTCTCTCTGCGAAAGAGCGGATGCGTCGTGGGCTATATGGGCGACGGGATCAATGATGCCTCAGCATTGCATGCAGCCGATGTGGGGCTATCTGTGGACGGGGCGGTTGATGTGGCCCGGGAAGCTGCAGATATAGTGCTCCTGGAAAAGGATCTCGGCGTCCTGAAGCAAGGGGTGGTAGAGGGGAGAAAGACCTTCTCCAATACCATGAAGTATGTATTCATGGCCACATCTGCCAACTTCGGGAATATGTTCAGCATGGCTCTGCTCTCTTTATTCCTTCCCTTCCTCCCCCTTCTTCCCACCCAGGTGCTCCTCACCAATCTATTGACCGACCTGCCGGAGATGACCATAGCCAGGGACCGAGTGGACCTGGAATTGATATCTAGCCCCAGGCGCTGGTCGATTGGATTTATCAGGAACTTCATGCTGACCTTTGGCCTTCTCAGCTCCCTTTTCGATTTCATCACCTTTGGCGCCCTGCTATTCCTCCTGCAAGCCAGTGTGGATCAGTTCAGAACCGGCTGGTTTATGGAGTCGGTGATCTCAGCCTGCTTCGTTGTGCTGATCATTCGCACCAGAAGGCCATTTTTCTCCTCCCGGCCGGGAAGGCCCTTGCTGATGATGACCCTTCTATCCGGCGTTCTTGCTCTCCTCTTGCCCTACAGCGGCCTGGCCGATCCCTTCGGTTTTGTATCGGTCCCCCCTCAATTCCTCCTGGTCATCTCTCTCATTGTGGGAGCTTACATTGGAGCGGCTGAACTGGCGAAGAGGATCTTCTACCGGATGAACCCTCCTTGAGGCTTCAGGCCCAAGAGAGCTTCCGGCCTTAACCATAGTCGGTCTGGGGAGGCAGGAGCATGGTGGAGGAGAATGAGGAGAATAAGCCGGTCTGATCAGAAGTCCTCCAGGGTCATCTCCTTTCTTCTCTGCACGAGTCTGAGCCCGGCAGACTGCTGATCTCTTGCCGGCATCCTCTGCTGGAATGCTTGCAGATTCTTTCTCTTTAGACAGTACTGGCTGTCATAATAGGCCTGCCAGATGTCATCCATATCCAGAGTGCCCGCATCGCCCCCTTCCAGATTGGCGCCATCTGCATCTTCCCCGTTCTCTTTCTCCGGTATCCCGAGGGCGGCCTTCAGCCTGCCTAAGGTCTCATCCAGTCCTGCTCCCCGGTCTTGCATCATCCTGCCCTGCCAGAGGAGTGCCGTCCAGCTCTCGCTGCCGTATCCCAGCACCACTATCACCCCGGGGTTCCTGCGGGCGAAGTGCTCGCAGATAAGCTCTCCAATCCTATGCCTGGGCTTCATGTAGCCCCACAGGACCTGGCCTCCCAGGGGCTTCAGCCTGATGAAGCCCTTCATCCTGTATATCTCCCCCCTGACAGCGCGGACCATCTTTTTGAGGCGTACGCCCTCCGGGTCGGCCGTGAGCTCCAAATCCATGCCCTTGAAGCCCTTCGCCCGGGCGAGGAGCCTTTCGCTTGATTTTGCATGCATCGCCAGGTAGCGGCAATGATCATCCGGGACTCTCATCCAGACCACATCTTCAGAGTGGCATCCCTCCAGCCGTTGATCTTCAAGAAAGGGGTGGCTCTCTTGATCACTACCCCCAGGGCCTCAAGCTCTCTATTGGCAGCGATCCTCCTGGTCTTTCTCAGGGCCACAATCCTCATTGCGCTCCGGGGGCCGATGCCTGGCACCCGGATAAGATCCCGGTAGGGGGCCTCATTGGGGTCTAAAGGAGAGTCCAAAAGCTCCCTGGCTATGGCCAGCTTGGGATCGGAGTTGAAGAGAAAGCCCTCCTCATCAAATGCCCACTTGATATCCCCGGGCGGGAAATGGTAGACCCGAATGAGCCAGTCCATCTGATAGAGGCGGTGCTCTCGCCAGAGGGGCTGGCCCTTGCGGGACTCGAAGGCCGTCCCCTTCTGGGGAGAAAAGGCGCTGTAGTAGGCCCGCTTCACTCCAATCTCTCTGTACTCGTACAGAATCCTATCAAGGATATCCTGATCGCTCTCTCCTGCTGCACCCACCACCAGCTGGGTGGTCTGGCCGGCGGGAAGGTTCTCCTCCCCTCTCAGGTCGCGAATATACCTCTGCCTTTTCAGGATATCATTCTCGTAGCTCTTTGTGGCACAGATCTCATCCAACTGGGAGGAGCTTGCAGCCTCCAGGTTTATGCTCACCCGATCCGCCAGCTCCATAGCCTCTTTAATATGGGCCTGAGAGGATCCGGGAAGAATCTTGAGATGGATGTATCCGGAGAAGCCGTACCGCCTTCGCAGCCTCTCCAGCGTTTCCAGCATCTTCTCCATGATCAGATCCCCATTCCTGCCCGCGCCTGAGCTGAGAAATAGGCCTTCGATGTAGTTGGAGCGATATAAGGAGAGGGTGACCCTTGCCAGCTCATCAGGGGTGTAGGAGAAGGTCTGAACTCTGTGGCTGCAGTTGGTGGAATTGATGCAGTAGTTGCACTGATGGCTGCAGTGATTGGTGTAAAGGGTCTTGAATAGGCTCACGCATCTGCCATCCTGGGTGAAGGCATGGCAGATTCCGGGAAGAGGGGATTTCCGGGGGGAATAGGTGGATGCGCATACATCGTGCCGGGTCCCCTCACCAAGGATGGAGAGCTTCTCCAGGTTTATATTGCTGCCCGGGTCGAGGGGGCCGACTGAGCCGAAGGAGTCGAATTGGCAATCAGATGCCAGGTGAGCGATCTTCTCCAGGGTGACCATTCAGAAATAATTGGGGTTTATGGATTATAACCGATGTGCCTGTGGAGCGAAAGTGAGAGAAAAAAGACTGTTGAGACAGATGGTGATTAGATGGTGATTAGATGGTGATTAGATGGTGATTAGATGATGATTAGATGATGATTAGATGATGATTAGATGATGATTATGATGGTGTTCCACATCAGAACGGGCCTGTAGCCCCATCATCCCCCCATCGATCCCATTTATTCCCATCATCGAAGTAATCATCCCTCATCGGGCCAATCATTTATCATCGAGCCCCAATCACCGGGCAGTCGCTGCTTGCCCCAGTTTTGGCCTAACGATCTCCTGATCAGAGATCTCGCCCCGGATGAACTGCTCTACCATCTCCCGTGCCAGCTCATCTGGATATTG
>Ga0255341_1001701_pt1 | contig 30138 bp, 20 predicted proteins | sample wastewater_treat_8_FD_192418 | JGI IMG/M metagenome (GOLD analysis project Ga0255341, IMG submission 192418) | Wastewater microbial communities from Lulu Island WWTP, Vancouver, Canada - plant12 | ecosystem: Engineered > WWTP > Wastewater > Unclassified | place: Canada: Vancouver, British...
TCGGTGGTCAACACGTACACCAAGGCTGCCCAGTATGAGTTGCTTTCGGCGGAGAGCAGGTTCAGGCTGCAGAAGGTGGGCGGGATGGTGTTGGGGATGGTGAATTAGTTGATTAGGTGGTCAGTATGCAGGTAAGTACTGAAAATCACGAGTTATCTGCATGCTGACCATCTACAAATAGTTACTCATGCGCTAACATACTATGAATAAAGTCGATTGTTAATTCTGAAGGAAGTTTTCGTTATAAAAAAAGACAAAAGGTGCTTGATTTTTTTTGGCGGGAAGACTAAAGTTCTTTCGTCAAAAATTATTTAGTATTAGTTACTTATCTTTCCGTGACAAGCGGCCTGAATTTTATGGTGGGGGGGGTAATGGCCGAACTCGGAATTGTGGTCAAAAAGCCCGATCCAGGAGCTTGAGCTCTTTGTCGGGCTTTTTTAATATTCGGACCTTAGAGATGAAGCACAAAAAGAAGTGTTGGAGAGAATAAACAGTTTATGGCGAAGAAAATGAAGATAGTAAGACTCCTGAAGATAGACAGAGGTAGCGATGTCTGAGACAGAAGAAAAGGGACATCGACGACGATTAAGAGAACGTTTTGCCAGCTGGGAGAAAAATTCCCGATCAGAAGAAGCTCTGCTGGAGCTTCTGCTGACTTATTCAATCCCCCAGAAGGATGTACAGCCGCTCGCCAAACGGTTACTTGCTGAGTTTGGAGATTTATTGGCCGTAATTGAGGCTCCCCTGGATAGACTTAGCAAAGTCGATGGCATCAAGGGAAATAGCATAGTTCTTTTCAAATTGGTTGATTGGATTCGTCAGCATTACGCCGGCAATCAGGTCATAAAAAAGGGAAAGAAGTCAACTACCCAAGCTGCTCTTTTTGACATCATTTCAGATGAGAAGAAAGATCAAGCCGCTCCAATCAAGAGTGAAACCCGACATAAAAAGGTCAAAATCCGCCGTGGCAGCGATATGTTCACCAACGCCGTGCTCAAGGAGGCGGTTGCATTGTTGCCCGGAGCGCCGGATACAGAATCACTGGAGGAGTTTCGGGCATATCTTCGCGATAATTTACATTACAACGCAGAGCAAACACGGCAACGTTATGCCAGTTACATAACTCGCCGGATGTTCTCAGAAGGCTACGCTGACGCGTCCATACGAAAGCTGGCAAAGACCTTTCCTGATAATCAGGTACTTAGGGATGCATGCTTCTATCGATTCATCAAGACGGAACCCCTTGAGGTTCGAATCGTCGAGGATCTGTTGTTGCCGAACTTAGGAACTGGTCGTATAGGAAGGGATCTCATACGGAAATATCTAGCCGAAAAATATCCTCAGGCGAAAAGCATCAAAGATTGCGGACAAGCAGTGGTGGATGCGATGGAAGCCGGGGGGATTGCCAAGATTGATCGCACTAAGGTTACATTTTCCTTACGTCACATTCTTATTCCGTCGTTTGCCTTTGTACTACATAGTGAATTTCCTGAGCCTGGTATGCACGACATTCAAAAAATTGAAGATAATCGAATGATCCGGGCCATGCTTTGGAATCCGGAACAGATCCTGCCATCGCTTTATGAACTTCGCAATCGAGAACTCATCAGCAAAGTTTCAGAAATAGACGATGTTCGTCAATTTACAACACGATACACTCTTGCCGAAGTCGTAGAAAGGATCATCGTTAGAGGCGAAGGCACATGAGATCAACTGAAATTATAGAAGCCCTCCGTCAAAAGCTCACCATGCCCGGAGGACGCCACTTGTACGGTGTATTGGGGACATACAACCAGCTTGAGGAATTCTCGAAGAAGCTTCATCAGGCTAAGACTGCAAGCGGCACTCAATTTCCGAGAGCCATCAACGTGAACAGGGGCATCTTGGACGCAATTCCGGATGAGGATTTCAAGCAATTAGCAGAGAACGAAGCCAAGTATCCTGAACCGACAGCTGCACATGTAGCAAAAGCATTTGAGCAATTCTTGAGGGCAAATCTCGGCGGCAAAGGATTATTAGTTTTATCGAACCTTGAAATGCTTTTTGCATATCATATCGAGCTGAACCTGCTTAGAACAATGGCTGCAGATCAAGATCGGGTGCTGCTCCTTTTGCCGGGTCGATGGTCACGCGGCCGGATCATCATGTTTCATGAAATGGGAGAGGGTGACTACACTCTGCCAACGACCCTGATTGCTGAAAACCACTTATGGGAGTTGAGGGATTAACTGTGGCGATAAATAATGACGATTTGAGGACTGTTGGTCTTTTCAAAGAGTACACTTCTAAGATGGGAGAAATCTTCTACTCCTACGACAAACCAAATCAGAATCTTCGAGAGTTTGTAGAAAGACATGTCAAAAACCGACCCCATAATTTAGATAAAGATGATTACGATGTGCCTGCGTTTGACAAGCCAATCGATACAACTAAGGCTACTGCAATTTACAATATGCATACCTTCTGGTCTAAGAAACCACATGGAGCTATTAGACAATACATCGAGCACTATACACGGCCAGGAGATTTGGTGTTGGATGTATTTGCTGGTTCCGGCGGGACAGGAACTGCTTGTCGTCAACTATCTCGAGATGCAATCTTAGGCGACCTATCTCCTTTCTGTTCGTTCCTCGCAATAAACTATTCATATCCAATTTGTTTCGAAGAATCTCAAAGTGCAATTATAAAAATACTAAGAGAGCTGGAGAGCGAATATGGCTGGATGTATTTTATCGGCAAAAAGAAAATCGAGAGCTTCTTACACTCTGACAGGATTCGATGTATTAAATGCATGAAAGATATTTATGTTGCCGATTGTGAGGCTTTGGGGAAATCGACTTATGTTTGCGCAAATTGTGGTGAACAATGGAATTCGAGATCAAGTTCAGTCGAATGGCTGGATGCGCAAGTATGGGGAGTATTTAGAAAAAGTGGAAGGTCTTTAAAATTAGACCGATTGAAAGACGATGAGAGAGTTATGCTTCAGGCTATCGAGCCAAAAATCTTACGGGAACTTGAACAGATAAATCTTCCAGACACTCCAGTACCTAAGGCTCTAATGGATCTGGGCGGGCGTCTCGCAACTACAAAGACTACAATAATGAAGAAGTTATACTCGGTTCGAGTTCAGTTATTGCTGGCGAGGATATTAGAGAAAATCAACCAAGAATCTTCGCAAGAGCTGCAAATTGCACTCAAATTTATAGTAAGTGCTGTACTCCTCAACCTCACGCTGATGTATCAATACAGGACAGGTGGCGGCGGAAAACCAGGAGGGGGGGGTGCCTATTACGTACCTCCAATAAGGAGGGAACTTAATTTCTTTTCAGCAATTCAAGACAAGCTTAAAGATATAACAAAAGGAAGAATAGAACAGATTAATTCTTTTGATAAAAACTCTCAGGTCATAGTTTCAACAGAGGATGCTCTAGAACTGCTGCAAAGACTTCAATCAAATAGTATCGATTATGTATTCACAGACCCACCCTACGCAGATACTATGCCATACGCAGCACTCAATTGTGTTTGGGATTATTGGCTCTTTGGAGCGCGCGTAGATTATTCCGATGAAATTCTTGGAGCCAACTGGAGATCTCGGATGGAAGAGATAACACCAGAATTATTCCGTGTGCTTAAGCCTGGTCGTTGCATATCTGTATGTTACCATGACACCTCAGAAGGGACGTGGGCTGATCTGCAAGACGTGATGGCGCTTGCCGGGTTCCTAGTTGAACAAGTAAAGGGAGCACTAGGCATAGATACTTCACAGAAGGCCTATCAGCAACTTCGCGGCAACAAGGTTATTAAGCGAGATTTAGTTGTAAATTTTCGCAAACCTAAACTTGGCGAGGTAGTAACAACTATTGCCATCAATGGATACGAAGATGTTGAGACTTTCAATGAAAAAGTGAGGCAGATAATACGCGACTACCTCAGTAATCATCCGGGCAGCACGAAAGACCGCGTTTATGATGAGGTCGTAAGCAGTATGGTGAGAAGAGGTCTGATGGAGGCTCACAATTTTGATGATCTATTAAAGCAGGTAGCTGAAGAGGTTAAGAGTCCGCAAAAGAAGGATCTTTTCGAAAACGAACCTCCTAATCTTTGGGGAACACATGAGATCAGTAGATGGTATTTAAAAGAGACTGAACTAGCAGTTTCTGATGCTGCAGAAACCAGGAAAGAAGATGAAGCTGCAGAGAAAATCGGATCATTCATACGAGAACATCTCAGGAAAAATCCCGGCGACGAAGGCGTCCACTACAGTGATCTTTTTGGACATTACGTGTATTCGGTTAAGGACAAGCCGCGGAGACATCTAGCGGAATTTTTACCAGACTACTTCTACAAGACTGACCTTGGAACATGGCGCCTACCTGCTTCTGTAGATGAAAACAAGGCAAAGGCAGAGGGCCGCTCAAAGGGCATGAGCCGACGTATCAAAAGATATTTAGTACAGTTAGAACAGGGAATAGCGATCCCTGAAAACGAGCAGCCAAGCGATGCAACTTTGGCTGAATGGATACGGCATTGTAAACGCTCTGGACTATACGAGCATGGCAAAGTGCTTTATGAAAAAGGTGGCCTTAGCCTAGATAATCTACCTGAGGATATGATGGTAAAAGTGGAAGAAGATTACCATGTGTGTGCTCGTCTATTAGCGCGAAGTACTGGAGATGTAACAAACAAGAAAAAAGATAGAAAGAAGTAATAAGAAAATGTCTAAGCGTGCTATCAGATTTAAGATGGTGGATGCTGCATGGGTGATACGTGCAGGTATAAGGGGAAGTGGTGATAGTTATTTTATGAATGAAGGCATTATCTGTTTGAATGATCCGGGCCTTGGAGATCTTTCCCAGATTAAACCAGATAGGCAATCGTTCTATGACGCTTATAGAGTTATAAAACCAGATGATACACATGCGGGCATCGCCGGCATAGGTGGTAAGTATTACCGTTTTGTTCACGAGATGAAGGTTGGCGATATGGTAATTTATCCATCATTAAGGAATCGTGGCATATATGTTGGTGAAATATTAGGTAAGTATTTATTCAACGACCTGAATACTCAGTTCCCCCATCAAAGAAAAGTAAAATGGATAACATCATTCCCCAAAGATGCTTTATCAAAATCGGCTCAATACGAATTGGGCGCTGCTCGCACCTTCTTTAAATATAAGAAACATATCAATGAAATCCTAACAAAAGTTCGACATGCCAAATGATTCTGGTTATAGCAGGAGAAAATGTCGAAGTACGAGTCTTTAAAGGGATATCTTCTCAGAATATCAGTGGAAGAAGATCAACATACGATCTCCTTCGACGAGATAGAGAACCTGCTCGGCATAAGTCTTCCTTTATCTGCACGAAATGAACGTCCATGGTGGGCGAACACTAGAGCAAACACTCATGCGGTGCGTTGGCTTGATGCTGGATGGAAAGTATTCAGAGTCGATTTTGGCAAAGGCCAAGTAACTTTTGTGAGGACCGGTGATAGAGTCAAATTATTAAAGCCTACTCAGAATCGATATGAGAATCTGCGAATATTTTTTCAAGCTATGCCTCAAAAGCAAGAACAGATCGCTCTAACATTCGAAGAATTCGGTATATTGCTCGGTCATAAGTTGCCTGAAACTGCGTTTCGTGACAGGCCATGGTGGGCAAATACCAGATCAAGCCCTCAAGGCTTGTCCTGGATGACAACGAGCTGGAGAGTCGAAAAAGTCTTTCTCAAATCTAAGATCGTTACGTTCAGACGGAAGGGAGTTAATCCTCTGACAGGCATTCCTCTATTCGTCAAGAGACTTCTCGATGAATCCGGCCATCTGGCCATTCCAGATCCTAGAATGCTGGCAAATTGGATTCGGTTCTGTAGGCGTGTGGGGTGGTACTTTGAAGGAGCTATTCTGTATGAGCGGGGTGGTCTAAACACAGACACGCTTGATGAAAAAGAACGTGCGGAGGCAGAAGAAGACTACGCCGTTTGCAAGCGCGAACTTTCTAACTATGGAGATCTGGTGCAATCACTAAACAAGGGGAAGAGCCATGCCTAAAGCGGAAGATCTTTTTACTACACGGAGGAGTCTGGACGAGATTTGCTCCGTTCCGGATAAAATCATCTCCGTGTACTCTCTGGAAAAGCATGTATGGGCTGACTCAAACTCTGAGTCTGCTCGAAAAGCCCGCAAACCGGAGATTCAAACGATTGAGGAATTTCAGATCGATCCCGTCCGACCTTTTCTTACTGACATCCTTCGAAACATGGCAGCCCCGTATAAATCTGAGAGGAAAGAAAATCCCATTGGTCAGGGGTACTGGATACAGGCAGAGTTTGGCTCTGGCAAATCTCATCTTCTTTGTTTTCTTGCCTCCCTGGCCCTTGGACGCATTGAAGCGTGGGAGATCATAAGAAAGAAGGAAGAGGCCTCGGGGCGAGGCAAGAGAGAGTCGCTATACAGATTCTGGCAGGAAGGACTAGAGGCAAAAAGCGGTAAAGGAACGAAGGGTATCTTCGTCATTGTTAAAACGTTAGTCGGGGCTGGCAGCGGGACAGTCGGCTTGGCGGATAAGGGACGGCGACTGACGGAGTACATTCTTGATGCAGCCAAGGAGCAGATTCAGGCAGAGCTCGGCAAAAATATATCGCTGTACCCAGTTGAACTGCTGGCCGACCGCTTCATTTCAGAGGATCTAGACCGTTATCGGAAAGACCTTGGTAAGTTCCTGCGAGATTCCAGATTCTTCGATGAAGATGAATACGAAGAAGTCGACGCATTCATAAGAACGATCCAGCAAAACAAATCTCCTGAGTATAAGCGAAGCTGTGGCAACAAACTCTGGCGCTTCTATACGGAATATTTGAAAGTGCAGCCACAGATTGCAGCCGAAACAGAGGATATCCTTAAGCACTTGGTCGAAACAATCATGGCTGAGGGATACAGCGGAGTTCTGCTAGTGCTCGACGAGGTATCCTTGTTCATGAAAAACCGGGATGAAGACCAACGGACTGACGATGAGAAAACACTTGTCGTTCTTTCTAATCGGCTTGCAAAAATCAATAATCTTCCTGTTTGGACCGTATGTGCCGCCCAACAAGCTATTGAGAGTAAAATGGGTGTTAAGAACATCATAGCTGACGATCGGCTGAAATTGGTGAAATTACTGGAAGAGGACAAGGACTACTACGATATCGTACTCGCCCGTGTTCGAGAGATCAAAGAACCGACTGCAATTGCTAATTATTATCTATATTACAAGCGAGGCTTTACATGGCCAAACAGCATTGGAGAGAAAGAATTTCAGCACTTTTTCCCATTTCATAAGCCCGCTATTGAAGTGCTTCGAGCAATTACTTATGAACTGACGACCACACGGTCTGCGATCCACTTCATGCATCAGACGCTAAAACACCAAATCAAGCAAAAAGGTCAAGAGCTCATTCGCTTATGGGAGTTGTTTGACGAAACGGTTCGTTACGAAGAAGATCCAAGCGGAGTTCATGCTGGTTTGGTGGCTATAAAGACGAAACGGGAGACTGAGTACCGAGCTTACGAGGCATGCAGACGCCAGATTGACGGTCTAACAAAGGGCTATCTCAAGGTGTATCGGGACAAAGGCGTTAAGGTCATTCAAACACTGTTTCTTTATCATATCTCTCGGACGCGGCAGCAGGGAATTACTCCTGAAGACATTGCAAACTCGGTTCTGATCGAGCGAGATCCCGATGCAAATCCTGATGAGAACAACCAGCATTACGAAACCATTGCAGAAAATCTGAAGAAGGAACTGAGACAGATCGCGCAGTCCTTTGATGAAGAGAAAAGGCCTAGGTACCGCTTTGATCCAGTATTCACCGGAGTCGATCCAAGGAATGAGTTCAGCAAGGCGCGCGATGAAGCTGAAGCTAATGAGTCCATGCAGAGAGAGGCGTGGGGTCATATTTTGGCACTAGACGAATGGCCAGTGCGAACGCGTCAAATGACTATTGATCTATCAGGCGGCGTTCGGTCCATATTCCGCGATATTGCTCCGTTTGTTGCGCCATGGGAAGACCGTTCACAGAAGCGTTCCGGAGATCAAACTCTCGATGTTATATGGCAGGGTCGTCAAGTATCCGGGCGAGTTGGCATGCGTGATCTGGGGAGAATAGCTGCTGATAATCAGGTTCTCCCTGCTGTCGATACCGATCAGACGGACTACGATTATGCTGTCTACATCGGCACGAGATATGTCGCGAATAACATAGTGGCTAAGCTCATTGAGCGGCGAAAAGACCCACGCATCGTAATCTGGTCTCCAGCTGAACTGACTCAGGAGGAAAGGGATAGGCTCATCGATTTTGCTGCATACCGCAAGCTCATATCTGATTGGCAGGGCAAGGACACAGAGGATGCCGTGGCAGTTATAAACTGGGTATCAAATGCCCTTCAAACTGATCTGGCAAAGATCGTGAAGATTGTGGACAACAGTTACGCTAGAGGACGTATAGATGCCATTAATAACACCCAGATGGATTTTCGTGTAGCGGGAGAGCTTGCAGCCATTCTTTCTCCATTGGTGGACCGAGTCCTGACAGCTGCCTATCAATCAAGAGATATCAAATTCGACCCCCCGTTTGTTTTCAAGAAGGAAGAAGGCGTCAAGGTCATTAATGGCATCGTAAAAACCGGAAGAATTCCCAAGGGAGCAAAACCTAACCAGAACATCAGCGCGGCCCAGAATTTCGGTTTCGCCCTGAATATAATGAAAAAGAGCGCAGAAAAAGAACTAGATGTCTCAAGCAATGTCTATGTTGCTGATATGTGGACCTTTATCGATGATAAGCTGACGGATGAACGTCAAGTTATGAAGGTGGAAACGCTCTACAAGAATTTCATGGGGATCGGCGGACCAAAGGACTACGGGCTCACTAGGCGTATGGTTCAAATATACCTGCTCTGCTTGGTACGCGAAGGAAAAGCCAGAATTTCATTGACAGCAAAGTCTGGACTTCCCAGTCCGATACTTGACTATTCCACAATTGCTGACGTGGATTTCTCAATAAAGGTCTTGGATGCGTTCAACGAGATCCAGAAGGTAGCAAAACCTGAGAATTGGGAAGTTCTAAGGCCTTATGCAGAAAAACTTCTTTGTGTCGAGATCCCTTCCACCCACGATGATGCCGTAATCTCACAGTATAGGGCGGAATTGCGTCAACTATTTACTCAGGAGAAGGAATCATCATTGAGAACCTCGACCCGAGCTATAAATTTGTTCGAGACTCTAAAGATGAGTAACCATTATGAGCAGGAATTGAGCCAGGCAGTAAGGCTTTTTTCTAGCAATGTAACAGATGGAGATGACATTCATCTCATTTTGTACGCCTTGAAAGAAGTGATGGGCTATCAGGCTTTTGACTCAAACATTGCCTCTCAAGCTGAAGTAGACGATCTCGCCAATCGTCTTAAAAATTACAGGGATCTTCGCGCGTTTTTGGAATATGCGGCAGAAATCAAGACCGGTTATTCTTATTGCGTCATATCACTCCCTGAATCGAAGAAATTGGTTGAAGTGCGAAAGGCCATTGAGAGTGTTCGTACCAAACTTGGAAATCTGAAGGACTATATAGATTCGGATGTTAAGCTTAAAACTGAACTCATTGGTCATACACCACCAGTTGAGGAGGAAACGGGCACAATTGCCGCAATGATCCAGGAATATGCGTCAATCTATATGCCGACACATGATTCTGCAGTGAACGCCATTGATGGTTATCGCAAACAGATTCATGACAAGATAATGAGCGATGACATCAGGGCTCTCAAGATTTTGGAGGGCATAACAGCGTTGCAGCCTGCGAATGCTGACGCACTGATTGACCGTCTTACTCGAATTCAAGATGAACTATTTGAATGCTTATTTCCGTCGCGCTCGTCAGTCGAGGATCAACTTCGCGCTGGACCAATGCATGAATGTGGGTTGTCCCTTATCAACGCATCAATGTATGTAGTTGCGGCAGAGGGTGCAGCGATAAAGGTTGATGAGCTAATTGATGAAACATTCCGGCGTAAGATGGAAGTATTTCTGAATCCCACGGTGCAAAAGCGACTGGAACAGGGGAAAGAGGAGCCTTGTGTTGCCGGATTACTTGCATGTCATAATACGGATGAAATGCGGGAGTATCTTGTAAACAGCGTCATAAAATCACCCGGCATTGTAGATATAATTAACAAATACCTTAAGAGAATAGTTGTAAAGCGAGTAAGAATGGCTGATTTCAAGCCAGCGGTAAGTACAATTCAAAGAGATCAAATTAAAGATCTTAAAGAAGAGTTCAGTCGCTTTCTGGAAAGCAATTTCAGTGATATGAAGGAAGACGACGACTCTCTTCCTATGCTTCAACTGGAGTAGTGAGGTAGCAATGCTTTCAAGCTGGATACTTGAAAAACTTGGGGCGTTGAAGGAAGAGAGAGTTTTATTGGTGCGTGATTCTCTTCGGGTGTTTCCTGAATCGGATGGCGCAGTACATCGATTTGCCAATGAAAATGGATTTACTGCAGTAATAGCCTCCACTAATCTCGTTTTTCGAGAACTCTACGAAAAAGCAGTCCTTTCCAAGGATACAAAAAAGATTCTTATCATCGACCGCGCGCCTCTACGAAGAAGATTGCATGCTTCTGTAATGAAGGCGCCTCCCCCTTTTTATCCTGATCTCTTGTCGCGTACTCCAGAAACAGCAAAAATCGATATAAGTTTGCGACAGTTTCTAATCGAAAAAACAGGCGACTCAAGCTGGCCTCATGATGCTAATGATCCTCGCTTCGCACGACTCATTATCGGATCCGTAGCGGGTGTGCTGAGAGCTTATAACAACTTACGTATCGCCCATCCATCTCGATTCACCGACCATGATTTCAAAACAATTGTTGCATATTCGGCCTTGGGAGTACCTGAGGCCGCCTTCAAACGTCAGGAAGCGAGAACCTACTGGAGAATAGGACTATTGGGGGTTCAGGCGCTAGAAGAACTTGAGTCGCTTACTCCAGAGGTCTCTCATGCTATACGCGACGAATTACGTAATGCCCCGCCTCCTTTTTGTTGGTTTGCTGATCACCCTCCTGAGCCAGTTATTCGAGCTTTTTATCTCTGTACTATTTTGGCGCAGCACTTTGACCACTGGAAGTTACTCCTCGTCAACATTGATCCAGACCTCAAGCCATTTAGTGAGATGGACGCTGCCCTGATCCGAGAGGCAGCATCTCAACTTGTTGCTCTAGATCCTGCGCGTGCACACGAAGATCTTAGTGAAGTCGAGGCGTCTTTATCAAAGGATGCCTTGAATCTCATACTGTTCGATCAGATGAAAATTAAGGATAATTACCACTTTGCGGAGGTCATTGAGAATGAAAGATATTCCATCGTCATTCGCTGTTTGACGCTTCTGTTAGCATTAGAAGATGTTCTTTCGGACACTCCCAATATCAGCGCTCATGAGAAACTCTCGCATGTGCTGTCTGCTGATTATAAGAAGAGAGAAGACACCTTCATTGAGCAGCGTCCGTCAACGACCTGGGACAATCTCAAAACAGCATATGGCATTGCACGGTCCATTCGAGGGATTCAGGAAATGCTTTCTCTCGGAATGAAGGAGTTAAAAGTCAAACAAACAGCTGATTTGTCCTTTGAATGGTTTCGTTCCATATGGAATGACAAACGAGTCAATCGTCTCGAATATTACCTCTCGGCACTCGAACGCCTGGTATTTAATATCGATTTTCTCCCCCGCTCTGCGGTCGAATTGCCGCCTGCACACATAAGGGCCGCGGAGCATGTGAAGGAACGCATTGTGTTGCTCCGCGATGAGATTCAGAGTGCTCTGGCTGGGTTAAATGCCAGATTTCAAGAAATGATTGCGGAGCAATATAGAGTATGGATCAAGAGTGAATCGTCAGACGTATGGTTGACAAAGCAATTCCTACAGCGTTGTGTCAAGCCTCATTGGGATCCCAAAAGCGAGAAAGCGTCGGTCTTTGTATTCGATGGCATGAGATACGACATATGGGATGAACTCGTCCGGCCGCTCTTTGAAGACCGCATGGAGGTAATTGCGGACTATCCAGCCGCATCGTTGCTGCCTTCAGAGACACATATTAGCAGAAAAGCTATATTTGCCGGTTCTTTTCCTGATTCTTTCGATATGCGGAGTGGGGAAGATGCACTCCTAAAGGGCGCGATGAAGCAGATATTTGATTATGATGGCGAGGTGGAGGTTGTCGCACCTGAAGGAATAGGAACGGGAGAGACAGTGCGGTTTAGAGCGGGCAATATGGATTTCTATATTTTTGAGCTCTGTGACAAGGAACTGCATAAGATACCCACCAAGACTTTATCTGATGGTCGATGTGTTCCTGGTCGTCCGCTTGCTTTTATTTATCAACAACATATTAAAGACATTATAGATACAGAGGTACTCGCTATAATTCGCAACCTATCGCCTGATACAAAAGTGTTTGTCGTGGCCGACCATGGTTTTGGAGTTATTGGAAGGGAACGCATTCGAGTGGAGGGCTCATGGCTGAATGAGCCCTCGGATTGCTTTTATCAGAATGCCTGGGTCAGGCAAACATTGAAAGAAGCGGGAGCGTCCCGTAAGGTCTACAGTAATACTTTGGAGTTTTCTGTCTCAGATCTACGAATGCCCAGTGCACTTGAGGCATATGATCGTTCAGCTAACCGAAGCTGGCAGAAGAAGTTCTCATCAATCATTTTTCCGAGAACAGGGTATGCATTTGCCAGACCAAAGTCACACTTCAATCCTGACGCTTATTCTCACGGAGGAATTTCGATTCAGGAAATGCTTGTGCCTATGGTCGTCATGCGTGTGAAAGCACCAGAAGAAGATCGACTTATGATAGGTCAGATATCCGGACCAGCGGATATCATTGAGGGAGAAGAAGCTGAATTCCGGACATCGGTTCAACTCGCGAAGTCGTATAAGAAAAAGGAAATGCGTATCGAAGTTAATGCGCGATATCACAATAAGGATTCGACTGCCCCGATACCACAGCTTATCCAGTATATATCTGCACCGGGGGGAGAGATAGTATTTCGATTTAAGCCGGATGCAAATGATGCCTCAGACGAGGAGCGAAAAGCCGGTCTGATGGAAAGGACATTGCGGGTCAGCATCGTCTGTCGCGAAGATCTTCTCACGATAAGAAAGACTAGAACATTTAATTTCGCTCTGCGGCTGGATCCAGAGAAAATTGTTAGAAGAGTGCCTTCACATCTGGGAAAAATACTAGGGCTGACACCAAAAAGCATGAAATAGGACCGCTATAAGTCCACCCGTGGGTAGGATATCCCTGCGGAACTATCGGATGGCACATCAACTTGTTTATGCGGTAATTGGGAGGACTGAAGATGAACCTTAAATTGCAACAAATCTTCAGAGGTAAGGTAGTCAATAAAGCTCACACGATTAATACTGGGGTAGATGAATTCCCTAGATATGTCCTTGAGTATCTGATTGACAATTATTGCTCTGAAGAGACCTTTCACGAGGATATGGAGAAGGTTGTAAGGCGGCTTAAAGAAACATTCGTTTACGGGGCAGAGGCAGAGAAGATCAGACATTATATCCGTGAAAACCGGAGCCATTCAGTCATTGCAAGTCTGGAAGTACGTCTCGTTGAAACAGAAGACAGATACTGGGGATCGATTTCAGCAATAAATGAGAATTTTGTTAACATTCCCGAATCGATCGTTCGTCAATATCCCATGCTGCTGTCAGGGGGTATGTGGGGAACCATCGATCTGACCTATGATGAAACGGAAGTCCACAACAAGAAGATTCGACCTTTTAAAGTAACAGCATTTACTCCTTTCCAAGTCAGCGTGATAAATCTAGACGAGTTTATAGAAAAGCGGAGTAGCTTCACAACGGATGAATGGATCGATATCCTAGTGAACTCATGTGGTTTAAACCCAGAAAAGATGACACGAAGACAAAAACTGCTCTATCTCACGCGTTGCATCCCTCTTGTTGAAACAAACGTGAACATGGTCGAATTAGCACCTCGCGAGACAGGGAAGACCTATCTTTACAGAAATATATCATACTATGCACATGTGCTGTCGGGTGGCAAGACGACGCCATCGCAGCTTTTTATCAATCTGAATACGGGTAGAATTGGGGAAGTTGGAACGCGGGATGCCGTTGTCTTTGATGAGATCGCAAATACAGATTTTACAGATCCAAGAGCTCTGGTCAGCATCATGCAGGGATACATGCAGGATGCAAGGTTCAGTAGAGGTAAAAAGGAGATTTTGGCATTCGCCAGTCTTGTCTTTGTCGGAAACCTGGATGTTCAAGGTTCCATGCCGCACGAAAAGTATTATCATCTATTTGAGCCTCTTCCCGATTTCATGCAAGTCATAGCATTTCTCGACCGGATTCACGCATATTTGCCGGGCTGGGAAATCCCCAAATTGTCTCCGGATAGCTATTCAAAGGATTATGGTTTTATAACCGACTATTTCTGTGAAATTATGCATGAGATGCGGCGAGTAGAGGCTATTGCACCCGTCCGTCACAGGTTCAAATTAATTGATCTCGCTGGAACTGCCCAAGGCATTTCGGGAAGAGATCAACGGGCAATCATGAAAACCTTGTCAGGATTATTGAAGATCCTCTTTCCTGACGGCCGTATAACGGATGATGAGCTTGAAGAAACCCTTATGCTTGCATGCGAGCTGCGCCAGCGGGTCAGGGAGCAGCTACATTTAATTGCGGCAGGAGAATATGATCGAGTAAAGCTTGGTATTCGGTTGGCGCAATCAGGCAAAGAAGTTGGACCAACGTTAGCCGATGCGGATAGGATTCAAAAAGTGAGCCTGCCTCCAGCACCAGCCATAGGTGAGGTCATTGGACTAGCCGTCGATGGCGATCACGGATGCATCCTATATTTCGAGATGCAGGCAACGAAGGGATCAGGCCGAATAGTTCCATTGGGGTCTATCCAGAAGGTCATGCGTGAAAGCATTGAAGCCGCAGCCCAGTATATCAAGGCTAGGCACGATGATCTTGGTATAAGCGCAGATTGGCGACAAAACTATGATGTGGCTGTTTTAGCAACCTATATGGGCGTACCTAAAGAAGGCTCTTCTGCAGGAATGACGATCGTTGTGGGTATCGTATCTGCTCTGAAAGGGATACCCGTCAGAAACGACATAGCCTTGACAGGAGAAATAACCATCATGGGAAAAGTGCTCCCTGTTGGGGGTATACAGCAGAAAATCCGTGCCGCCTATGAGGCTGGAGTTAAAGAGGTCATTATTCCTGGGGATAACTTAAAGGAAACAGAGGGATTGCCGTCGTACATTCTTCAGGCTGTCAAAATCACGCCGGCGTATTCTATCGATCTCGTGTTGGATGCTGCTTTAGTAAATAAAGCCAACTGAATATCATTCCCTGTGATGATATTTGGGGTGTGAAGCTAAAGGAGTGAAAGATGCGTACTTCGGCTATATTCACCGCCCTCTCCTCTAGTAAGCTAGCAAGCCTGATCAGCCAAGCGAGACATCGGGTATGCTATGCGGCACCTGGTATTCAGAACGAAGCCGCTATAGCGATTGCCAACCTTACTGAGAGATCAGGTATGGTAGACATTACTGTCTTTTTAGATATTGACGAGCATACATTGCGTATGGGTTATGGAAGTCTGACAGCTCTAGAGGCACTCCGAAACGCGGGCATTCATCCCATGCACTCCGCAGGATTCCGGAGCGCAGTTCTCATTGTGGACACAGAGGGTTGGGTCTTTACTCCAACAGCTCTATACTTGGAGGCAGAACCGCATAGCGATGCTACTCCAAACGCTGTCCGTTTGACTGAGACCCAGGTGAACGAAATGCTGATTCGTCTCTGCCCTAAGGCACGAGAAGAGGCTATTTACAATGCAACTACACCAATAGAGGCAAGACGAATCGCTGACACCGCATTAGAAATAGGTGAAGAGCCCCTTGATGAGTACTCTTTTGAAATGGTGAAACAGGCTATAGAACTAGCACCCCCAGTGAAGTTCGATGTAGCCCGACAGGTCCGAGTATTTGAGCCCTACCTGCAATACGTAGAACTTACACTTAGCGGAGCCGCAATCCAACGGCATAGGGTCAGCATTCCAAAGACAATTCAACTCCTTGGTTCTTCGAAGGACATCGAAGGTCGACTAAGAACCACTTTCGATTTGATAGAAAAGAGCAGTCAGTTCTCATCGAAAACACTTGATGCTGAGCTAAACGATATTCGTAAAAACTTTACTCCATCACTCGGGAAGGATCATGGACGCGTTGTACTAAAAAACGCCAAACCACACTTAATTAAACGTTTACAAGAATTCCGACAAAAACTGAAAGCTCATCAGGAAAAAGTCGAAAAAGAACTTCAGGCTCGCCTTGATGAGTCGAGAAAGCAGGTAGTGGAATATTATCTACCTCTTGCAAAGGCAAATCCGCCTGATGTACTCCTCGGCCAGTCACTTTCAGGGACACCCAGCGAAAAGAATATACTCGATTGGCTTGAGAAGGAGTTGGATTCTGTATTTCCGAAAGCTGAGAATATGATCCATGAAATGTCGCTAGAAGAAAGGTTTAAGGACGTGACATACGAGACCCTCAACCAAACGGATTTTCTTGAATCCATAAAGAAGGCTTTCCCTCTTGTGAATTGGGATAAAGCGTATAGTGAGTTCAAAGCAGCAGGTGAGACAACATAATTATATGATGATACTTTATAAAGATGCGAGGATTGAACATAATTGTGTAAAAATGATCAATAGTGTTGGAGATTGCATTTATGATTTTCAAAAAGAAGTCAAGTAGGTCAAATCTAATTGATCTGCCTATTCCTTCTTTCGAAGAAAAATGGGCGAAAGGAGCATTCGATAATTGCGATCATTATGCATTGACTGCGCCGCTTAATGAATGGAGTGCAGCAGATCCATTTCATTATTGCCTGTCAGAACCCGCTGGTCCCGTCACTAAGGAAGGGTGGGGCGTTGTGACTTGGAGCCTGGTTGTGTTTGTTTACAGTGATTACGAGCTGGCAAAGAAAAGGGCCCATCTAATTGGCGGAAACGTAGAAGTTCTTAAGCTGAAATGCCTAGCCTGTTTTGCGCGCGCTTTTAGCACGTATTACTCTTACATTGACATGGTTCTTGACGAGTCGTGGCACATGGAATCATACATCTGCAGGAAAAGTAATGCGGGTAATTTCATGGGCGGCGTGAGTCATGTGAGGCTAAATTCTGCAAACAGCGCTTTCCAGTTGGAGGGCTGTGCTGGTCATGGAAGATTGCTTTGGTTACAATACCCCGGATATGAAGAGCCCAATCGTCCTATAGAATGGTGCAGGCCGGTACCCTATCCTAACTCGACAATAGTAACGTACGATCATTCACCGCAGGGTGGGCCGATGGATGTGGAGATGTTATCCGACTCTGCAAGTATGGAATATTATGAAATTGATGGTCTGTTGGTTGCAAAAGACAAGAATGCTGGCAAGAACATTGAAGCTTACTTTGCAAGGCCAGAGGGACCCTTATCATTTGCTTACATGTTTGGTGAAAAGGTCAGATTGACTCGCGGCGAAGGCGTATGGATTCCCGTTGCAAGAATTATTGATAAAGAGCTTCATTATTTGCCTTGGGCTGATAGCTATAAACCATATATAGAGAAGCTCATCAACCAGAAAGACAGGGAATCATCACCTCTAAGCCGAGGATCGGACTGGCTTGTGAATCATGCTATCAGAGCGCTGGAGAATGCGGTATTTGCGGAAGATGAAAATCAAAAAAACACTGTTGTCAAAGCAATTGATTATGCTTCAACGTTGCTTGGAAATGCATCTCAAATTAAACCATGGGACACCTATACAAGTCATCTTTTGAGAGATCTCAAAGCGCTTACTGTTGATCAGATTCCTGCAATGGTGCATGCAGACAGGATAGGATGGCAAGCGGATAGAGATAATTATGATGAGTTCAAGAATGATTGCGAGTGCGCGATTGCTATAAAGGATGACTACGAGTTAGCCCTGGAAAACATGGCAACAGGATACAAACGATTTGGAGATAAAGATACTGCAAAGAATTGCCTCGATAAAATTATACAATTGAACCCTAATAATGCGCGGGCCCTTTTTCATCTTGCGCTTTTGGCAGGTGAAGATGGAGATGAAGATCGAGAAATGCGGCTCTACATGCAATCTGCCGAGTCTGATCCCTATTTTACGCCATCTTTATATAATATGGCATGGACGTATGAGCATAACGGTAATGTTGTTGAAGCAATCAGGTGCTACGAGAAAGCTCTTGAGGCTAATCCTTACCACGTAGAAGTGATAGAACAGCTGGCATTAATCCGGATTAAACAGGAAATGTATGATGCTGCTGCTGACTTGCTTTATTCAGCCGTCATGGCAAATCGTTACCGCGTTAAAACATACCATAATATCCTTGGGATGGCATCTGAACTGCCTCAATCTGTTCTTATGGAAAGCAATCTCGGAAAGCTATTAAACGTTTCTATGGAAGCATTCAAGACCTACCTGCCAAGAGAGTATGTATCAGTGTTTGAATAAAGGCTATACCGCGTCATGCCCCTTATACTCGAGTAACTGAAGCGGTTTATAAATGAGACAGAAGCTATCAATTTATCAATCTAGAAGGATATGAACATCTACAAAATCAACATCTGGGGGCCATGCGAAAATGCTGATGAGGCATTCGACCGACGCTTAGGCACACCTGACAACACAGCCATCGTCTTTGCAAAGACGAAAGATATCGCCAATCAAGTCTGCTATTTGGTCTCGACTAGAAAAGCCCGGTTTCAGTCGAATTACCAGGAGATCGACAGTTACACACAAGCTATTCCATGCGTATTGTACGCGGATGAAGAGCCATTCATGTTCGAGGAGGATGTTGTAAATAGCCTCATTGCTGAACAGATCCTGCCGCCGCTGACCATACCCGATAAGCAATATCAACCTGGAATACTTTACTTTGCTCGCTGCACGGACGATTCAGGAAAATGCCGGGGAGAGTTCTGGGCGTATGCTCCTGATGCAGAGATTGCAAATCTCTTAATAACAGAACATGGTCATGATTCTTTTCTATTTGATTTGAATACTGAGGCCATCAAGGTTGAGCTGTATCCTTTTGAAAAGACGAGTGTTTTTTGGAATGCTGATATTTGCCAATGGACAAGTTCTGATGGCACTGCGAGTTCAGAACAGTCGTTGGCGGACAAGTCGCAGCAGGTGAACCCGCCTCATTGCCCGAAGGAAATAGTGAAAGCACTAAGAAAGCGAGGTCTAAGGGTAAATATGACAGGGCCATTGGGAGAGAGAATGAACAACGATCTGATGATGGAAAGCTGGCAAGGAAAGCATCCGAAAAACAAGAAATAGAGCGTGACTGAGTATCACCAGTCTTTTTTGCACTGACTTATTGTGGGAAGGGGAGCTGCTCCCTATTCATGATGACGAAATGCCTGAGTATGTGAGCTTATGAAATTCAAGTACTTGCTGGGGGCCACAGGAGGGGGACTGGGCGGCGGATGGAATTCCGAGCTGGGGTTCCGAGAACTTGCGCGTGGATTCTCCGTGTGGATCTCTGACGAGGAACGTTTTACAAGGCTCATTAGGAGCAGTCGACCCCTTAACTGGAGAACGGCATGCCAGGAGATGCTTTCGTTCGAAACAGGATGGATCGGATGTGATTGTAGTGGTTTAAAAGACGTCCATACACAAGGAATAAGCGGCTGGCAGTCGGAGCTCCTTGTGCTTTCAAGCGTCAACCAGGAAGAGCTCGGTTTCGAGGATGTGGTTAAGACACTCGTGCAACTGGACGAGGAGGATCTCGAGGTCATATCAAGGCACATCGGAACCTTTTACAATCAAGACACATTGATGGCCCTGCGAGACATATTTGAGTTATATCCCGGAAATCCCCTGAAGATATGGGAGTTGCTGGGCGGCGTACCGGATAAATTTTCGCTATCTGCTCTGTCAGAGCGAATCGAAGAGGAACGAGAGGCACTTGAGGATATCGCTGGGTATTTCGACCTAGAGATTTCGACATTGCTCAGTAAGTTTTTTGATAAAAAACCCACTACTGTCAGGTACAAGCGGAACTACCACGATCAAAGGGATTCCGTGAAGATAAAGATACTTCAGTTTGTGCAGAGAACTGGAAGGCTGCCCACTGTCGCGGAACTTGCTGAACATTAGTGAAGAGTAGATAGGACGCCACTTTGTTGAACTTGGGCAATGGATAAAATCATAACTGCTTCAATTCTGTATAATCTCGTTCAATGTCCTCACCGCGTGTCGATGGACCTCTTTACTGATGTTGCTCTGAGAGACCCAGTTAATCCATTTGTGCAGCTTCTCTGGGACAGGGGTAATGCGTACGAGCAGGAGATTATAGAGAAGCTCGATATGCCTTTTACAAATTTAAAGCACTTATCGCCTGAAGAAAAAGAAACTCAGACGTATGAGGCAATGAGTCGTGGCGATGACTTAATATACGGCGGACGTATACGTGCAGACGATCTTGTGGGAGAGCCGGATATCCTCAGGAGTTGTGGGACGAAATATGTCGCTGGTGATATTAAGAGTGGGGCAGGAGAAGAAGGTGGGAGCGAGGACACTGACGGCAAGCCCAAGAAGCACTATGCCGTTCAACTAGCCTTATATACTGACATACTAGAGCGCAGAGGTTATTCAGGTGGTCGCAGACCCTTCGTATGGGATGTTCACGGACAAGAAGTTGTCTATGATTTAGACGCGCCGCAGGGTGTTAAGAAAACGGCGACACTATGGGATGAGTATCAGGAAGTTCTCGAACTTGCACGACACATAATGACCGGAAGAGAATCCACGCTTCCTGCCTATGGTAGCACCTGCAAGCTTTGTCATTGGTATAACGCATGCAAGAAATCGGCTGAAGAACACGATGATTTAACGCTAATTCCCGAACTTGGTCGATCCAAACGGGATGACATGCTGCCACTGGTGAAGACGAGAGAGGAATTGGCCAGGACAGACCTCTCTGCATTCGTCTCCGGTAAAAAAACCAAGTTCCGTGGGATCGGGATTGATACACTGATAAAATTCCAGAGTAGGGCCATATTGCAGAAGACGCCGGGGGGAAAACCATACCTGAAAGAAGCGATTGCTTTTCCGTCCCATGAGCGGGAACTATTCTTCGATGTTGAGACAGATCCCATGAGAGACATTTGCTATCTGCACGGTTTCGTGGAGAGGCACAACAGAGAAACAAGCAAAGAGACTTATCGTTATTTCTTTGCCGAGGATCCTACGGATACATTCGAGATGAAGGCATTTGGAGATGCGTGGGAATATATACGCGGAATGTTGCCATGTTCCATATACTATTACTCGGCTTATGAGAAAACGGTCTGGACTAAGCTGCAGAAGAAATATCCTTCAGTCATGTCACCGAAAGAGGTGGATGACCTATTTGCCTCTCCTAATGCCGTGGATCTTTATCTTCACGTAGTAAAGTCTAAGACAGAATGGCCAACCTATGACCACTCTATCAAGACCCTCGCCTCGCATCTGGGCTTCTCTTGGAGAGATCCTAATCCTTCTGGTGCCGCCTCCATCGAATGGTACCACCGCTGGACAGAGAGTCGTGATCCATCAATTCGTCAACGCATATTCGACTACAATGAAGATGATTGTCGAGCCATGAGAGTTCTTTTAGATGCGATTAAATGTCTCTCTCTAGGTTGACATATGATTCATAATAATGACGGGAGAAAAAGTTCACGATTCGATATATGACACCATTTGGAGTTTTACTAACCAATCGTACTGTGTTGCTCTATCCTACTCGTGCCTCTTTAAAATGTTTCTTGATCGTTGCGTTAAAGGCCTTCCCCAATGAACTCGCAGCACGCAGTTCGCTGTAAGTTAACTCAGGCACATCATAATACTGCCATATCTGTCCGCTTGACCGAAACTCTACCTCTAAAGTGCCGGAAGACGAATCATACCCGATACTTGATATCATAGACGAATCAACGTAATCTCTATCCATAATCACCCTCCCAGTTTTTGCTCTCGTTGTGATGTAACTACTTTCTTGTAGTCATCTTCACCTCTTTTGAAAGTTTTACGCCAACACTCTACCAACTTAGGATCTTCACTCGTTGGACGCGGCGACATGAGTGGAATGCGAATACGTGTGGGGATTTTGACAGCTTCTCCAATCACAAGAGCCTCGCCCGTTCTTAATGAGGGAAGCAAGTCGATTAAGCTTGTCAGATTATCAGGTGCTGATGACTTAACAATAGACTGGTCGCTCGAATTAGTTAATCTTAAGGCTATGTAGGTTCCTACTTGAGCTAAGATAGTTTCAGTAATTTCAGCTGGCCTTTGTGAAATTATAATAGCTCCCACACCGAACTTGCGTCCTTCCTTAAAAATCCGTTCCACTGCATCTTTTGCATAGTTGTTGGTCGCAGATTTGTTTAGATAGGAATGGGCCTCTTCATATGCAATAAAGAGCGGTCTTTGTCTTCCTGTATAAGGCTCATGCCTGCCCCAAAACATGCTATCAAATACGAATCTTGTAATCAGACCAACGGTTATATCTAAAACGTTAAACGGAACTCCTGCGAGATCGAGAATCGTCAGCCTCTCCTCACCTCCAATCCAATCATTTAGCAAGTCATTTAAGTCCTTTGATGATGCACAATCTGCGTAGTCACCTGGATGAAAAAGGAAATCGTAAGCGGAATCTCTGAGTCGGCTAACAAGTTTCTTTTCATACGCATAGAACTCTTGGTAGATTTTCGATTTGTATGGAGCCGCTGAGCCTACTACATAGGGTCTAAAGCAAGGGGGCTCTAATTTACTACAGTCTCCTTCATGTTCAACGCAGGCTTTCTCCTTACTCTGCTTCTCCGGAGTTGCTTCTGTAAATGTGGCATTCATCCACCAATAAATATGATGCCACAATTCTCGTATATTGAATGGTATAGGTGCATCTGCTGATACGCGATCTGGATCTACAACACCGGCTTTTAAGTATTTCGAATTCCCCCTCTTCCTTTCGACCACTAATTCACGTAATTTTCTGTATTCGGGGCGTTGGTCATCTTTTGGTTCTGCACCAACAAGAAAAAACGCGAGTTCATCGAAAGACATCAACCAGAATGGTATTTGTAATGGCCTGACCTTGTCATTAATCCTAAATACCCTGGCTTTCGGAAATGCAGAAGCATATTCGCCGTGAGGATCTACTAGAATCACTCGAGACCCCGGGTAATCATTTAGAACGGCTGATAGGATGCTTACAGTGGTATTTGATTTCCCGCTTCCTGTTGACCCCAAAATAGCACTATGACGGAGTACAAGCTTGTGAATGTCGGCATTGACACTGAGATTCTCAGATGAAGAGTGTTTACCTATCTCAATAGAATCTTCATCTTTCCTTCCGTATATGTCGAACAAGTCTCTTTCAATGACTAGATGAACTTCATCATTTATTGTCGGATAGGTCCCTACTCCCTTTTGAAATTCTTCATCACCTACTTTTTCTCCAACGAGTTGGACTGTTAGATAACGGGATCCGCGGTCATATGCGCGGTTGTCTTCTTTAATTGTGCTGGGCATGTTATTAACTGCAGACACGATTCCATAAATACTTATATTGCCAATTGGGATTTTAACAAAAGTCCCGATCTGTCCAATTTTATATAATCGTCCGTTGATGATTGGTGCAGCAGAAGGAATGGTATTCGCCACCTCTACTTCGACTGTACTTGAGTCCACCCGAATAATTCTTCCTAGGTATGTAATATCAGTGATCATGGCGTCACCCTTTTGCCTCGTCTGGTTTCCCAGAACTCGCAACAATAAAGTCGACTAAGGAATTGAAGTCTCCTAGAGTCAAATTTGATTTTTCTTCATTCCAATATGTTTTAGTTATTTCATTTGGCTTGACGGCTTCCCTGTTAAAATTCCACTGTCCTAATTCTCCATTGATTATAGCTCTTGTCGGTCCGAATACATTCAGATTTAAATATGGCGAATATAATTTGTGTAGATTTTCCACATCGACGTCCTTATAGAAAAAGACAATAACAAATAATCGGTTGTTTTGACGCATGCAATTTAAAATGACTTCATTAATGTGTCTGTCTGAAAATGAATATCCTGACACTACAAATAGGAGTTCGCCGCTTAAAAGATAATCTCGCATTCTGTCAAAGTACGCAATGAAAGGCTGCTTGCGAGAAGTGTCATATTTGTCTTTTGAGGGATAAATGACGAGTTCGTTTTTAATTTCTTCAACATTCAGAATATTTCCAATTCTTATGATTCGATAAGACATCGTTGTTTCGGAGTATCTCCAAAACCAATTTAAAGAGCCATGAATTTTCCAGAGACGTATCCAATTCTTGGTCAAATCACCATGCTGTGCCTGATGATCAACACTTTCTTGCCAAAAAAAAGGCTCATAAGAGCCAACAAAACCATCAAAATATGGTATTTCACTAGCCTCCAGAGCCTTTTCTATTATGAGATCATAATTTGTAGTAAATACTTCCTTTGTAAAGTCGCGATTCAACAGATTGTACCAAGCAAAGAATCGTTTTGTTGGAGCTAAAGAAGCTACTACCTCTTTTGCATTGATAATTTTATAGATCGACTTGCATATCTCAACATCAACTGCTGTCGCATCTTTTCCAGTTACACCTAGGTATTGCTTATCATCGCTCTCTTTTGTCAATTCGCGAATACGCCTTACTTGATTGAGAATGTCCTCTATATTAACGTCACGTTCTGGAATCATCGACTTCATGTCCTTCTTAATAATTCCGAATGCCTCAGCTGGCTTGCCTTTAAGGGCTGCCTCAACCTCGTTTGTTAACCGCGATATATCTGGAATGCCCAAAGCGCAAGATGTGCCTGCTCCAAAGAAAAAGCCTATGTTCTTCGAATAGGATAAATGGCTTTTAAGCTCTCGAATTTCTCGCAATACATCTATTTCTATCATTTTATCCTCCTTTGTATTTGAAGCAGGATTATAATAACAATTTGTATTCACTAATCATTGAAATGAATTTGGAAATGTCAAGAACTATTTCTATTCTGTAAATCATGTAATCTCGGCGCTGATGAGAATGGCCGTACACGGCGCCGGAAATGCTGTCAAGGATCGGCACATGTCCTTTCGGCTGGTTATGTTCCTGACCTTCCCCCTAAACCGGTTCTGTATATAGTAAAAGTAAATATTGACGAATGTACCTGATCTGAAAGTGGAGGCTAACCATGTGGCTCTAAACCAAACTGGGGTTCTTCTCTATCGTTCACAAGCCCCCTTGCAAGAATGACCTGCTCGTCAGGATTAGATGCAGGGTGGTTCTGGAATCACTGTCCAAGAAGCTCTCCCGGATGAGCGACTTCAATGGAGAGATTATCTAATCCAAGAACTCAGATCATCTTAGCTCTTCCTCAAAGTATTAATTAGCTCGTCCAGCCTGTTGCGATGCTTTGACAAAAGGGCTCTCATGTTAGGGTTCTTGATGAGCGCTTCCACGTCATCCCGCCTGCAAGCCTGATACTCAGACATTATCCAGATAAATTCCATAACGTAGTCGGGCTGCATTTTCATAAGCGAACGTCTGGCATCGTTTATGGCCCTTCTATCTTGGGGATCCCACCTTGCTCCATGACGGACCAGCATGTGGATCATTTTGATTTTTTCCCTTGAGCGTGACGTGTCTATATCCCTTTCCCGCCTGTCGTGGGAAAAAAGATCGAACGACCAGCTCATTCCGTGAAAAAGCGACTGTATCATTGAAGAACCCTTATCCTCCAGGCACATCGGGCCGAACCCTTTGTCGAGCAGCAGTTTCAACAAGTCGGAGTTATCGCCGAAGCAAGCATTCTGAAAGAGGTCAGCGGCATATGGTTGCGTGGGGTCGAGTTTTACGCTTTTCATCCTGAAGATGTCGTAGTGCTGGTATAACGCTGCGAGCTCCAGTCCGCTGAGGTATTCATCCGGGTCGTCCTCGTCGGGGGAATCAGGTCCTTTCTCGTAAGGGTCGGCGCCTGCCCATAGTGTCAGAGCCACCCACTTTGAACTCCCCTCCTTGCAGTGGTGGCGAAGCGCGATGTTGAGCTGCTTTTGAAAGCTGGGATAGCGGTCCTTGTATCTCATGAAGAGTCCCAGAGCGGGACGGATTTTCCAACAGAGAGCGTGGGCAAGCGGATAGCCTTTCTCGAGGTCCGCTCCCTGCTCAATGAAGAAATCGACGGTCTCGTTGCTCCAGCTAGCGAAGACGCTGTCCATGGGAACCGAATGAATGTCGGCTCCGTGTTTCACGAGTAGCTGCATGAGGTCCAGCCTCCGTTTGTGCAGCGCCTGCAACAAAGGCGGATACCGTAGATCTTCCAATGATGCGCCCCCCTCCAGGAGCAGCTGCACGAGGCTGTAGAACCCCAGATCGATGGCGATTTGAAGGGGACTTTGCTTCGCTCGTTTCAGAGTGTGTGCGGGAGGCAGATTGACGGGCTTCCCTGCGGATATCCAGTCCTGGACTTCAAAAAGACGCCCCGCTTTGCACAGCCTGACCAGAGGCTCTATTTCTTCATACGTGTTCACTCGCATCATCTTCGCTTGGATGTTGAGATGCCTGGTTGGAGACTGTTTCTTTCTCCTTTAGTTTGCTCTTTATGTTAGCTGCCTTTATCAGACCGTAAGTGAAGCTGCGCAGGCAGTCCTCTAGCCTCTTCGTTTCAGAATCCCTCCATGTCCTCCTGGATGCCATGTGATAGCGGACTTCTTTGTCGTCTATTATCAGGAAGAGGCTACCCGAAGGAACTGCGCGGTCTGCATAAAGGTTGTAGCCGAATCGATAATATCCATCCAGATCATGCTCTGCGGCCTTGAGACGCCTTCGCTTCAACTCCTCCTGCAGGCCAATTTTGAGGGATACATCGTCGATACGAACCCAAGTCGCCCCTCCCGAAACGGATACGGCAAACCCGACCTCTGTGAGGGCCTTGATTAGGGTATCCATGATTCCAAGTGCACGGTCGAGGCATTCCCTCGATACGCGGACATCCAACACCCCTCCTTTGGAAGGAGTCAAAATGCCGTTGTTATTCTCTCTGGACGATGAGAGGATCCCAGCCGTCTCTTTTATCAAAGCGCAGGGTTCGGTCAATTCGGCGGGGACGACGATTTTCTTGGGTATCCTGTCGAAGAATGGATTGCTCCTGCGTTCTCCACTCGATTTCGGCTTTTCAGGATGAGTGATGATATTTATAAGCGGGTTTTCGGCGGGCTTGGGAAGTCGTGTAATGGGCACCCTTTTTCCTGCCTTCTTTTTGGCCCAATAACCTCGGCCTGGACGGGGGATGTTGTACTTCCTGCATATCTTGGCTAGCCATACGTCCGAAAATCCATATATCTTGGCCAACCTTGTGACGGGCTCGGACCACACCAGTTTATGGAGTTCGTGTCGAGAGATAGAGAGCATAAGATGGGGCAGAATAAAATATCATTTTGCAGTGCTTAAGTGATTGATTTTATACACATATACTTTGACATCGTGGTTAGAATAGACACTTAAAGAATACTTTCCTTTTTCAAGTCTGTTGATGATGTCTTGCTGTATAAATGTATCTGATGGCTTTGTATCTCCACGCGTTATTATGTGTAATATGGGTTGTGGCGGTTGTGACATTCTATCTATTGTTTGCATGCCGCGTAGCTTAACATTTGAGATTAATACTTGATTAAATGAAAGACCTTTTGCTCCCAGAACGTGGGTAATGACGAAAAGTGAACCCCCGACGAAGTAAAAGGGGCTGCTTGTTGCCACATTATTCTTATGCTTCTTTTCGAAGGCAGTCAGGAGTACCGGTCGCGAACCTTGAATGTCGCCTGCTTGCTTGTAATAGTGTTGAAAGGAGGGCAATAAAATTATATTCTTAAAGTCTATTTCGGAAATGTTTTCATCGCGAAAGACCCAGTCCTCAACACCAAAATATATCGCAATTGACATTATCTTATCTTCGGGAATACCTCTCACTTGCCAGACTTGAATAGTATTTGGCTTCACGTTAAAAGCAACCGCGAGCTCCTTTAGCTGATATCCTTTTGTTTTTCTGGCCCACAAGAGCCTTCTCCCCGTATGTTTCCCCACCATTCGTCTACTCCATGTCCATATTTGTCCACATTGTTGAATTTATTGGGATATGTAAGTCTCGTTCATAAATGCAAATCACATTCCGTTATGTGGGGTAAGTTGATGAACGAGAGACTCTACTATATCCAAAAAGCCAAAGACGAGCAGCTGAAAAGTTATGGCCCGGAGGAAGGCGTAGAAAAGAAAAGGAGAGGATCCGTCGTAACGCGTCAGCAAATGATTGGTTATCGACGGAGCACGGAGACCATCCTCGTCGAGATGATTGATAGGATTGATTGTTCTAGAAGATCTCGACGGAGAGGCCCACGTGGAGCAGGAAAGCAGATGGGCAAGCGTCGCAACACCTCAGGATAATGGTTAGTTCAGATCTGGAAAAGACGTTAGGTAAAGCCATAAGACCTAAGGAGTTGGCTGATTACCTTGGCCTTGATAAGAGGACGGTGATTAAGTATGCTTCCAGGTGGGGTGGTGTGGAAGTCACACCCGGTATCTGGAGGTTCTTTGAAAAGAGAATACTGGAGGTCATCAATGCCGTGCAGGATAATGAAAAGAGGAAAACTCCGATACAGGGCAAGCGTCACAGTGCGGGGAATCACTCGCCAGCATCTATTTCCGGATGCGACGAAAAAATCATATCGAAAGGCCGTCGCGTGGGAAAACAAAGAAAGGACAGAGATAGAAGAAGAGCTGTCCCAGATAGGTATGGTGTCTTTGGTAATGAGTGAGTGGACAAACGAGTACCTTGCCGATGCGGAGAATCGATTTGTACTAGACACGCTCAAGGAGAAGAAATCGGCCTTTACGCGTTTCTTTACGGAAATGGGTATAAAAGAAACTTTTCCTATAGAGGGAATAACCCTAACAATGTGCCGTACTTTTCTTATGAAACAGGCTCAGGAACGATCGGGATATGCGGCAAACAAGGATAGGAAGAATTTAGGGGCCGCTTGGAAATGGGGCCTTCAGAACTTGGAGGGTTGGCCTAAGGGAGAAAATCCGTTTCTGTCGGTAAAAAAATACCCGGAAAAAAGAAGTCCTCGATATGTTCCCGCTGAGGAGGATTATTGGAAGGTATATAAAAAAGCGAAGGGCCAAGACAAAATCATGCTGCTTGCATTCCTCCACTTGGCTGCAAGACGAAGCGAGGTCTTCAGACTGACATGGGCTGATGTGGACTTCAATGATTCAAGAATCAGACTTTGGACTCAAAAGCGTGAATGCGGCAACAGGGAGTTTGACTGGTTACCAATGACGGCCGATCTTCAAGATGCCCTAATGAAGTGGAAAGAAGAACAGATTGCAAAGTCGAGTCTGAAAACTGACCATGTCTTTGTCTGCCTGGATGATACGCCTTTCTGTGAGGAGTATTACGGCAAACCATTCAAGGTAAGGCAGCATTTTATGGAACGGCTATGTGACAGGGCAGGGGTAAAGCCTTTTGGTTTCCATGCAATACGACATTTATCAGCGTCAGTCCTTTATAAGAAAGGCTACTCAATCTCTATCATCCAAGCTATTCTAAGGCATCGGAGCCCGAACACAACGGCGCGCTATTTACGGAGCTTGGGTCTGGAAGAAACAAGAAAAGCCCTTGAGGAAGGCCTCAAGGGGCCCGCGAAGGTATTGCCGTTCCGCAATAAAAAGAAAGGCGGCAATTTAGGCAAAAAAACCCTCAAAGCAATGCCCTGAGGGTTGTCTTGTGTCCGGATATTGTGTCCGGACTGTATCGGCAGAGGGGGTAAGTATGTAACCCCCTGATTTTATTCTGGCGTCCCCACGGGGAGTCGAACCCCGGTCGCCGGCGTGAAAGGCCGATGTCCTAGGCCTCTAGACGATGGGGACGCGTCCGTCCTCGGTAAAAAGAGGGCCGGAACGATCCGGCCCGGGTTTCCGTTGGAG
>Ga0255341_1001706_pt1 | contig 30047 bp, 39 predicted proteins | sample wastewater_treat_8_FD_192418 | JGI IMG/M metagenome (GOLD analysis project Ga0255341, IMG submission 192418) | Wastewater microbial communities from Lulu Island WWTP, Vancouver, Canada - plant12 | ecosystem: Engineered > WWTP > Wastewater > Unclassified | place: Canada: Vancouver, British...
CCACTCCTGAAGAAGCCCTACTCATTCGGATTGACGACAAGCTGTCGCGGATTGCCAGAGCCCAGGACGCCGGGGAAGATACGATTTTGGATTTGATAGGCTATCTTGTGCTTTTGAGGGTGTTGGGTAGGGAACAGGATAAAAGTGGCGTGTAGGGGAAAACAGGATGCGGCAAAACGCACTTGGCGATTGCGATGTTGCGAGATTTCATAGAGAAACGAATCATGGAAATGCCAATGGAAAGAAACGCAAGGGGGGCGATAATTGCAGACCCATGTTACAAGGCAGGTATGTTTGTTTCTATTCCGAGAATCCTCATGGAAATCAGGATGACTTTTAGCGGCAAAACAAAAAAGCACGTTCCATGGGAGATAGACTCGCGAACCTATGAAACCGAGGAAGATGTGATCAACAAATACGTGTACGAGCCGATATTGATTCTTGATGATTTAGGATCGGAAAAAACCACTGATTTTTCAACGTCCACCCTCAACATAATCATTGACGAAAGAATAAATAATTTAAAGAAAACAATCATTACGACAAACCTGTCATTACAAGAGATTGAAAACCACATAGATGCAAGGATTGCGTCGAGATTGTCAGCGATGAAGAATATAAAAATTAATATGCCAGACTACCGCAAGAAAAGGAGCTAGACAATGCAAATCAGGATCAACAAGTATGACACAGCGAAAATAGGGCGTTACAACGGCAAATTTCAAGTCATGATTGGCAGGGAAAAGGAAGACGGCGAATTTATGCCGCATTTCTATCAAGTGACAAACAAAGGCGGAAGCAAGGTTAATGTGCCTGTGGCTTTGACATTTGAAGATGACGCTACCGCTGTCGGATTTATCAATGCCGTGGCTGCGGAGCTTAAGTAAGGGGATACTTGAAATATTAGCATACTAGGTTACAATACAATCATAGGTGCGTGAAGTGAAAGAAAGAAATCCATACAACCGGGTGCAATGGATCAGAGTTAGAGACTGGAAACTTTCCCGTAATCCATTGTGTGAATGGTGTCAGAACAAAGGGCAGGCAACATGGGCGACGGTGGTTCACCATACCAACGAGAATCCGTGGGACAACAGGATTGATAACCTTGTTGCCTTGTGCCGGCAATGCCATGAGGATCACCACGGACGGATCGTATCAACTGCCTGTGACGTTGACGGTGTGCCGGCGAATAACAAACACCACTGGAATCAGGCCGATAACCACGAGAAAAAAGCGCGAACCGGGGCCGGTCAAATCTCTGGAGGGGCAAAAAGCCTAAACCGCGCAGGCAACCCGCGCGGCAGATTTCGCGTAAAAATTTTAGGAGGTTAAAATGGGCGGACAACACAAGCCAACTAAGTTGAAGATTTTAGAGGGAAATCCTGGGCGGAGGAAGCTGCACCCAGAGCCGGATATGACGAGTGACATGCCTGAGCCGCCAGAAACGGTAAGGAGTGACGCTTATGCCTTGCAGGAATGGGATAGGCTAGCGCCTGGGCTGCATGTGCTTGGTTTACTGAACAAAGCCGATGCTGCAACATTCGGAGCATATTGCACTTCATATTCAAGATGGCGTAATGCGGAGGAGCAATTACAGAAAACGGCGCGTGAAGAAGGTGCGTTGGCTGCTTTGGTTCAGATTACCAAGCACGGGAACTGTATTCAAAATACTTTGGTAGGTGTGGCTAATAAGGCAATGCGTGACATGATGAAGTATGCTGGTGAGTTTGGTTTGACGCCGGTTGCCAGGGCGAAGCTTGCGGTTGATCCGGCGAAAAAGAATAAGTTTGAGGGCTTAATTGGCAGGCAAAGAACAAGTTGAACGGATAATTAAGTTTATTGAGAACCTGACAATACCTTCCGGTGTTGGGGCATCGGAGGCGTTTAAGCTGCGTCCATTTCAGCGGAAGTTTATCAGTGATATTTACGGCAAGACGGACAAAGAGGGCAGGCGGCTTGTGAGAAGGGCGATATTGAGCATGGGCAGGAAAAACGGGAAAAGCATGACTACTGCTGCCTTGACTTTAGTTCACCTTGTCGGGCCGGAATCAATACTCAATGGCGAAATATATTCTGCGGCTAATGATCGGGAACAGGCGGCGCTTGTGTTTCGGTATGCGTCACAGCTTGTAAGGGCGAATGATTTTCTGTCGAGTGCGGTAAGGATCGTCGATTCGACGAAAACCATGATTTGCTATGAGAACGGCAGCATTTATCGGGCGGTGTCGGCGGAGGCCGGGACGAAATACGGGTTGAACCCGTCGCTGGTTATTTATGACGAGCTGGCGCAAAGCAAAAAGAGGGAGCTTTATGACGCGCTGGACACGTCGATGGCGGCACGCGAGGAGCCATTATTTATTGTAATTTCAACACAAAGTAACGATCCTCAACATATACTTTCACAGCTAATTGACGACGGGCTGTCGGGCCGTGATCCGTCAACGGTATGCCATTTATACGCGACGCCGGACGATGCGGACGACGATCAGATATTTAAGAGCCAGAAATTGTGGAAAATGGCGAACCCGGCGCTTGGTGATTTCCGGAGCCTCGACGAGATGCGGACGGCAGCGAAACGGGCGCAGCGGATGCCGAGTTTTGAGACGGCTTTCAGGAATTTATATTTAAACCAGCGGGTTGACGCGACGGCGCCGCTCATATCAAGGGCTGATTGGGAGGCATGTGTGGCGGAAAAGCCACAGTTAGAGGCTGGCGAAAAGGTATATCTTGGGCTGGACTTGTCGAGTAAGACAGACCTGACGTCATTGATTGCGGTGTCGGCGGAAGATGGTGATCGGGTGTGCGCGTGGTTTTGGAAGCCAGGCGAAACATTGCGGGAGCATATAACGCGGGATCGAGTGCCTTATGACGTATGGAAAAAGGATGGTTGGCTGGACACCTCGCCGGGTAGGTCGATTGATTATGATTTCGTGGCGGATAAGGTTGCGGAGTTGTCGAGGGACTATGAGATTGTTGGCATGGCCTATGACCGGTGGGGGATTGCTAATTTCCTGCAATCCTGCCGGCGGATCGGGCTTGATGCTTATGAGGACACGAAAGAAGAAAAGCGGCGGGGAGCTTTAAGGATTGTGGCATGGGGACAGGGATTCCGGGACATGGCGCCGGCGATTGACGCGCTGGAGGTGTCGATTTTGGAAAGACGTTTTAAACATGACGGTAATCCTTGCCTGCGGTGGAATATTGCCAATGCGATCGCGGTAAGTGATCCGGCGGGGAACAGGAAACTGGATAAGTCAAAGGCGAGGTTTCGCATTGACGGTGCGGTGGCGCTGGCTATGGCGCTGGGGTTGAAGTCAAGAGATTTGGCGGAAGAAGAAAAGCCTAGTGCTTATGAGGGATTGTCCGCAGACCAAATACGGGAGCGGATGATATTTGTTTAATAACCAATTTAAAAACCAAAAAAAGAAGGAGGAAGAAGCCATGTTGAACACAGAGATTGTGCAATACCTGAACTTTTTAACCAAACAGTATGACGGCGTGACGCAGTTGATCGCCAAGACGAAACAGAGGATCGTTTCATTGCCGGGGCATAGCGAGGATGAACTTGATTGTGACACGGCATTGAAGGGTGACGGAAAGTCTGAGGGGCTGTTGACGGTGCAGGGGCGTTATTCGCGGGCAATCGAGAAAGAGCTAGTGCAATGGGACGTCTGGACTGAATGGTTGAGTAAAGTGCCGGGTATTGGGGCATGGACGGCGGCGAAGTTAATCATTTTATTCAATTACAAGTTTGTGCCGGTATGCAAAGAGTGCGGCGGCGAATTTGAAAAGACCGAGAAGGAAACGCAGGGGAAGTTGATCAATGTGTTGACCTGTGTTGACTGCGGCAGGGTCGCGAAGGACGGCGTTTTGAAGCACAAGGTTGTGAGGCGCGACTTTCCGACGGTGAGTAAGTGGTGGGCTTATATGGGCAGGCATACGGTTGACGGAGTAATGCCGAAGCGCAAGAAGGGAACGCAGGCGAATTGGTCAACGCCGGGGCGGACGCTTGGTTTTCTAATCGGCGAGCAGTTTAACCGGCAGGGGGATGATAACCCATACAAGCGGATATTATTGCAACACAAAGAGAAACATGCGAGGATGCACCCGGAGTGGTCGAAAGGACATGTGCATAATGCGGCAAAGAACGAGGCTGTTAAGATATTCCTTGCCCACTTCTGGCATGTTTCACGGGTATTGGAGGGGCTGCCGGTGTCGGAGCCTTACGCCGGGGCTATTATGGGGCACACGAATATAATTAAACCGCCGTATTGGGAGAGCGAGACGTCTTTTGAAACCCAGCAGTTCAATGCGTTTCCCGCGGCGGAAATGAGGGTATAGCAGAGGAGCGAGGGTGTAGTTTGAAACCCAATGAACGAATGCGAGCGATTATTCCCTTGAAACCAAGAGCCGTTGTGCGAGCGATCGCACTATTGAAACCCACCACCGGAATGCGAGCGATTGTAGCCATGAAGCCCAGTTGTTGATTGCGAGCGAAACGGTTAGTGAAACCCAACGAACGGATGCGAGCGAATGGTGTCCTGAACCCCAGTCGTGGAATGCGAGCGAATGAACAATTGAAACCCATTCTGACAATGCGAAATTCACTCAAAAGGAGTCCGAGATGGAAAAGAGCAAGTATGAAAAGACGACAATAGGTGACCTTGAAAGACAGGTTGAAGAACAGAACCGCCTTGCACGTGGCGCACAGAAGGAAATGATTGAAATCCTGATTTACATTAAGACTTCTGGCCGGTGGAAGGAAAACAAGCGGTATGAACGGGCTTCGTTTTACGCCTATATTGACGATCGTTTCAATATCAGGCGAGGCACGTTCATGGAAATGCAGACGGCGTATGTTAAATATCCAGACCAGTCTATTGAGTATGGTATCGGATTGATGGCGCGGATTATCCGGGAGTGCGGCGGAGCAGTAAAGGCGAAAAAGGTCTTGAACGAGATGGACGACGCCAAAAAACAGTTGAAACGTGGTCTTAACAGGGCGCAAATTGACAAAATAATTACAAAACACGCCACTCCGAAGATCAAAAAGCATGTTACCGACTGGAAGGCCATGTATGAGGCGGAGGCGAAAGCGCATGAAGCGACCAAAAATAACCTGAAGATTGCTATTGCAAGAGTCCGGGAGCTTGAGGGTCAGGTTGCCCGGTTGAAGGTGACTGCGGAGCGTATCAGCGACATTCGCGCGATAATTGAGAAGCCGGCGGTAATGATCCAGCCGCAGGCGTAAGGCAGGGGAGCGATCGTCCCATTGAAACCCACAGCCTCTGTGCGAGCGATTCTATTATTGAAACCCAGCAAGGACGTGCGAGCGAGGGGGCATGTTGAAAACCATTGCTTGAGTGCGAGCGAGAAACCGCTTGAAACCCACCGCTGACGTGCGAGCGATTTTGCGATTGAAACCCACAATCTGAGTGCGAGCGAGCCGAAGTGTGAAACCCATCGCTGTTATGCGAGCGAATGTGCTTTTGAAACCCACAGCGTTACTGCGAGCGAGCGGTGCTTTGAAACCCAAGGCATAAATGCGAGCGATTTGAACGGATCATCTGATTTTTCGGCCTTTAATGTGGCTGAAATACCATCGTTTGTTTGTGCGATGGATGGCTTCGTGACTTGAACTGTAAGAACTGCCATAAGCGAGCCGTCTGCCGGGAATTATGCCCGGAGGCGGCGGCTTATGCAGATCAGGACTATGTTTCGGCGGAGGAGTTTGTTTTTATGGATTCAGAGGAAATTGACAAGTTGAATGTGACGACAACGGTATGGCGTGACGGCTGGACTACAAAAGACGACGTAATAGCCGATATTTTGCGCCTACTTCCGCCACAGCGAGAGATTGCCGACCGGTTAGGGGTAACACAGCAATACATTTCAAAAGTGCTATCAGAGCTTAAAAAACGCTGATTTTTTACAACCACTTTTTTTCTTTAACTCACCTAATTTATTAGCCTTTCAAATTTTTTTTGGTTGTATTCTCCCATATATAGAGGGAGATTATGACTTTTTTCAAAAAAATAGACCTGCGTGACGTGTTTTTATTCGTTGGGCTGGCGCTTGTGGGTGTCGGCCTATTTATGTTGGCGCCGTGGCTGGCTTTTACCGTCTGCGGCGTTTTGCTTATGGCTATCGGCCTGCTTATGGGGGCTAAATAAATGGGCATTGTGTCGAGAATTAAGGCGATGGCGCTTGGCCTGAATGATGAAAAGGCATGGAATCCGTCGCTGTGGCGCTTAATTGGCTCACAGAGCTTGACCGGTGAAGTGGTGAATGAGGACACGGCGCTGACTTATTCGGCTGTGTGGAACGCTGTGACGCTGATTTCCGGGACTATTGCTAGTTTGCCGCTGCATTTGATGGTTCAGAGAGGCGAAAAGAAGCGGATTGCAGACAATCATGCCACTTATTTAACCCTCCACGACGCGGCTAATCCTTACATGATTTCAAAGGTATTTCGGGAAACGCTGATGGCTCATGTCCTAACTTGGGGTAATGGATTCGCGGAAAAGGTGAAGAATCGAGCCGGTGAGGTAGTGCAATTATGGCCGATTGCGCCGGATAAAGTGACGCCAATGTGGGATGGCGGTCAAATCATATACCGGATTCGGGTTGACAATCAGGACAAATACTTCACGCGGGACAAAATTCTGCATATTGCCGGCCTGGGCTACGACGGGCTGATGGGTTATTCAGTTGTGTCAATGGCGCGTAAGTCTATTGCTCTAGGCATGGCGATGGAAACATTCGGATCAAATTACTTCGGTCACGGCACGCACCCAGGCGTGATAGTGTCGCACCCAGGGCAGTTAGGCAAGGATTCTTATGAAAACCTAAAGAAAAACCTGACAGAAGCCTATTCAGGGCTTGGGCAATCTCACCGGCTGATGTTGTTAGAGGACGGTTTGAAGCTGGAAAGTGTGACGATCCCGCCGGAAGATAGCCAGTTTTTACAGTCACGACAGTTTCAAGTGCCTGAAATAGCGCGGTGGTTCAATTTGCCGCCCCACAAGCTCAAGGATTTGAGCCGTTCGAGCTTCTGTTTGCCGGCGGAAGAAGAAGTATTCACACAAGGAGGGCCAAAGCGGATCGCCGATGTTATTGCAGGGGAAAAGGTGTGGAGCCTTGCTGATAAGTCAAGATGGGTTCTGTCCGATGTCGTCAAATCTGCCGTTACCGGGATTGACGAAATTTACACAATAAAAACAACAAATAGAACTGTTCGCTGCAATGCGAAGCATCCTATTTTGACACGCAGGCGCCGCGCTGATGGCGAATGGATTACGTCGTGGACGCCTGCCGGAGAGCTTAATGTTGGAGATACAATCGTGACTGTGCGTGGATTGCCTGAAAGCAAGAAAGCTATCCCGACACGCGCTGACGGATCGCCTATCACGGTTCCTTTTATGGAGTTCTGCGGGTTACTCATTGGTGATGGTAATGTCATGGGGAAGAAAGGCAAACCAGCTGTTATATCAATAAGTCGGGCGAAAGACGCACCGTATATGGACTACTACCGCGATGTTGCCAAAAGCCTTTTCACGGTTGGCGGATATGAATACCGCAGAGGGATCACGCATCCAGGCGCGAGGTTAAATGAGCAAGATGTTGAGGAAATCAGGAAAAATGGCAGGCTGGTTCTTACAAATTCAGAAATAGCTCGCAGATATGGTGCAAATATATGTGCAATACAAAACATTATCCACCGTGAGTATCACCCGGAGCATCCACAGGCTGGCTTGAACAAACAGCAAGTTGCTGAAATAAAAGAGCTTTTGAGGAGGCGGCTAACAACACAGCAGATAGCCGATGAATATGGCGTGTCGCGTGACACGATTGTAAAGATTTTGTCGGGCCGGCTATGGAGTGGGCGAAAGAAAACAAGTAAGGTAAGGCCGGTCAACTTGGTTGAGGATTGTCGATCGACTGCCTTTACGTCTGCAACAGGGGCTGAAGAGCTTATCTCTCTTGGTTTCGGTGGAACTTCCGCAACTAAATCTGTACCGGAGTGGGTATTTGAGACGCCAGAAGAATTGCGTCTAGCGTTCTTGCGAGGCTTTCTTGATTCCAATGGTTCAGTTTGCAGAAAAGGCCGGGCAGCTTTTTCGTCTTGTAACAAAAAACTTTTGTCGCAGATGAGGCATTTATGTTTAGGGTTAGGTATACCAGTCACAAATCTATACAACAGAAAAGGCATAGCAAATCTGCCGGATGGCAGGCGTGCTAAGTTCAGCCAGTTCTATTTCACTTGTTCTGATCCAGGCAGCAATAGACGCATAGGTTCGCACACGCCTATTTATAACGAACGATTCAATAGCGGCAATCCTTTCAGCAAGAAAGACAGGAACTATCCGAAGTTTGGCGGCGCCGGCTTTGATATTAGCGGTTGTTCGCTCGCTAGAGTCACTTCTATCGAAAAAGATTTAATATTGCAGCCAGTTTATGACCTGTGCGTCAAAGACACTCACTCTTTTGTGGCAAATGGTGTTGTTGTTCATAATTCGAACATCGAAAGCGAGCAACGATCCTTCTACACTGATACGCTGCTGCCGTGGTTGGTTACTTTAGAGCAAAACTTTAATTACCAGTTGCTTTCAGAGGCGGACAGGCAGCGCAAATACTATTTCAAGCACAATGCCGAGGGCATTTTAAGGGCCGATGCTGCCGGAAGGGGCGAGTTTTACAGCAAAATGTTTAATATTGGCGCTTATTCGATCAATGAAATCAGGGCGCTTGAAGATAAAGACCCGGTTGAAGGCGGCGATGTTCACCTTGTGCCGCTGCACATGACGACATTAGAAAACGCCGGCAAGGTAGCCGAGGACAGGGGGAACGGCCTTGACAGGTTTGATGAACCGGCTATTGCGGCGCCGAAGGAGGCAGAGGATGTCAAAAAAATGGTATCAAATTGAAAATAAAGGGGAAAAAGCAGAAGTCTGGATTTATGAGCAGATCGGCGAGGACTTCTGGAGCGGAGACGGTGTAACTGCAAAGAAGTTTCAAAAAGAGCTTGCTGCGGTGAAGGCGTCGCAGATTGACTTGCATATAAACTCGCCAGGCGGATCGGTTTTCGACGGTCTGACCATTTACAACCTATTGAAACAACACCCGGCAACGGTGACGACCTATATTGACGGGCTGGCAGCCAGTATTGCGTCGGTCATAGCGCTGGCTGGTGACAGGGTGATCATGGCAGACAATGCGCTTTTTATGATCCATCAGCCGTCGGGGGCGGTGGTTGGCACGGCAAGTGACATGAGGGACTTTGCAGACACGCTTGATAAGGTGAGTGGGGCAATGTTGACGACATACACAGGCAAAACGGGCAGAGAAGAAGAAGAAATAACTGGCTGGCTTGACGCGGAGACATGGTTTTCAGCGGCAGAGGCTTTAGACTATGGCTTCATTGACGAGGTGGCTGGACAAGTGGACATGGCGGCGTGTGCTAAGTTTGTGCCGTCGCTGCGTGAGGCGGGAATAAAGAAAATACCTGCCGAAATAACTGGCGCGAAAGAGACTCACACTGCAAGAGAGATTGAGCGCATCCTTCGGGATGGGGGCGTTTCGTCTGGTCTTGCAAAGGCTATTGTGGCAGGCGGCTTTAAAGACGGCCAGCAGCGGGATGTTGCGGTCGTCGAAAGCGAGCAACGGGATGTTGCCGCGGTCGAACCTGAACCATTGAGCCGGGCTGCTGAGCTTATACGCGCTGGTGAAATTAAATTTTTAGAAAGAAAATAGGAGGAGATATGCGGACATTAGAACAGTATCGAGAGGATGTTGCTAAGCTGCTTGAGCAGGCGGGCAATATCCGGGCGAAAGCGGAAAACCAGAACCGTGATTTGACGGCGGAAGAAGTGTCGCACATAGGCGATGTAAATGAGGAAGTGAAGCGTTTGCAGGGCATGATTGATGTGTTGGCTGAAACTGACGGACTTGTGGCAGCGGTAAAAGAAACGCCTGCGCCCCAGGCACAGCCTCAGACCATGCCGAAAGCAAGAGTTCAGTTTGTGGCTGATAACGGCAAAAAAGAGCGCTTTGCTTCATTGGGTGAGCAGCTTGTGGCCACTATCAGAGCAGCGCAGCCGGGCGGGAAGATTGATCCGCGTTTGTTTACAGCGGCGGCAACTGGCCTCAATGAAACCACACCGGCGGATGGTGGATTCCTTGTGCAAACCGACTTTTCCAACGATTTGCTGCAACAGGTATTTGAAACCGGAATCCTTGCGCCGCGCTGCCGACGTTACACTATTTCAAGCGGCTCCAACGCGATGACTATTAATGGCGTCGATGAAACTAGTCGTGCATCCACTCGGTCGGGGGGCGTGCTTGGTTACTGGATTGACGAAGCGCAGGAGAAAACGGCTACAAAGCCTAAATTCAGACAGATCGAGCTTAAACTCAAAAAACTGATTGGCCTTTGTTACGCGACTGATGAGCTTCTAAATGACGCTTCGGCGCTGGAGGCTTTTATCCGGTCGGCGTTTGCGGCAGAGTTTGGTTTCCTGCTTGATGATGCCATTATTCGCGGGACTGGCGGGGCGCAGCCGCTTGGTATCCTAAACGCTGGATGTCTTGTGTCTGTGGCGAAGCAAGCCGGGCAGAAGGCTTCAACGATTATGTGGGAAAATGTCGTTGACATGTATGCGCGTATGTTTCCGCAGAGCCGCACAAATGCAGTGTGGTTGATTAACCAGCAGGCAGAGGCGCAGCTAATGACGATGGCGATGAGCGTCGGGACTGGTGGAGTGCCGGTGTATATGCCTGCGGGCGGTGCTTCGGCAGCTCCTTATGCGACGCTGTTTGGCAGGCCGGTGATCGCCATTGAACAGTGCAGCGCGTTGGGTGATGTTGGCGACATTATCTTTGCTGACCTGAACGGTTATATCCTCGCGGAAAAGGGCGGCATTGATTCGGCTATGTCAATTCACGTGCGTTTTGACTACGACGAAAGCGTTTTCAGGTTTGTGATGAGGGTTGACGGCCAGCCGGAGCGCGCGACTGCTTTGACGCCTTACAAGGGCGGCGCAGGAGCTTCTTTGAGCCACTTTGTCACTCTGGCGGAAAGGAAATAAGGAGGTGAGAAAATGTTAGCAGAAAATGTAAAAGTTATTACCGTTTATTCGGATCAGGATTTGAGCGCGGCGGCGACGATGCCCGGCACATCTATTGATATGTCACTTTACCATGACTGCCTGTTTGTCGTGGGGCTGCAAACACTTGGCGGGGCGAACCCGGACTTCACGGTTTATGCTGGTGCGACTTCCGGCGCGACAACGGCAAAAATTCCGTTCAAATATGCGCTTGCAACAGGGGCTTTCGGCGGGGCCGGGGCATCGGATTATAGTGCGTGGACAACGAAAGATCCGGCTGGAAATGTTACGCTGGCGCATGCAAGCGATGACAATAAGACGCTGCTTATTAGCGTGGACGCCAAAAGCATGGGCGGTTATCGTTACCTGACGCTGCAATTTGAGGACACGCCGACAGGTTCAACGGGCAATGTTCAGGCGCACGCCATTTTGACGCCGCGATATAAAGCAGGCGTTGATAAGGCTTAAGGGGGTGGGAATATGGCTAATTACAATGTTTCCACACAGGAGGCGCTTGCTAACATTAACCGGGGCATGCGAGTGACGAAAGCTGCTTCTTCGCTTGCGGCAACAAAGGATGTTGACCTGTTTCTGGTGAAGGGCGGTGCCGTGGCGGTGCTGGGCCTGGTCGGAGTGTGTGACGGCGCGATGCAGGCGTCGGCAACCACTTTGCTGATCAAATGCACGCCGGAGGCCGGCACCGGAACTGCGTTGAGTATTGCGTCGGGATCGCTATCCGAGAAGGCGGCCAATACCATGTTGACATTGCCGGCGGCGGTTGGCAGCGCGTTGGTTATTTCAACGGGTGAAGCGGCGGCGCTTTTGACTTCGGCGCCGGTGTATTATGTCCAGCCGTGCAAAATTCAGATGACAGTTGGCGCGGCGACAAACACTCAAACGGTTACTTGGCACATTTGGTATGTGCCGATGAGCGAGGGAGCGTATATCGAAGCGGCGTAAACTAACAACATAACCGGGCGGTCCTTAACGGGGCCGCCCACTAACACCAAAAAAGGCGGTGCAAAGATGGCAGTAACAGCAATTACAACAATTAAGCGCTACATTGGGCTTTCCACGGACACAAAGCCTTCGGGGGCTACGGTTCCAACCGGTTCGACATTCTTAGAATACGACACACAGCAGCTATATATAACTCCTGACGACGGCACGGTATGGACGCTTAAGAGCCTGCCTGAAGGGCATGGTGTTGAAACGACGACCATAAACTTGAAACAGGTGGCTGCCAGTTATGACCTGTTTGAGGTCAAGGGGAAGGACTGCATGATCGACGGGCTGGTGTTTATTATTCCGGCGGACTTGTCGGGCGAGGCGGCTTTGACGTCGGTTTCGATCCAGTCAACGGACGACACGCCGGTAGTTTTCCTATCGGCGGCTGCTGGGGCTGTGGCGAACCTTGACGCGGCAGGCAAGCATTTTGTTTATCGCGGTCCTGATGTGGTGGCAAAAGACAAAAAGATACAGTTGACTATTGCCGGCGGTGCGACGGCGGCGGATCAGGTCTGTTCGGTATATGTTTTATATAGGCCGGTTGGTTCTGGCGGTTACTTGGAGGTGTCGTAACCATGAAAAGAGTATGGTTGATCATTATTAGCGTGATATTGTTGGCTGGCGTATGTTGGGCGGCAGATAAACCTGTTTCACAGTTACCAGCTACGGAAAATATTAAGAACGAAGATTTGTTTTTAGTGAGTCAATATAATGCTGGGAACTATTTCAGCCGACACATAACATTTGCGAATCTTAAGAAAAAGCTGGATGAGCTTTATCAGGCGATCGGCGGCGGCGGCGGTGAGGGGATAGCCGTATCTGATATTTACACAGGCACAATCAATGATGGCGACCTGACCAAATATGACCAATCTACTGGGAAGCTAAAGAGTGCCGGTGCTGCGGTAGCATATACTCCACCTGCGTTAAAGGCTCCTCTTTGTGGGGCGGAGGGTGCTGGTGTCGGAGCTTGTGCTAATCTTACAGATACCGTTATTCCGGCGACTGGCACGATGACTGGCGGCAAGTGGTGTACTTTCATTGAGAATGTTGGGATTGTTTGTGATAGTGACGCGCCTCAAGGCGGTGGAAATGGTATCGAATACACGCCTCCCGAAGACCCAGCACCTTTGTGTAGTGACATTACTGGAGCCATCGTTGCCTGCGTAAATCTGAAAGACGAAGACCTCGCTGAAATAGAAGGATCATCTGATGACCTGGGGGTTAAGATTGTAACCATCTCAGAAGACCCTGAAGCCGTGATTGAGTGCGAAGGAAAAGACAGAACCTATATTGTGGACGTAGAAGCAGACCTGATTTTCCAGCTTCCCGCTGATCCGTCAGGCAGAAGATACTGTTTCGGAAACAATGACTATGCTACGAAAATCTCGATAGTGCCTGATGGTACAGATACTATTCGGCACGCAGGAGACGTTACCGACTCTGAGGGAGATAACGGCCTTGTTTCTACCGGCGACGAATCAGAATTTATTTGCCTGCTTGGTTTAAGCTCCAGCAAGTGGCGTACGATTTCGTATCTGGGGACGTGGACGATTGATGAGGTTGAGCTCCCGAGCGAACCTGAAGAACCACCGCCCACTGGTGACTGCACAACCCCGACAGGTAATGTGGTTACTGAGTCCTTTGGGGATGACTCAACACTTTGTTGGACTGATGGGCCGTCAACTTGTAATAATACGTGGACAGTTGTTGGAGGCACTCCTGCGATTGCAGCCGTCCCCGAAGGTGCGCCTGAAAATACAGCATGTGACAATGGACTAAATCTTGTAAGAACTGACGAAAGTGTCTATTTGCGGCATGATTTAGGGGTTGGTAGTATTACAAATAAGGATGTAGATATAAACTTTTCACTCTATATAAACTCTTCAACGTTGCCTGCATGGAATAGAGTTCTGATTGCTGCGCTCAACGACACGCCTGCCCCTATGATTGGGGGGAATTCCGACTTCAATTTCTCTCTATACAGATACACTGGGTCTGCTGGACCTGCAAATGCTATCATAGTCCATTCCGTATCTGACGACTCAAGTTGCTTTCTTGAGGGCATAGTTGAGGACACTTGGTACGATGTTACCATCTCTTTAGACGGAGCCAATGGCACAGATGCATCGTCACTGAGTATAGGGACTGGTGCAGGACAGTCTTGCTCGTTTACAGGGCGCACTACTAACGGTAGGTATTTATGGTTTGGTATACACTCAGAAGTGGCCGACTTCTATGTCGGCAACGCAAGAGTTAGTGCTTCAGGAGGTGAGTAATGAGAAAGTCACTTCTGCCCATACTAATTGTACTGTTCGCTGTTGAGGCACATGCCGCCTGTGGTGGTAGCAGTCCTAATCTGATAGCTGCCGACGCTTCGCGAACAGAGGTTGCTGCGTGTGTTACTGCGGCGGCTCAAAGTGGTGATACCATAACAATCCCCGCAGGTTCTGCTTCGTGGGCTTCTCCAATAGCTGTTGGGTCGAAGTCTATTAACTTTGTTGGAGCTGGCATAGACAACACTGTGATAACACTCACTGGCAGTGGGTACACCCTGATTAACATGGGCGACAGCACCACCAAAATATCGGACATGACCTTTATTGACGGAGGGATCTTAATAGATGGTAAGAACTTTGTCATTGCGCGTATGAAGTTTGTAAATTCCGTTCAAGGTGGGACCTGGCGACTCGTGGAAGTGCATGGGGTTCATGGTTATCACCCTTATGGAGTTATCCACTCATGCATATTCGAGAACGCCACAATAGCGATGGCCTCGCTGTACGATACCCTTGATAACATGGGGCCGACCTGGGCCTTGCAGTATCCCCTTGGTGACCCTAGAAACGTCGTGTATATAGAGGGCAATACATTCACCAAGACGCATACTGGCGTCATGAACGTCATTGATGGCAGGTTTAGTGCAAGGCATGTTATGAGATTCAACAATATAATGAGCGCATCTACTGCTGGAGATATTTCACTATACATCGAGGCGCACTCCATACAAAACGAAACCTGCCTTCGTGGGTACATGAGATGGGAGAATTATAACAATATAATCTCCACCGCAGCAAACCCTACATTCACATCTATGTTTATCAGGGCTGGCACGGGCATAATCGCTAATAACGTTATAACCGGACCGTTTAGCAACGGAATTATCTTTGACAACGTGAGGAGCTTTCAGAGCGACGCTCCCACTTTTGTTTGCGGAGCATGTGACGGGACGTCGGCTTGGGATGGGAATGAAGGTGTCGGTGCTGAGGCTGGTTATCCATGTCGCGACCAGATAGGTAGGGGATATGACTTAACTGCGTTTACACATGACCCTCCATCTCAGTATAATCAAGTTCTTATGCCAGCTTATGTCTGGGGTAATACTCTCAATGGTAACAGAACGGTAGTTTATGTCCACAACAACTGTGGAAAACACATTAAACCAAACAGAGATTACTATGAGGAGGGTGCTTCATTCAATGGCACATCAGGAGTCGGCAGAGGTCTTCTCGCAGCTCGTCCTGCAACATGCACTCTAAACACGGCCTATTTTGCAACAGACGTAGGGCCTATGGGAACGCTGTATCAGTGCTCCCAGACCAATACATGGACAAAGCACTTCGAGCCCTACACTTGCCCCCATCCGTTGGCTGACCCTGAAGGAGAATATCACTGCGATATGACTGTCGCTGGAGTTGCTGGATACGGTATGCAGGGCGCACCAGACCCCGGAGAACCCGACCCCGACCCTGACCCAGACCCAGAAGACCCCGACCCCGAACCAACAGGCTCAATTTTACCTTGGGTTATAACTGGAGGTTGATATGCCTGAATACTTGATTCACACTTTTATTACCTTACTTGTCATGCCGATAATCATGTTCTTCTTCGTGCGTCTTGTGAACAGGGCTGACCACCATAAGGACAAAGAGGAAACACAATGGCGGAAGCAGGTTATGAGCAGATTTGAGGCGATAGAAAACAAATTGAGCAGTTACTGCAACCAGAACAGGCATGAACACGAACAGCTCTATGATATGGCGCATGCTAATTCAGCCAATATCAAAGCTATTCAAACCGTGCAACGCAAGCAGGGATGCGACGGGCCAAATGTTCAATAGGTGAGGATAATATGTCTGATATTATTTTAAGCGAAGAACTGGATGGTGCAATCCTTCACGAGGAAGGTGATGTGCTGCTTCAAGAAATATATAGTGCCGGGCCGGGAATTGTAATGCAGCCGGTTATTGAGCCAGTTAGCCTTGACGAAATGAAAAAACACCTGCGTGTAGATATAGACGACGATGATGAGTTGATTCAGGCGATGATAACGGCGGCACGAACGCACATTGAAAACATAACCAGACGCGCTTTCCTTACTCAAACCTGGGACAAGTGTTTGCAGTCATGGCCGGCGGCTAATTTTATAAAACTTCCATATGGTAATTTGCAGTCTGTCACTTTTATAAAATGGATTGATGCTGACGGCATTGAAAATATAATAGATGAAAAAGACTACATTGTAGAGCGTAACGGCGCGTTGGTTGGCAGGATAGTGTTGCCGGCGGGCAAAGGCTGGCCTAGCGGAAGTTTAAGCGCTTCAAATCCGATAACGATTCGTTTCACTTGCGGATGGGTGACGCCGATCCTTGTGCCTGGGCCGATCAAGAGTGCCATTAAGTTATTTTGTGCGGACTTATACGAACGGCGTGGTGATGCGGTTATTGGCGGCGCTGTATATGAAAATAAAACAATGGGCGTTTTGCTGCCGAGTTACAAACTTTGGGATGGTATGTGATGCGGATCGGGGCAATGGACAGGCGCGTTACTTTTCAGCGCAAAACGGTAACAACTGATTCCTTCGGCGAAGAAATTGAAACATGGGCTAACTTTGTGACGGTATGGGCACAGGTGAGGGCGATAAGGGGCATGGAATATTTCACGGCAAGTCAGACAGTGGCGAACGTGGACACTAGATTTACCATTAGACACCGCAATGATGTTACGCCTTTAGAACGTATTACATATAAAGAAAAGGTGTATGACATAAAGGCGGTTGTGCCTTTGGGACGTAACGAGGCACTGGAAATATACGCAACAGCGAGGGCGGAATAATGTCAACTTTTAAGACTGCTTTTGAATTTCGGCTTGAGGGGCTTGAGGATTTGCTTGAGGCGCTGGAAATGCTGCCGACGGTTGCAATGCAGAAAACGGCGGTGCGAAACGCGATGAAAAAGGCGCTTGAGCCGGTCGCGGATGGTTACAGGTCAAAACTGCCGTGGGCGCTGAAGCCGAAGAAATACTCGAAAAGTAAGCATTTACGGGATTCGGTAACGGTGACGTCGGCGCTTAAAAAGTCACAGCGGGCGGAGGCAATACGGGCCCGGCCTGACTCGGTTGTCATGTATGTGGGATCGACGGCGCCGCATGCACATTTACTTGAGTTTGGCACGAAGGAACGATGGCACAAGAAGAAGGTAAAAACGTTGCTGGGCAGTAAGTGGGTTGAAACTGAATACACTGGGCGCGTCACACCACGGCCTTTTTTGAGAAATGCCTGGGATGCGTCAAAACATGAGATCATTCCGATATTTGCGGCGGAAATGAAAAAGAACCTTGAGCGGGCGGCGCGAAATTTAGCGCGGAGGGCGGCGAAAGGAACATTGACGCAGAAACAGATCGAGGGGTTGCTTGAATGATAGCGGACGCATTAAGGGCGGCGCTTGTGGCCGATGCTGGTGTTAAGGCGATAACTACAAGGTGTTATCCAGTTAAACAGCCGCAAAAGCCGACTTATCCATTGATACTGTATATGCAGGTGAGCGGGTGGAGGGAACAGACGCTAACTGGGCCGGCAGGGCAGGGGAGGCCACGTTTTCAGGTGGAGGCCTGGGCGGAAACATATGAAGGTGTGCAAGTGCTATCCGAAGCGATAAAAACAGCTTTGGACGGCAAGTTGTTGGTGGGGGCTGGTAAAAGCTTTCGCGCTATGTATTTGACAGCGCAAGACGTTTATGAGCCGGACGTTAATGTGTTTTATCAACCACTTGACTTTAGCTTGTGGTATGACTTTTAAGGAGGAGTAGGGAAATGGCAATACCATCACAGGGAACAATTTTAGAAATTGCAGGAGCAGGCGGAGGCGCAAAGAATGTTTCGGCTATTGCGGTTGGTTATCCGACCATATTGACTTCGGCGGCTCATGGTTTGAAGCGTGGCGATGTCGTGACTTTGTCGGACTTTACCGGTGCACACGCCGCAGACTTGAATGGGAAAGTTGTGGTTATTCAATACGTCACGACTGGCACGGTTGCGGTAGGTATAAATACGACTGGCCGGACGATCAACGGCGACGGCAAGATCACTGCGGCTACATGGACTGGCGTGGGCGAGATCGTGGACATGGATCGGGCTGGCGGAACCAGAAGCGAAATTGACGTATCACACCTTGAAAGCACGTCTAAAGAGTTTTTGGCGGGACTTCGTGACAGCGGCAGCTATACTTTCAGCATGAACTGGCTGTTTGGTGACGCGGGGCAGGCTGCGGTTCTAGCAGCGGAAGGATCGGACGATCCGGCGACATTTAAGGTTACATATCCAAGCAATGACACATTGACGTTTGATGGTTATGTGACGTCGGTGAGTGGCCCTAGCCTGGGTGTTGACGACAAGTTAAGCGGCAGCGTTACGATCAGGATTAGCGGTGACCTTACATGGGCGTGATGGGCGTGAAATACGTCACGATCGACGGTGAGAGGCTGGAACTGCGGTTCACTTGGAAGGCGTTGGCGACTATAGAGCAGGAATTTGGCGATAATCCAAACCTGTTCGATGCGTCAGTTTTGGCGCGGTTTTTGGAGTTGGGGATCAAACGTCCGGAGTGGACTGCGGACAGGATCACGGCCTTATCACCGCCCATGTTGCCGATGGTGAAAGCGGTGCAGGAGGCAATCCAGTTTGCTTATTTTGGCAATGAAGGGCAAACAGGTAATGAGGCGGAAAAAAAAAGCCGCCGCCGGGCGGATGGGTGGCTGCGGCGTATGTTCGGGCTGTCAGAGCAGGATTGAGTCCTGTTGAATTTTGGCAGTTAACGCCTTATTTGACGCGGTTGGCGGTAACGGCGCTTGACGATAAAGCGGTGACGGACGCCTGGCTTGTGGCTGCAATGAGCAGACAGAAAAAACTGCAAAGGCTTGAGGAATTGACGTCAAAGCCTCGTAAAGCGCCGCCAAAAGATTTACAGGCAAAAATGAGATTGTTACTCGGAGGCAAAGCATAAATGGCTCAACCGATAGGTGCATTGCGTGCTGAAATGTCGGCTGGCTGGGGCCAGTTTAGAAACGATTTTATGCAGGCAAAAAAGGCCGTGCAGGACAGCGCGGCAGGCATGAAAAAGGCCATGTCCGGGGCGCAGGCAAGTTTTGAAAAGGTCGGCACGGCGATCAAGGCGATGTCGGCGCTTGCTATTACCGCGGGCGTCGCGCTAGGGGCAATGATCAAAGGGCAGATCGACGCGGCAGATAAGGCGCAAAAAACAGCGCAGGCCATTGGTATGACCGTTGACAAATTAACAGCACTTCAATATGCGGCTGATTTGTCTGGTATATCGCAGGAGCAATTAACGACGGCATTGACGATCACGGCGAAAAATGCAGCATTGGCTGCGGAGGGGACGGGATCTGCGGCAGATGCTTATGCGGAGCTTGGTATATCGGTTAAGGACGCGGACGGCAAAATGAAGGCGTCGAACGTGTTAATTGACGAGGTTGCGGACAATTTTGCTAAAATGCCGGACGGCGTCAAAAAGACATCATTGGCTGTTCAATTATTCGGCAGGCAGGGCGCGGCGATGATACCGCTTTTAAATAGTGGCGCGGCTGGCATAAAAGAGCTGACTGACGAAGCTGCCAAGTTTGGACTGGTGCTGGATACCGAAACGGCAAGGAAGGCTGAGCGCTTCAGCGATAACTTAGCCCGGCTGAAAGGCGTGCAACAGGGGATTGTCATCAGCCTGACGCGGGAATTACTGCCGACGCTGGAAGTCTTCACCGATCGGCTGATTGATTCCGCGAAAGAAACCGATGGCTTTTCCGGCGCGGCTAAACTGCTCAATGGCGCGTTAAAGGTGCTTATCTCCACAGGCGCTTCCATTGCTTCAATTTTTAAACTTGTCGGCACTGCTTTAGGCGGGGCAGGTGCGCTGGCGGCAGGATTCTTTGACGCTTTACGCGGCAAGTCTTCATTTAGTGATTTAAACCAGTTACGCAAAGAAATAAAAAGCGATTTGTCCGCAATAGTCAGCAACATGGAAAAAGACGTAGAGCAGATCATGGGTGCATCGTCCGGCAAGATGAAAGGGGCGGCGGAAAAAGCAGGACGAAAGGCGGGCGAAGGCTTCGTCGAAGGGCTGGCCGCCGGCGTGGATGACAGGCTCGGGAAGCGTGGCGCGGATGCCATAGCGTCAATGGTGCGCGAAATTGCGCTACTGGGCAAGAAAACAGAGCTTGAGCAAACGCTGTGGGAAATAGAATCAGGCAAGTACGCGGACTTGCTGCCGAAGGACAGACAGCGCCTTGAGATGCTGGCGCGTGAACTCGCACAGAACAAAGAAATCATAAAGGGCCGCGAAGACGCCGTTGAGCAGTTGAAAAAAGAAGTCGATGAAGGTGTAAGGCTGACGGATGAAATCATCAAGAAAATAGAGGCGTTACAGCGCGAAGCGGATACCTTCGGCATGACGGCAGATGAAGTCAGGCTATATGACTTGGCCCTGAAAGGAGCGTCTGCGGCACAACTAGAACACGCGTCTGTTTTGATGCAGGAGCTGAAAGTCAGAGAGCAAGTCGCTGAAGTATTAAATACCATTCGCACGCCGATGGAAGACTATATTGCAAGGGTGCGGATGCTTTCAGATTTGCTGGCTGTCGGGGCTATTACGCAAGATGAGTTTACCGCGGCAGTTAAAGCGGCTAAAGATGCACTGAAAGAAGCGGCTAAAGTTGAAAAAGCAGAATTTAAGACGCTAGGTGATATGATTGACAGCGTGACGTCCGATGGGGCTAATGCGATTATGGAGTTCGCCAGGACAGGCGAGTTTTCCGTGAGAAAAATGGTTGACGCCATGATCAATGACCTGCTGCGGCTGTCATTACAACAGGCAGCGACGTCATTGGCCGGCGGGCTGAAAAATGTTCTGGGGGTCGCCGTGACGGCGATCGGAGGTTTTTTAACTAGTGCAAAGGGTAATATTTTTGACATGGGGGATGTGGTGCCGTTCGCGAAGGGCGGCGTAGTTGCTAAACAGGTTATGTTTCCGATGGGCCGAGGCTTCGGCACTATGGGCGAGGCAGGCCCGGAGGCGGTGATGCCGTTGACGAGGACGGCGACCGGTGAGCTGGGTGTTAGGGCTGATGTGCGCGGCGATGGCGAGGCCCAGGCCGTGAATAATTATTTTGTTATCAATTCGCCGGACGCGGAAGGCTTTGACAGATTATGCCAGCGAAACGCGGTGAGTATTGTGCGGGCTACAAATTCAGCGCTTGAAAAGAACGTGGGCCGGAACCAGATGAAGGGGTTGTTAAGTGGCTAAATATCCTGAAACTCCAATACCGCAATATCCATACGAAACCATACAGGTGTGGCGCAACATGGTGTCACAGTTTGACGGTGGGCAGGAACAGCGGCGGCGCAAGGGGACATTCCCGACATACGATGTTGTGTTGACTTATAACGGCTTGACGCGGGCGGACATTGATAAGCTTTGGAATTTTTACCAGGACCGCGAAGGCGCCTTTCGTGAGTTTTACTTTTTCACTCCGATCAATGAAAGCCATAAAGGGTTATTTGTGGCGGTCGCGGACGGGACGAAAGACACGTTTGACTTGCCGGGGATTATCGCCGGCGTAACGGTGGTTTATGTTGACGGCATATCAACGGCGGTCAATTTCCTGACCGGCGGAGGTGACGATGGTGCGGATCGCTGCGAGTTTGACGACCCGCCGGACGAAGGGGCGGTCATATCATGTGACCTGTTTGGCAGGCAGAGAATAAGATGCCGGTTCGCAGAGGACAATTTATCGCGGGAATTGTTTGTGCGGCGCGTATATCGGACGGGCATTAAGCTTAAGGGGTTGAAGGGTTGAGGGCACTATCACCTGATTTTTTAAAAGCTTTGCGTGGAGACAGGCTGTCGTTTTTCTTTTTATTGCGACTTGGCCTGGATACGCCGTTGTGCTTCACGGACGCGGATCACGAGGTTTATTATGATGACGAAAAATATCTCCCGGTAGGTTTCAAGTTTGACTCAATTCAGGGCGGCGCCGGGCTAGCCGTTGACACTTTATCCATAAATATTGACGACACGAACCAGGTGATGACAAGCAGTCTTTTAAATCAGGACGCACGCAATAAATGGGCGTCTATCCACATGGGAGTCGTCACGGAGACCGACGTCGAAATTGATGGAGAAACACACGTCCAGACAGGGCGCACCTATCAACTGCTGTTCAGGGGTATTATCGGCGGTTGGGAATTGACCGGCGACAACATGGTAAAGGTTGACTTAACAAATGAAATGATATTGTGGAACAAAAAACCTTTACGCTTGCAGTCAACGGCTTGTCCGTGGAGTTACCGAGGCAAGGAATGTGGTTACAAAGGCGGAATGAGTGTCTGTGACAAGACATACGAAGCGTGCAAACTGCGGCATAACGAAGCAAACTTCGGCGGCGATAGGTTCTTAGCGGCAACGATGGTCAAGTCTGTATGGTGGGGGAGGACGCAGGTGTGGCCGGTGGCGTGAAAATAGCCGAGGTGTTTTCAAAGTATATCGGTATGCCTCACAAACATGGCGGGAAAGGTGATGGCGGCATAGGCTGTCTTTATTTCGTTTATGATATTTTAAAAGCACTGGGAAAAGCGGACAATCTTATACTGGAAGTGGACGGAGTGAACCTTGACAATTATGAAGAATTTGCCGCCACTTCAAGTCAAAGGCAGATACGGGACAAGCTTGTTAAGGCGTTTGCTTTACAGGGTGATGAAGTATCAAGACCTAAAATCGGTGACTTGCTTGTGTTGCAGAACGAAATTGGAGAATATTTTCCGGCAGTATATATCGGTGGTGGTAACGTGGCAAGCAGTTTTTATAATTGCGGTGTTCAGGCGGCTCCTATGAGAATGTTTTATGTCATTTCAATTCGGAGAGTCAAATAATGCCCAGTGAATTAGGGATGTTTTTAGTATATGCAGGAGTGGTGATTGCTGATTTTGTAATAGCCAATGCTCCGACCATTGCTACTGTAGCATTGGCTATTGCTTCGGCCGGTGCAAGTTATTTGATGTCAGGAAAGACTCCAAGTCAACCTATGCAACAGACAGGCTGGCAAATAAACCTATGCAGTAACGTCGCACCCATGCCGCTAATATATGGCCGTTGTCGTGTCGGTATTAATAGAGTCTATACCGGGACAAGTTATATAGGTAATCTCGTGCTGCATGTTATTGGCAATATTGCGCAAGGGCCGATTGAGGGCATTGTTGAAGAAGATGGGGTTGAACAGGTTTTTTTGGACGACAACTTGCATACTAAATATAAAAGGCTTGCAACATATGAATTTTATAACGGCACGCCGAATCAGGACGTGTGCGGCATGAAAAGCTCTATCGCGGAATGGGACGACCCGAAGCACTATACTGCTTATATTTGGATGAAGCTTATATTCGATGAGAATGTTTTCTCAGGTTTGCCTAACATAAGTTTAGTGGTTGACGGCAAAAACGACATTTTTGACCCGCGTGATGGCGGTTCAGTTGGTTACACTCGTAACCCGGCACTCATAGCAAGAGATTTTATTATTAATGTCATGGGCATAGACGCTTTAAGAGTTGATGATGCTTCTGTCGAGGAAGCCGCCGATTACTGCGATGATAAAGGATGGACTTGCGATTATTGCTTTAACGCAGATGAGCGAGCAGTTGATATGCTTGAACGCATACTGTCAACCTTTAGAGGTGCTTTGCTTTTCTCGGAGGATACATACAAGATAAAGTTCCGTGACTTGAATTATGAAACTCCGGTGATGGAAATAGACGAAAGTCTTGTAATAGAACAGAGCGGTGCGACGACTTTATCAATCCGACAGCCGTCTATATTCGACACGCCTAATGCCGTTAGAATGAGGTGGACTAATCCGGGCAAGCTATACACGGACGACGATTATCAACTGGCCGATTTGGAGGCACAGACAAGGGACGGATATGTGAAGGAACATCAAATTGACGTGCCTGCGATTACTTCGACGGATAACGTGATGAAGATGGCGAATTATTTTCTTGAACGCTTGCAGATAAATAAGACAGCATCTTTGCACTCGCACTCGCAGACAATGCTGCTGGAGCCGCATGACTTGATATGGTTGACACATTCACGTCCAGGTTGGCACAAGAAAATCATGCGGATCACCGGATCGTCGCTTGCAAACGACGGTGTTGTCACCTTGTCACTTGAGGAAGAACTGACGCAGTTCTACGACGACACTTATGAGATTGCGCCGGAGGTGTTCTACGATACCGTTCTCCCGGGGCCGGGGCAGGAAGTCCCGCAGGCGGCAAATGTTACCATAACAGAACAGCAATATGATTACCGTGGGCGGACTTTTACGCGGCTGCTCGTCAATTACGAAATACCGGGTGACTATGGTTGGGTTGACTACTGCGAAGCGTGGCTGAAAATAGGCGAGGACGGAGAATGGAAATATATGACGATGAGCAAGGACAATTACGTCATTGATCCGGTTGAGGAAGGTCAGACCTATTATGCTAGGATAGTGCCGGTTTCGATATGGGGTTCAAAGGCGGATATGGACAATGCGGCTATTGCTTCGCACGTTGTATCAGGAGCAACGGGTGTGCCGCCGGACGTAACTGGATTAACGGCTATTGCCTCGGGTGACAGCGTAAGTATCTTCGCAAACGAGATTGCAAGCCCTGATATATTCGGTTACGAAGTGCGGTCAGGCGAGTCATGGACTGGCGGGGCGATGGTCGGGCAAAATGAGACGCCGAACATTAGACTTGTCGGGGTAAGGCCCGGATTGCTCACTCTATGGATTAAAGCGATAACAAACGCCGGTGTTTATTCAGCAAATGCGACCGGCACGCAGGTGACTGTCTTCGGCCCCGCACATTACAGCATTATTGACTCGTGGTATTGGGACTATGATGATATTGGAACTCACGACAATACAGAACATGGAACTGTTAGCGGCGAAGATTGTTTGAAATGCAGTCATACCGGCGGAGTATTGGCCGGCACATGGACTTCGCCTGTTTATGACCTCGGCGAAATAATCACGGCACGAATATGGGGTGACTTCCGAATTGAAACGGTTGCCGGGGCGATGGATTGGGCAACGGCATTTGGAGCGGCGGATAAATGGGGTGATAAGCTGGCCGGAACGACGAGATGGTTTCAGGCCTGGGCGCCGGAAGTTGTAGGCGGTGTCAAGGCAAAATTGATCTATGGTGAAACGTCGCCGCCACTTAATGAGATCACCGGTTTCGAGCTGGCGGCACCGGAAGTGTCTGCCAGGTATGTTCAGGTTGAATTTACGATCACCGACCCAAACGACGGGACGCATATGTGCGTCAAGACTCTTAACATGACGGCGGCTTATTGGAGTTAAGAAAATGGCTTTGAAATTAGAATGTGTGAATGTAGTCCCGCAAGGGAAGATTTATGTCGCGTATGTTCAGTTGATGGACGGCGACACTGTTATTGCGAAGACGGCATTGCCTTATGACCCGGATGATAAAGAATTTGGCGATAAGGCGGCGCGAAAGTTTAAATCAAGGGTTAATACATGGCTTGAAGAAAAAACGCGCCTAGACGCAGTGCAACGCGAAATAGACGATGTTTTAAAAGACGTTAAGCTGGGCGGCAAGGAGGGATAAGACATGGCATGGACTGATAACATACCGGCATGGGGGAATCAGGTGTCCGACGACGTGGGAAAGATAAAAGATAACTTCACCGAGATTAAAAAGTCATTCGCAGGAACAAGTGCACCGGCAAATCCACAGCCGGGCCAGATATGGCTGGACACGGACAACCATTTATTGAAAATACGAAACGAAGCAAACAATGCGTGGTATAGCGTATGGGATATGGCAAGCAATAAACCTGTTCTGTCGAGTCTGTCAGGTGATATTACCGGTGCGATGATTGCGGCGGCGATAAAAGATGCGGCGGCAGGAACGGCGTCATTGAGGACTTTAGGAACTGGTGCGACACAGGCGATGCCCGGTAATGCGACAGCTGTTCCGGCATCTGCTATTGCAGGTGACTATTTTATCATTGGAGTCGATACGCCGAGGGACAAAAGCGGCACGGCGAAAACGAAGATAAAGGAAATTATTATGCCAAGGCCCGGCACGTTTAGAATTAAATTTGACTTGTCACGGGTGTCGGGAACGATGAGCGGGCAAATATATCGTAACGGCGATGCGGTCGGGACACAAAGGGACAAAAGTTCAGGCAATCCCACTGAATACACAACATATTCAGAGGATATATCAGGTTGGACGACCGGCGATTTGTGTCAGTTGTATTGCTGGTGCAACAATGCGGCGAGTAGCGGGTGGGTGAAGAACTTTAGAATTTATGAAGGCAACGTATATTGCCGGGCTCATGTTGTTCTTGACTAGGTGATAATGATGACCATTGAGGAGTTTATAGAGCGCGACGAGGGGCGGCGGTTGGAGGTCTATTACTGTCCAAGTGGGGCAAAGACTATCGGCGTCGGTCATAATATTGACGCGCTGGGGTTGCCGCCGGGTGTCAAAGGGCATTTGACGGTGAACGGGGCTATTACCGATGAAATGGCGGATTATTTACTTAAAGAGGATATTAAAATTGCAGAAGGCGATGCAAAAGCTATATACCGGAACTTCGGACGAATGAATAAAGCGCGGCAGATGGCGCTGATAAACTTTTTATTTCAACTAGGCTATTCAAAGGTTCAGAGTTTCAAGCGGGCAAACGCGGCGATCGAACGCGAGGACTGGATGGAGGCGGCGCGGGAATTGCTTGACAGCAAATGGGCAAGGCAAACACCTGACAGGGCGCGGAGAATCGCGACGATCATTGAAGGGGGGAAACTAATATGACAAAAGTATTACTAACAATGGTCGTAGTAATACTAATGTTTTTATAGAACAGGTATAATTATGATTGAGCGCGATAAATGTCTGCATTTTAAAGCCGGGTATAAATACGTCATCACGCGGCCGTTTCGGATAAAGACAGAGATCAGGCCGCCTTTTACTCGTCGGATCACGCGGCAGACGGTGGACGTCAATAATACAGCGGTAGTCATACCGTTGGTGACGTTGGAGCCGTCGGGCTGGTTGACCATACATGCGGGCTATGCTTATGACGGTGCTTCCGGGCCGACGATTGACATGCTTGACTCAATGGCGGGCGCGGCGGTGCACGACGCTGGGTATCAGTTGATCAGGCTTGGAAAGATTGAGCCAACATGGAAGGAATACTTTGACGAGTTATTTTATGAAATAATGGTTGAGGACGGCATGATTAGACCGAGGGCGAAACTGTGGGAATGGGCGGTTAAGACATTTGGGCGATCCGCCACAAGGCCAAGTGCCGAACCAAAAGAACAGGTAGCGCCATGATGTGCTGGTGGTGCCCATACTTCTGGTGGTGCGTGCCATAGGGTAAGTCACAGAGAATCATGTCAATGCTTTTGTCTGCTAGTTTGGGCATTTCTTCTAAGCAATCACCGTGTATGAATTTTATATCAACCATATTACCTCAATAAAAAAGCATAACCGCTCCATCCAGCCGACAAGCGGCTGATGTTGGTCGTTATATTTTAATTAAATGACAAGTTGTCTCGGACTTAATCCAAGGAGCGCCACCATGAAGACTCATAATATCAACGTAAGAGATGCTTTTATCTTCACTTTGCCGAACAACTATGCCAACACTCATCGGCACACGCTTATTATTCACAAACACGGCAGTCTCTACTTTATCTCCAACGTTTATCATTTTGTTTCACCTTTCTGCCCTGTTAAAAAACATATAACAAGGGCAATCCAGCCTCCGCGATCTGGCTTCTTCTGCGCTGTGCATAGCGTTCTGTTGTCTTGATTTTTGAGGAATTATATGATTATGTGCCTGTGCAGTCAACATGGTTATTTCCAATGAAGGCCAACCATTAATATTATAAGCATAACATTTGCTTAACCTGCACGAAGTGTCAGGTTGAAGCAGTTGTTAGGCTTCCCATAAATTGCCATTTTCTTGTTTAATAACTTTTTCCTCAACGGTGACAATCGTATCGTTATGGCTTCCACCGTGAGCCACTAATAAGATTTCCTTAATATCAAAACCGCGTCTATTGCCAACGCCGGAACTGTTCCATCCAAAAGACATACAAATTCCGTTCAGCTTTAATATTCTGGCAATTTCATCCATGTGCTTTGACCGCCAACTACTTTGAGTTGTTTCCGTGGTCACGTTAATACCAACATTTTTATAACACTCCGACACTTGCCTTAAAGAATAAGGTGGGTCATAGAAAACAAAATCAATACTGTTATCCTTAAACATTTTTAAAAAATCCAGTGCGTCCATGTGGTATTTTGTGTCCATAATCGGGTTTAAATCATTTGTTATTTTTGCCAACTTACTGTTATTCGCAAACGGGTCTATGCTTTCAAAGTCACGTTTAAAATATTTACAAATCAATTCATTTATGCCATTAATTTTAAATGTGTTTGAGTTGGGCATTGCCCATATTCTATTTATTATCATAAAAAATAGCCTAACAAAGCGTTAGAGCCGACAAGCGGCTCAACTTGGCGTTATAAAATATTAAATAATACTTGGTGGTCGCTCCCATCCAATAACTTCTTTGCGGACTCGCTGTGCCCTCCGGTTATCTCCGGCGTTATATTTTGACTAAATTATGAACCAAACATTGCACGGTTATTTCTCGACCATTTCTTCCAATTTTCTTAACATTTGCGGCATCATATTGTCTCCACTTACTAAAACCAGTAATAATACCGGAAAAGCTGCCTTCATCTTTCAATCTTCCGCCTTTAACTGTAAGAACTTTATCGCCTATCTTAAACGTAATCTTTTTCATAAAAAATATAACCTCTCACATTAGAGCGGATCGCTGCGCTCCGGGTGATTTTTTCGTTATGACGCCGCCGTCCTTTTCCTTTTCCTTGCCTGCCCGATGTCGTCGTAGCTGTACCCGCCCGGCTCGATTTTCCGCAATGTTTCATGATCAGGGCAGTATATCCGGGGCATGACGACCGGTGCTGTTTTCATGGTCACCAAATGCTTTTCTCCGCAGTAGGGGCATTTACACAGGACAGCGACTCCCGCCCCGTACTTGCGGAAAAAACTCTTATGCTCTTTTATAAGAACATTGTCCTTCATTTTGCCCTCAACTCGTAATTTCGTTGCGTGTAGTAAATATTGCCTTGTTCGTCCCGCTTCTGCTGCCACCCCTCGGCCTGTAGGTTCGGCATTGTCCACGTTCCCTGGGGCTCAGCACCGAAAAGAATTGCATCCTGACGCTGCATGTAATTGAGCATCCCCAGAGCAATGATAATGCCGATAATCAGGGCAATCAGCGCGTAGGCCACTCCTTGTTGTCTGTCAGTCATGATCTGCCCCCCCCTGCAAATCGTTAGCATACACATAATAACAACCCCTATTAAACACCCGGTAAACACGCCCAAAAGAAACAATAACATTGTGGCCTCCCCAAATGTACATTTCCTAACTGTGTTCTCTGATAGGAACTTCAACGTCGTCCCCATACTCTATTGCCCTCATCTCCTCTGCCTTCACCTTCGCGTCGCTAACAATCTTGTGATGCTGTTTCA
>Ga0255341_1001711_pt1 | contig 29956 bp, 34 predicted proteins | sample wastewater_treat_8_FD_192418 | JGI IMG/M metagenome (GOLD analysis project Ga0255341, IMG submission 192418) | Wastewater microbial communities from Lulu Island WWTP, Vancouver, Canada - plant12 | ecosystem: Engineered > WWTP > Wastewater > Unclassified | place: Canada: Vancouver, British...
ACGTGAAGATGCAGTTGCCTTCTTCAGGTTCCAGGTTATATCCGAAATGCTTGATGCAAAACCTGGATTCATTGAATCAACAGCAAAAGATCTTGCCAGCCGTCAGTTTAATGACGTCGTTAACAAATGATCTTGTCAATATTGCCTACTACATTTCAGGTCAAGAATTCGACATTTCACGCCAAAAACCGATTTTGACATTTATTTTTGATACAATAAATAGTGGGATCTATATTAAATACGTTATTAATCTTACATTTAGCAGAGCAAAATAACGAACGATTTAACGGAATTTTGCGATAGATAAATGTAAAAGATTAATCGTATTTAATCTAATAATTAAAACTCAAGATTATGACATTTCAATTTCAGGAGGGTTTTAAAATGAAACGTCTCATGTCAATTCTAGTCGCAATATCGCTTCTTTTAATATTCCCATTTACCTCAAAAGCTGCACCTGCAAAGCTTAACTCAACACAATTCCTGGTAAACGGTAAAATTAAAAGCGTACATTCTTATCTCATCAACGGAACTAATTATCTTCAACTAAGGGGTCTAGCGTCAATATTAAGCGGAACTTCCGCACAGTTTAATGTAACCTGGGACGATGTATACAGTTACCCAGGCATTGAAACCGGAAAACCTTATACAGGCTCTGAAAAGGACTATCAACTGCTTAAGACAACAGAGGCATATAATAACGGAGAAGGCTTTTGGATTTACCGTGATGGCGAGTTAAAAGGGGACTTATACGATGTTTGGTACATCCGCGATCCTGCTGAACATAATTATGTAGGAATCCGTTCATTTGCAAAATGGTTAAACGGTACTCCAAGCCAATTTAATGTGTACTGGGATGAAAATTTAAAGCAAGTTGTAATTGAACCGGGTGCGTATTACACGGGCGTAAATCCTAACTATGTCGGTCAAGCCCCTAATATTGAAATGGCACACGTTAACTCCGGAACTTATCCTGTTTGGGAAACAGAGGTAACCCTCACTAATGGCTTCTACATTGGCAAATACGAAGTTACACAAGAGCAATGGAAAGCCGTCATGGGTATAAATCCAAGTTATTTTGACGGTTCCGAAGATGATTGGATTGGTCTCGTGAGAAAAAAATTACCTGACGGAAGTTATACTGAATACTTTGACTTAGTGGAGTCAAGCGGTTTTACGCCGAAAGGACGAATAGTCGGCGAAGTGCAAGAAAAACGCCCTGTTGAATGTGTGAGTTTTTATGAGGCACTTGTATTTTGTAACAAACTCTCTATGCTGTCAAAACTAACACCTGTTTATAGCATAAACGGCAGCACAAATCCAAAAGATTGGGGCAGGGTGCCCGAAGAGAATAATGAAGTTTGGAATGCGGTGGTTTGTGACTGGAATGCAAACGGCTACCGTTTGCCGACTGCTGCAGAATGGTATGTCGCAAGCCGTGCAGGACTGAAAGACGGTGATTGGTACAAAGGAAAAACTCTGAAGGATGTTGCTTGGTATTTAAACAACAGCAGTGTTGTAACAGTTGTTGAACCAGAAGGCTTAACACGAGAAGTAGGCAAAAGAGCTCCTAATCCCTGGGGTATTTATGATATGTATGGTAACGTGGAAGAGTGGGTCTGGGATTTCTATTATAATAAGATGCCCTATACTGCAACTGACCCCAAGGGACCTGATGCATTTTTTTCAGACGGCGCCAGACGTACTATAAGCGGAGGTTCATGTAACAGTGATATCTCAAACGTTGGACGAGTTAATATGAGTCGTCCGCCAGAGTATAAAGATAGGTATATTGGACTTCGTCTTGCCCGCAATGATGATAAACACAAGACTGTTACTGTAGTAGACAAAGGCGCTCCAATAGAGATTTCTATCGGAGAATATCCATCAAAAAAAGTGTACAAAGTTGGCGAAAGATTTGAAATGACAGGTATGGTTGTAAATCTTAAATATGCAGATGGCACTGTTGAAAAAGCAGAACGTCCTGCGGTTGATTTTGTCACTTCCGACGGGCTGTGGTTAGCTCTAGGCAGACCTTTCACAGCGAAAGGCACGAAACAAATACATGTTACCTGCAAGGTAGGAACCTTAGAATGTAAAGGTATGTATGAAGTTGAAATAAAATAGATGGAGGAGTTTATTGTGAAAAAAACTATAAGCATGCTACTCACATTATGTATGGTGTTATCGTTAACACCAACGTTTGCAACAGATGAAACAATTGTCAAGCTCACACCATTAGGAGATGTGAATAGTCACAGTCAAGCAGAAATTATAAATTACATAAAGAGTTTTGACCCAAGTGATGGACTCGTTGGCGTGAGTGAAAAAGCAACCGGCAAGGGAGTAGCATATAGTACAACCTGGACTGATGCTATGAAGTATGCCGAAATGCCATCTATTAGAGCACCATATAGTGCAGGTTCTCTAACACAAGAATATCAAGAAACGGCACTTAGGTCACTTAACTTTATCCGCTATTTAGCAGGGTTACCTGACGATGTAAAAATTTCTGATGAATATCTATCATTTATGCAGCAAGGTGCTGTTATATTAAATCAGCAGATCACCCATTATCCTACACAGCCGAGTGATATGGATGATGATTTTTTTAAAAAAGCATACAAAGCGAACAGTGAAAGTAATATAGCTCACGGTTTTCCTGATTTGATGTCTTCCATTACACAAGGTTATGCAATAGATAGCGGTCTGTTAGTACCCGGTCATAGAAACTGGATGCTTAATATGTATATGCAATATACAGCTTTTGGTGAAGCGGTCAGAGGTTCTAATATGTATGCAATTGATGCATCCAGAAAAAATGCACCTGATTGGGACGCAATATGTTATCCTGTATCAAACTTCCCTACGGATTTTTTTGATACGACTGCGGCTTGGTCAATTCAGATCAGTAACAAAAAAGTGGCGTCTTTTGATGTTGACAAGATTCAGGTAACACTCATGGGAAATGGTAAAACATGGAACTTCTCAAATCAAAGTTCCGATGATGTGTTTAAAATAGAACCACTCACCGGTAGAATTTACTTCATGCCAACCGAAATAGACGGTATATTTTACTCCGGTGAATACACCGTTAAAGTAACGGGATTGCAAACGAAAGACGGAAATGCTGCTGAACTTGAATACACTGTGAACTTTTTTGATATTAAACCTGCTAACTTTGCAACTCCAAAGCCAACTGCAACCCCAAAACCGACTGCAACTCTAAAATCAACTGCAACTCAAAAACCAACTGCAACTCTAAAGCGAACTGCAACTCCGAAGCGAACCGCGACTCCAAAACCGACTGCAACTCCAAATCCACTTTCCAAATATGTTACAATTATCAAACAGCCTTCTTCAATTACAGTAACTGAGGGTAACATAACCGAAAAAATTTCTATGGAAGCAATTACAACAGTAGGCACATTAACATATAAATTGGGTGAGGCAAAAAGTGCTGACACAACAACGGGAGCAAGAATATTACAATCAGTATATACAAAGCCGGAGCATAAAATTGATGATAGATTATCAGTTGGCACATATTATTATTTCTTTAATGTATATCTTGGCGATCAGTTAGTTGCAACGTCAGATATTGCAACTGTTAAAGTAGTAAAATCAGATAAATTTCTCGAAATACTGCCCTATGATCGCATAGCATCAGGTTCGCTGAATAGCCATGAAAAAGTGAAGGGCAAGCCAACCGTTGTAGTTTTCGGTGGCACTTACAGTTGTACCTATCCGGGTATCAATGCAGGCTTTAATTTTATCAATAAGAACTTCCTTAGCGATAAAGTAAATCTGCTTGCTTTTTCTTCCGGTTTGAAAAAAGAGGATGTGCAAAGCAACAAGTTTAAAGCCGACTGGTTTTCTTTATTCTATGCAGGTGAACGTCAAATGTGGGCGCTGCTCGAAGAATCCGGGGTTAATTATCCGGTAATGGCATATTTTGATAAGAATGGTGATTTAATTCGTTATAGGACGAGTAATGCGGCAATTAAGAATGTGGAGGCAGACTTTAGGGAAATGCTGGAAAAAAGCGGTATAGCAATGCCCACCCCAAAACCGCCTGTATCCTCTCTTGTGACAATCCACAAACAACCCGCACCTATTACAATGGTGACAGAGGGCAAAATAACTGAAAGCATCAGCATCAGTGCAACTGCGTCAAGTGGTAAATTAACATACGAATGGGCTAAAGCTGAAACAGATGAAACACCACCTAAAACAAAACTTCTTACACAGAAAAAAGACCCGGTGTTTAAACTCGGTTCATTAAAGGAAGGCACACACTATTACTTCTGCATATTGTATGTTGATGGCAAAGAGGCTTTGCGATCGGATATTGCAACAATTCAAGTAGTTAAAGAAGAAGAAACAGCTGCTACTAAACAGGAATCTGATAACAATCAAGAATCTGATAATAAACAGAAAACTGATACTACCAAAAAGAGCACAACTGCAAAGAATCCATTCAAAGATGTTTCTGAAGGAAGCTATTATTATAAACCCGTCCTTTGGGCATTACAAAGTGGTGTGACAAGCGGCACCACCGCGACTACTTTTACTCCCAATGATACATGCACAAGAGGTCAAGTAGTCACTTTCCTATGGAGAGCGAAAGGCTGTCCTGAACCATCATCAGCAAACAATCCGTTTGCCGATGTAAATTCCAATGACTATTATTACAAAGCTGTTCTATGGGCAGTGGAAAAAGGCATCACCAGTGGAACAAGTGCAACTACATTCAGTCCAAATGCAACCTGCACCAGCGGTCAAGTGTTGACGTTTTTATGGCGATCTAACAATAAACCGGCGGCAAACGGCAATAGCAGCCTTGCCAAACAACATAGCGGTCAATTCTACACCGATGCTGTGGCTTGGGCCGACAACACAGGACTGCTTTCCGACACTGTCACAAATTTTGCACCAAATAACAATTCCCCCCGGTCCGACATTGTCACTTATCTCTACCGCAATGCAGGTAGCCCGGATATTGAATAGGAAATGGTGGGAAATGTTCTATATGAATCACCCAAATCGTCATTAGGCCATTTGGGTGATTTTTTGTGGACGATTATTGATTTATATTTTCACGGATTCAACATCATATCAAGGGAATGTTTAAAGTTGAAAATATTATCCCCGGCACCAACAACACAAGAAAAGGCACCATTGAATATATTGTCTAATTCCTTTGTATCAAATGTATCAAATATAAATTGTCCCTTAAACAGATTACCTTTTGTATAGTATTTGATTATTTCCCCATTAATTAACAACTCTACTCGAGATAGGGTAACCTTTGCTTCCTTGGTAGTAGGAATTACCTCATAATGGATATAATATTGTCCATCTTTTGATTTGCTTGGATGAGAATTTGAGATCTTGACCTCATAAGATGCATCAATATGATCTAAAACTTCTGCACCACCCCAACCATAATTCCTAGTGTCGCATTTGGGATAAGGGGACCTTTTCTATTCCCGGTTAAGCAGTCCATGATAACTAAGTCGTTTGGACGTATCAAATGCTGAGCACATAAATAATCATATAAAAAATATTTATTATGAACACCTGTTTCATCATAATATAATCCATCATGGCTCAAGCGTCCCAAATCATCAAATACACCAAAATAACTGCGTATACAGTAATGTAGTTTTATTGCTCCTGTTATGCCTGTAAAACCATGACTCTTAAGAATCGGAATTGAGATCAACACATCACAATACTCATCCGATCCGTCCGCTTGCTTTTTAGTTCAAAACATCTTTGGAAATGCTACTTTTACGGTTCTACCGTTTGTCAATGTCACCTTATATTGAATTCGGCCTTCTTCACCGATGGATCTAAATTAACAAAGGTTGCTTTTGATCTACCATCCAGGATACCATTAGCATTACATAACAAAAATCCTCTTGGTTAACCAAATTATCACCGTTTCTTTCTAACCTGGCCCAATAAAAACTGCTAGCATTCGATTTCAATGACGGATTTGGGTCCATGGAGAAAACACCGTCAACCACCTTTAGATCTGCTCCACCATCAAAACCTATGATATCCCGAACTTTTTCGGCAACATATCTTACAATACGTGGATCCGTTATGATGGAACATCCCTTTTCACCTCTAAGTCCTACGTTTGGTCCAACCATATTTACTTTGATTATGACCTTATCACCACGTTTTATGATTGCAGCAAGTCCTTTCTCGCCAAATAATTGAAAAATCACACGATCAATCATTTGATATACTTCTTCATCTTTAGGCTCTGAAGTCTGACAGGCAAATGCTACTTTAGCCAATTGATCTCCAGTTTCATGTAACTGATTCATTTTGCATTATAACACTCCTTTTATCTTTATCTTAACACTCCATATTATTCTAAAGAAAAAGCAGTGTTGCATACTATACAACTTAACTTCCTACTCTAAACCCGGATATAAAAAAGTTATCTTTGTTATACTCTTTTTTACAAAGATAACTTTTATTTCCTCATTAAGCATCCTCTGGTCTAGTTAATGAATTTAACTTTTTCATCAATTGTACTTCTTGTAGAAGCACTTGTTGTTGTATCAACGGACTCATCATTATGGCCTATTAATAATACCGCTACATTATTGTAACCTTCAGGTACTTGAAGTAATTTATCAAACTCAGCCTTCTTTTCACCGTTTAATGCAATTGACGGTGAAGAAACAATTTTTGTCCCATATCCTAATGAAAGTGCAGCAATAGACATTGCTTCAGTTGCAAGACCACAGTCAAAGGAATCAGTTGACATGTTATTGGTACCATAAACAAATATAGCTACTGTTGCATCTGCAAGACCCAGTTTGGCAGACGGAGCACCGGCATTTGCCGGTGGTTTTTCACCCTCCGGCATACCCTCTGGAGGATTTGGAAAATCTGGACCACCTGGAGCATCCGGGCCATCTGGAACGTTCATGCCTTCTGGAGGATTCGCACCACCCGGAGCGTCCGGACCACCTGGGCCACCTGGAGCATTTGGTCCGCCCGGTCCACCTGGACCACCTTTAGGCATTCCTGCAGCCATAGCTTCATTAATTTGGTTTAAGATTTCTTTCTTTGTAACAACACTAAAATGCCACGGTTGTTTGTTTATTGCACTTGGTGCATTAAGACCGGCTGATAATATTTGCTTTATGTGGTCTTCGCTTATTTGATCTGATGTAAACTTTTTTGCAGTTTTTGCAGTAGTTAACATTTCAATTATCCCTTGTTGTTCTGAATTGGAAGGTGCTTGAGAATCTGTTTCAGGAGTATTGGAACATCCAAAAAGCACTGCACAACATAATGTAATTAAAATAGGTTTGACCATTTTTTTCATAAACTCACCTCATAAAAAATATAATTATTTGAAATTCTATGTATTTTTTAACATAAATTCATTATAGAATTTCACGAGTCCTTAACAATTCCATTTAAAATTAGCGTTATTATTGTACCAACCTTTTGTCTAAATTGCAATCCCCTTCTATCCCATGAAATTATTTAAGGGAAAAAGTCCATCATCAGACTTTTTCCCTTTTTTTGAACTGTTACAACCATAAGCTGTCTCAATAGAGCCAGCCAATGAGCCAGTGAAGCCAACAAGAATGTAGACCTTATCACCGTTTTCCGAGCCACATTGTGTTTATGAACATACATTAAAGTTTATTTATTTAGGTTCTATCGCTTTATGATTTGTAAATTCCATCGCATCTTTTTCAATTGCAAAAAAGGATACTTTACTATCATAATAGCCTGTCCATTGACTCGTCCCCCAGTACTCATTGGAATCCCAAGGATATAACGAGGGATTTAAGTCCTTATTCGTGCCTGGAGTTATCCTCGAAAGTCCATATCCGAATTTCTCAGCCCATGCACCATCAGACAACTGTACCTGCCAATGATAATCGAATTCAAAATCCCCACCTTTTCTTTCTTCCAGGCCGATTCTGAAAACAGCTCGATATTCCTTATTCGGATCAATTTCTTTACTACTGCTTTATTCACTACACTTTCCGGTGAAACTACCGAATTATTTTCTTCTTTTGACTCGTTTGGCTTGCTTGTACATCCACTGATTAGAAGGGAACATATCAGAAAAAGGCCTGCTATTTTTGCAACTTTCATAACTTCATCTTCTTGACATTTTTTATTTAATTCCTTCTGTTGTGATTTACTATGATCTTCTCTACATACTTTAGACTATCTTTCTTTAAATAAAGTTCATTATTTATCTAAAATAATTATTTATGTAAGTAATCCTGTTCCAGCTCCCAAATCCAGCACACGACTTGGTGTATCAATATTAGAAATAATCAGTTTGGTAGTGTTTTCATAATAATCATCAAAGCATGGAATAAATCTTCTACGATTACAATCATACTCTTTTGCAATCAAATTGAACCGTTCTTCTATAGACATAACTTTTCCTCCTCAGATTAATAGAAATACATCATACTTTCTTATTTCATACATTATCTCAGATTATTTACCTAATTGCCAATACTTGCAAGACAAAAATAAGGCTTCCAGCCAATCAGTATTATGTACCGAATATTGCCCATTTCAGCTGTTAAGGATTATTATAGGTAAATTTCCTATATATTGACATTTATATCGAAATGATATACAATTACACAAGAAAGTTGCTAAAACGAAATTGCAATTGATTTAAGCTGTGTATAGCACCAAAAAACAGTATATTAAAATTTTTAAAATAAATTGCAATATAAAAATCTATCAAAGGGAGAAATGTATCATGAGGAGAGAAAAAAGTAAAGCACTCAAGGCCATAATTACAGCAACTGTTGTTGTCGCATCTTCGTTGGCTGTTAATTTTCCTGCACCGAATTCCAACATCTCTGTAGTTTCAGCTTGTGAAAAGCAGGTAATAGGTAAAAATCCAGTGATTCAACCTATTAAGCAAAACAATCCGATTAAACCAGGCGAACCTAATAAACCGAATGGTCCGGTTAAGCCAAATGCTCCAATTAAGCCAGTTGAGCCTGCTAAACCAGAGCCGGTTATACCAGGTAAACCAGATGAAGGAAAAGAAAAACCATCACCAAAACCTGCAAGAGTGGTTGTAGACAAGAACGGACTAGATTCAGAAGGCAGAATGGTTAGTTACTTTGGTTCACCTGAAATCGATGGCGAAATAGACAAAGTTTGGAAAGATGCACAAGTAGTTAAACCTCAAATTGTAGTAGGTAGTGTATATGCATCAGCTACTTTTAAATCACTGTGGGATGATAATGCTATATACATACTTGCTGAAGTAAAAGATCCAAACATGTCATTGGAATCTGGAACTCCATATATGCAAGACTCCTTTGAAATATTCCTTGATGAAAACAATGATAAGACACAGGAATACGGCTCAGATGATTTGCACTTCCGTGTAAACTATGATAATGTTCAGACAATAGATGTTGGAAGTGGTGATAGATTCTACACAGCATCAAAAAAAGTTAAAGACGGATATATAATAGAAGCAAGAATTAGTTTAAATAATAAGCCTGAAAATGATAAAGCACTTGGAATAGACTTACAGATTAACGATGCACTAGGTACAGAAAGATTAGGTACTATCAATGTGTTTGATGCAACAGGAACTGCTTGGAATGATACAACTAAGTTCGGTGAAGTACTTTTGACAGGAAAAGCAAAGGGGAATAAGAGCGGATTGAACCCATATGACCTCAAGATTTTGATAAATAACACAAAACAACTTGACGCAACACGTTATAAGAATATAGAAGTTGTGACAGAAGCTATTGAAATAGCAGAAAAAGTTGCTAATAATAAGAAATCTACTCAGGAGCAAATTGATAATCAGATTAAAGCTCTAAAATTGGCAATCAGTAAGCTTGAACTTACAGAAGAGGCAGCTAATGAAAAGATATTCAAAGTTTTACCTAATGAATACAGAGAAGAAAGTAAAAACCAAGGTACAATTGAAACTATTGAATACAATGCACCAAACTTGGATAATGGTACAGACGTAAAAAGACTTAATGTTTATCTCCCATATGGCTATAATGCTGAAGATACAAGCAAGAAGTATAATGTATTGTACCTGATGCATGGTGGTGGTGAGAACGAAAATACTATATTTGGAGGACCCGGTCAGAACAGAGAATTAAAGAAAATCATAGATAATATGATTGAAAAGGGCGAAATTGAGCCTCTTATAGTTGTTACACCTAGTTTTTATGGTGGAAAAAATGATACACCTTACTTCCCTGAGGAACTGGTTAACATAGTTATTCCATTAGTTGAAACTAAATATAATACATATACAGAATCAAAAGACACAGAGGATTTGATAGCTTCTAGAGAGCACAGAGCATTTGGCGGATTCTCTATGGGTTCAGTTACTACTTGGTATACATTTATAAATTGTCTTGACTATTTCAAATACTATATGCCATTAAGCGGCGACTGTTGGATAATGGGTGAAAAAGGTGGAGTCCTAGCACAAGAAACAGCGGAATACCTTGCAAATGTTGTAAAGGAATCAGGTTATGGGCCGGAGGATTACTATATATTCTCTGCTACAGGTGACCAAGATATCGCTTATCCAAACCTTAAGCCTCAAATTGATGCTATGAAAGAATATAAGGATATTTTCATTTATTCCGGAAACCTTGATAAAGGAAATTTCTATTTTATTGTTGCAAAAGACGCTACCCATGCTTGGAATTGGGTTAATCAATATATTTATAACATTTTACCTGATTTATTTTCAAAATAAGTTCAGAATAGTTTATTAATATAACTGTTAGTCAGTATTAATCTGTATAAAGCACCCTTTTTAAATAGGGGTGCTTTATATTATAATAAAACTAACTTAAACTAAGATTTTCATTAGGAGAGCAATATGGCTAATGCAAACATAAAAATAATTGCTGAAAAGACGAAGCTTTCACCAGGTACTGTGTCCATTGTTCTAAATGGTCGCGGTGATGAAATGCGTATCTCCCAAAAGACTCAAAATAGGGTGTGGGAAGAAGCAAAGTTACTAGGATATAAGCCCAATATACATGCCAGACGATTGCGAAGTCAGTCGGATGGAAATTCTGCAGCTATTATCGGCCTGCTTTGGCCTTCTTTATATTCTTCAGAGTTACTTGTGAGTTTTTTTGATGGAATTCAAAAATGTATTTTAGAGGATAATTTAAATGTAGAGGTTGTTTTTAAACCTTATAAATATTCTGAAATAAATAAAATAGAAGCGGTTTTTAAGAATCAGCTGTTTAATGGGGTAATAATTGTTGGAGCTTCTGATTCCGATGTTGATTATTTATATAATGTAAAGTCTTCAATGCCAATCCTGTTGTTTAACAGGCAAAATGATAAGTATTGCTCAGTAGGTATTGATAATTACAGTACAGGCGAAAAAGTTTCGAAATTGTTTGCAGCCAGAGGACATAAAAACGTCGGCTTAATCGGTCCGAATAATCTAACGCAAAATTTCACTTTGAGAAGAACCGGGTTTTTAGATGGCTGCAAGAAATATGGAATAAATGTGTTGCCAGAACATATCATACTCGAAAATTTAGACGCTGAAGGTGGATATCGATGTGCACAAAAGCTTTTGAATTCAGAATATCTTCCAACTGCACTTTTTTTACTTGTGTCCGGCTTTAGCCAAGAAGTCTATTCGGTACTTCAGAACAATGGAGTGGGTATTCCTGATGATATTGAAATAATAGGGTATTCTGACTTAGTGTCGAGCCGAATTTTAAAACCGAGTTTGACAGTTATTGATATGCCTATACAGAAAATGGTAAAGAGAAGCCTCCAGCTTTTATCAGATATGATAAACGGATACAAACAAGAACCTCAGAATATTTTTGAAGAAACATATTTTATATTCCGTGAAAGCTGTGGAGGCTTTCCTGATACTATTGATCAAAATTAATACTATATTATCTTGTTGTTATGATAAAAATTACTCACTTATTTCAATTTCTACGTCAACATCTACGTTCCCTTTAATCATAGACCATACCGGGCACATCTTATCTTCTGCGACTTTCAGTGCTTCTAGAGCTTCGGCTTTAGACAACTCCTTCGACTTAAAAGTCAGGGCCAATAAAATATGTTTAAGTGCCCTAGGGTGTTCTTCGCGCACAGTACCTCGCACTTCCACAACAACTCCATCTACCTTTTTCTTCATCCTGTAACGCAGCAGTGATAAAAGTGTTGTGCTTACGCAGGAACCGAAACTTGCCATAAAAAGCTCCAGTGAAGTGTAGCCATTTCCAGTTCCGACAGGGGGAAAATAGTCAATTATAATCTCCGGATTCTCACGAGCAGTGGCACTAAACATAGTCTTTTCATCAATTGTTTGCAGTTTTACAGTTAAAGTATCCATAATACCAATCCTTTCATTTTTTATTGTTTGAATGTGTTGCCACTTCAAATATCATGTTAATTTCCTCAATAATTTCGCTGTCCGGAATATCTTCCTCCAAAAGAATAATGCACTGAATCATTTCCGTAATAGACCGCGCAATAAATTTTGCCCACTGCACTGAACCAACAATGGAGGCATACTCCTCCCAAGCTTTTTGGTAGGCTCTCTGTTCCCATTCCATAAGCTTTTTTCGGCACTCATCAAAGCCTTCGCATCTTAGCCACGTTTTAATGGCAAGACGATAAATAATGCGTTCGTCTTCTGATAAATGCTTTTTTTGAATGACCTTTTGAATATTGTACTCTGTATATGAAACGTCCTTAGGAAGCTGTGTCCAAAGCCGTGCCACCAACTCCTCAAAAGCAACACGGACTACTTCATCGAAAAGTTTTTCTTTATTTTCATAGTAATAATATATTGTAGGCATCTTGCAACCTGCCAGTTTACAGACATCACGCAAAGCAGTGCCATGAAATCCGTGTTTATCAAACAACCTCCGAGCATGATATGCAATTTTCTCTTTCATTGCTTCCATTATTTCACCTCTTTATATATCGTTAGATATATATAATATTACTGTGTTGAGTCTTTGTCAATATGAGCAATGTATAGAAACCCTTTATTTATAAGCATGTTGACATATTCCCAGAAGCCTCGAAAAGACTTCGTTTCTTATTGTGAAATATGAAGGATGGTATAAATCACACCCTTTTCTGTTTTCACTTTTTCTAAATCATCAACAAAATAAAACACATGATATTTCCATTTGTCTGGATTATAAATAATTACATACTCAGCATCAATTTTCGGTATGGCATCTTTGATGCTTTCTTTAAAGTTGTTCAAGCTTTCTTTCGGCTCTATTTCTCCTACAACTTCAAATAAGAAGTCTGCGTCTTTAATTCTTTCCGTTGTCGCATCAATTAACAGAACTCCGATATTTACGTTCTGCCATCCAAATGATGTTAAAATATTGTCATAAAATCCCTCAAATAAGAATTTATTTAACCCTTCACTATCTTTCCAAAGATACAGTGGAGAATAACTATTTTGTATATTATTATTTATCCCCTTTTCTGTTATCAAGTAAAGTTTGAACTTTAGGCCATCAAATCTATCTGTTTTATAACCGTTGTCCTTGACTCTCTTTCTTATAATATCCATATCATAGTTACCGGGTAATGTTATCTTGTATTGTGATGCAATCATACTTTCATCTCCTTTTAATATTTATATGGTTAGGTTCACGAAGCGAAACCAATGGGAACATATCAATAGTGCATTTAGGGTAGGTTATTTTTCATCGCTCTTCATGGTTGCAGCCTTCATAACAGCCTTCATTCTGGCCTCAAATATATCTGCGGGTATAAGAGCAATCCCTTCCTCATCACTTAGTACAATCAGACGCTGCCCACCGGTAAGTCCAAACTTATCCCTTGCGGCTTTCGGAATGACAATCTGACCTCGTTCGTTGATTGTAACAGAACCCCAGATGTTTTTTCCCTTCGGTGCAGGAGGAATCATACCGATTCCGTCTGCCGTTTCGGTCTTAATTAAGCTGTCAATGGTAATGCCATACATCTGTGCAAGGTAGCTGCATTTTTCAATATCCGGAATAGTAGCTCCGCTTTCCCACTTAGCATAAGCCTGCCGGGAAATACCGATTTTTTCTGCAATTTTTTCCTAAGAATAACCGTGCATATTACGAAGCATAATTAAATTATCTTTCAGCATGATATAGAACTCCTTTACAAATCGATTATTTCAAAATGTTCACAGGCACGCTTGTACGAAAGCAATGTTAAAAGAGAATAGCACAGCGCTCCTATACCGAATAATCCAAGCTGCAGTATTAGATTCTCAAAACCAAATGCGTTTAGCATTTCAAGTCCGGGAAAATGATGCAGTGCCTCTCCAATTCCAATGAAAAGGAATGTCACTAAAATGTATGCCAAAAAGTGCTTCCCAAATTTATATGCAGTCTTAAAAAATCCACCAATGAAGATAAAATTAAACAGACCAAATATCAGAAGAGCCATACCGAGAGCAATTGGGTTTGCATTCATCAAAGCATTGCTTCTGTATACGGATGATTCCGAAAATATTGTCATTCGCAGTATGACTATAGCAGCCATCAGGGCAAAGCTTCATAATTCGATAAAACATGAGAATAGAAATTTGCCTTTTACCACATCTTTTTTTGCTATGGGAAGTAAAGCTGAAAAAACAATATCATTCGCCTCCCGTGCATTTTGAAAGCTTTGGAATATGCCAAGGGTAACAAAAAACACCCCACAGAGTATTGGATAACCAGGAATAAAAAACATAAAACCAAAGGCAATAAAAAAATAGGAAAGCGCAGATGCACTGAGCCTTAGTTCTTTTCTTAATATATTACTCATTTACAGCACCCCTTTCCAGTCTTAAAAATGTCTGCTCAAGATTTTCCCCCGACATTGAAAATCGTGTCACAAAATCCGCTTTTGACGTTGCGGCAACAATATTTCCTCCTGATATATATACAATATCATCAGCGCATTTTTCTATATCAGAAATAATGTGGGTAGAGAAGAAAATTGCAACACTGGTTTTCTTCAACTCTACATTTGCTAATTGATAGGTTAGTTTTAAATCGTCAATCAGCGTTTCCATATATGAAATATTTTTTAACATAACCTGAGCATACCGCTTACATTGTTCCTCGGTTTTAGTTCCATCCTCCTGTAACATTTCAGCATAGCCTTTAATGGGTGACAAAGGTGTTTTTAAATCATGGGTGATGTTGGCAATCCATTCCTTGCGCTTTTATACGAAAAACAAGTTCTCGTGGACTGAAGGGTTTAGTAATGTAATCATCACCGCCACAGGAAAGACCAAGTATTTTATCAACATCATCATTCTTTGAAGAAAGAAACAGGATGGAACAATAGGAGAATTCCCGTATTTTTTTACATACCTCTAAGCCGTCAAGGTCTGGAAGCATAATATCCAAAACAACAACATCAGGCTGAAATTCCCGACAAATCTGTAACGCATCTAGTCCCGTATACGCTTTCTGAATGGTCTTATAACCGTCTTGCTGCAATACTTCTTGTATCAAATCAACAATGTCCTTATCATCATCTACCAATAAGATTTTACTGTTCATTCTTATCAAAGGCCCCCATCTAGCAATGTTTTTTCTCGTGTTTCTAGCCCTCCACAGCCAGCAAGGATTATAATTAACAGTCCTATTACAAATGCATATAGAGCAGCGGATACGGATTCCCTAGTTCATCAATATCGGTTCTTTTATACTTTAAATCCCATATGCTCATATAATCCTTTTGCCTGTGGATTTTGCTCGTTTACCGTCAGTTCATTAACGCCATAATTTTAATTCCTCTTTGAAGAAGTTCTTTCCCCAAGCCCTTACCCCGCTCTTCTGGAGTAATGAACAACATCTCAAGCCTATGATTTTCCACACCCATAAATCCAATGGGAACTGCTTGCTGATCAAAAACTACAATAAGATAAGTCACTTCAGTCAATGCTTGCGGTATATATTCTTTTATCCGTTTTACCTCATCATCTGATAAAAACAAATGTGTCACACGAACAGATTTTTCCCATACTTCCACAAGTTGCTGTATTAATAAAGGAGTTCTTTCCTTTACCTCTAAGATTTCCATTGACATCCCCTTCAAAATCACGCATTCTCCTTTTATAATCTAATCCACCACTTAGGCCGCTAAGAACAATTTCAGAGCCGATATGTTTATGCTCAGCATTATACTTAAAACCGCTTGTACTTCACCGACTTTCACGGCACAACTCTCGCACCATATGTACCGTTCGGTATACGGCGGTTCAGATAGGAATTAATGTACTAATAGGTATCTTTCGATTATTATCGGAAACCCTTGCTTCTTGAGCCTCTCATTAGTCAAAGCCATTACAAGAATGGTCCGGTCCAGATCATTAATCAAACAAAATGTTTTGTACTATTCCGTTCCTGTCAAAACAACCTTTTTCCGTTTGATATATTTATACCAAGCTCTTTCGCCATACTTGTTTGCTTAAATGGATTTACTTTTTCCACTACTCCGTCACGTTTAAAAAGTGATCCTGTATTTTTGAACCAAAATGTTACATTTGCTTTTATGCATTGTTCACGAATATTAAGTACCCAATCATAATCACATTCACGAGCCTCTCGCCCCGTTTCACCGCCAACTGTAACATGGTCTACTCCATGAAGATATGATGTTAAATCTATCGCTTCTAAGAGCGGTGCACAGGCAATAAAACGTCGCTTTATCGGATAGGATAAAAATAATGGAAGCCTATAATCGGCTAACATTTGATTTTCGACAGTACATCCAATATTCACATTGTCATATCCAGTACCCCAATCTGACGGAAGCGATACAAGGAATCGGTCAATCCGCTTTGTCAAAATCAAAAATTCTATATCTGTTCTTTTCTTGATGATAGCCCATATTTCTTTACGCCATTCATCTGCTTCAGGAAGAAAAAAGTCAGTTGCAAAACAAGTTGCAAGAATTTTGTTACCTTTAATGTTGTATTCGCCTTTTGAATTAGTCCTTATAGGCCAATCAAATTTGTCTGTTTTTTTTATGACGTTTTGACCACATCGTTTTGCATGGGGTCCATAAAAATAACAATATGTGCAGCCATCACTAATTTTATAACAGCCTGTCCATGGTTCCCAGTTCATAGCGTCCTCCCTATTTAGTGAGTTTTGTTGTGTCTATATATAATAAATCTTTCATGCACCTTTTCCACCAAATGCGTGCAAGTTATTATTTCCCTCAAAGCCTCGTTTCCCATCCGTCATTTCTTAAATAAGCCTATGTATTTCTGTTATCTTTAATAAAATGCATACACTATCTTTCATTAAATCGCTTATATACATTAAGCAATGCCTCATCCAGAATCGACAAAGCTTTTTCCCTGATTTCTTGCGGAATACCATAAGCCGCCTCAGCAATGCTGCCGGTTATAGCGGCAAGAGTGTCGCTGTCACCACCCAGTGAAATTGCATTTCTTATAGCATCCTCAAAATCTACGCTCTCAAGGAAAGCAATTATCGCCTCGGGTACTGTTTCCTGACAACTCTCATTGAAACGGTAATTTGGACGTATTTCATCAAGAGAGCGGTTTAAATTATAGCCATATTTATTCTCAATATAAGCCTTAATCTCTTCTTTTGTTTTGCCATTTCGAGCAAGGAATATGGCTGCAGCTGTTGCCTGAGCCCCTTTGATTCCTTCCGGGTGATTATGCGTTACAGCAGCACTGATCTCAGCATATTTCTCAGCCTCTGAAAGAGTATCGAAAGCCCAAGCCACCGGCGAAACCCTCATAGCCGATCCGTTCCCCCAACTGTTATATGGATTGATGTCATCGGAAAACAGCCAACTGCCAAAACGTCCGCCATATCCTGAGTCAGGGTATAGACGACCATATTTTTTCATGCCGGCAATGAAATCATCCGCACCGCCGCCATTTATTAACCCTTCTGCTATTGCCAGTGTCATTACCGTATCATCAGTAAAGAAACATCCTGGGCTGAATAGAGGAAAATCCTTGGTCTTTATATTGTTCCACTCATAAACCGAACCTACTATATCTCCAATAATAGCACCAATCATGATTATCTCCTGCCGCCACGTTTCTTGAAATCCTCGTCGATACGTTCCTTCCAATTTTCAGATATAGAGTGGTTAGCACGTATACAGCTTACCGTTTCACTGATCACTTCATAATTTAACAACGTACCTTCACTGTCTGCATTATAATTTGTTGCCCTATCTTTACTAATGCCGAAACGTTCAGCAGTTAAAATGGCATCTATGTTTGCACCAAGAAAGATAAACTCCCAGCCATATTTGCTTTTTTGGTGTTCAATCATTTGGCGCACTTTATCATAGCTGTATTCATGGCTTGCGTTTTCCATGCCGTCTGTGGTTATCACAAACATTACATGTTCAGCACGCTCATCTTCGGCTGTATGCTTCTGGACATTTCCTATCTTATTAATTGTTTTACCCACTGCATCCAGCAACGCAGTATTACCGCGCACATAATACTCCTTGTCTGTAATAGGAGCTATCCCCCGAAGATTAATGCGATCATGCAGCAGCTCATACTTGTCATCAAATAAAACTGTGGTAATCACAGCCTCACCGGGTTCCCTTTTCTGTTTTTCAAGCATGGCATTATATCCGCCTATAGTATCGCTTTCAAGGCCGCTCATAGAGCCGCTTCTGTCAAGAATAAATACCAATTCAGTTAAACCTTTTTTCATTGTCATGTCCTCCTCAAGTTTTTATTACGACTTAAGGATAACAGTTTTTTGTTCGTTAGAGGTCGCTTCGGGAGCGACATATTACAAAATAGCTTTTAATTAAATTCCCTTGCTCTATCATTACTATCCTATATCGGATGCTTCATGCAAGAAGTAGTATTTACCATCTTTAATAATAATCTGAACATCTTCATCATAAATTTCTTCTGGTTTATTTAAAGCTTTCGGCTTAGGCTTGATTTGAGTGTTAATTTTTTGAACCAAACCTTGTTTTAAACCCTTGTATTTCCACTTATCATCCACAAAACCCGGTATTGCCGAAAAAAATCCTTCAACTCCGGTCTTTGTAATACGATTTTTACCCAAATCAATGCATAGTGATTTAACCTGTCTATCGTGCCACTGCTCCAGTAAATTTCTGGTTTGTACAGATTGTTCGAAAAACTTATTAAACAAGGAATAGCACATATTACTTGATATACCGCCTTTCCCTAATAAGTATGTCAATTTGCTGATTTCCTCAAGAACAGTAAGTAATACATTCTGATATTCAACCAGAATGTTGAATTCATCAACTTTTTCCAGATACTCTTTATAATCAGGATTAGGACTTTTTTGAGAAATGTCGGTTATCGTTAAATTCACTTGTCCAAGTAGTTCAGTAGCAATACCTTTTAAATTTTCTAAAGTTGTAAGTTTGATTTTTCTTTGTTCGTCATTTTCCATAATTTCAGAACTGAATTCAGAAATCTCCCCAACGCGAGAAAGTAAAGATAAAATCCTGCTCTTAAATTCCCTGTCTTGAAAGTCGCTTATTTGGTCTATGCTCTTTGTCATAGTTTCTAACTTGGAATTTATCTCAGACATATAATATTGCCCGACAACCAAAGAACCAACATTCATCACATTTGCAACACCGTTTGCTACCGAAGAAGCCTTTGAAATTTTTGTCGGGTCTACTTTAACTAAATTTGCGTGCCCTTTAACACCATTTGCACCATGAAAAATCCCACGAACAGCGCCTTCCATTTGCTTAGATTCTGCAAGGGTTGCACCACTTGGAATTACCGCTTTATATAACTCAACATTTTTAAGTGCTTTGTTTGTAATTGTTTTTGCTGCGGTTTCTGCTGCTGCCGGAATAGTCTCTGAAATTCGGGCAATAACCGTACAATCAGTAATTTCAAATAGACTTTTTTCATCAATTTCGGTTGTTACCGGCAGTCGCTCAATCGGTATGGTTATTCCGCTCTCTTGAACACTTTCTACCTCAAGAGCCTCAGAGGTAATCGGAGAAGAATTTACAGTATCTAAAACATCTTTGCTTTTGGAATTAACTTTTCTCCTTGATTTAATTACCAAGGCAGCAATCAAAGCAACGATAATTATAGTCAATATTATTATTAGAAAGTAATCCATGATTTCATCCTCCCAACAGATTCTGATCGAAAGCAAACAATGCTTAGCATATATACGCCCTTGTCCTTGAAGCGGATGGTTCCGCCTTCATCTGTGAGGCTGCCTTCTGCTTCATCAGCGAGCACTGCCGCTTCACCGTTCTTGATAAGGTTCCAAGTCACACTTAGTCCATCAGATTCTGTCAGCACAGTTTTGACGTCAAGAGTTTTATCCGTATGAGAAGCTGCCGGCAGGTCAATGGAAATTCCGGCCACAGGATAGACCCTGGTGCTTTCACTATGGGTGAAAACTCGTCCGGTATCGTCGGTTATGGATGCTGTCAGTGTATATTCGCCCTTGTTCCTAAACACGAAGGTGCCACCCTCATTCCCGAGCGTTCCGTCCAAAATGTCATCAGGCTTGACGGTTTCACCATCCTTCGTTGCTGTCCATGTAATGTCGTGACCGTAGAGCTTATCCAAAAGGAAAGTAAGTGTTGTTGATTTGTCTGTATGGGTGGTTTCAGGCAGGTCAAAGCTCAGGTCAATGACCGGATATACCGTGATCTGCTTGGATAGTACGGTTTCTTTTCCTCTGGCGTTTTTGGCTGTGGCAGTAAGCGTATACTGCCCGTCCTCCTTAAATTGAATGGTGCCGCCCTCTAAGTCGAGGCTGCCGCTGACTGCGTCCGCCAGCTCCATAGGCTGCTGGGAGCCGTCGACGGCTGTTTTAGTCAGCGTCCAGATGTATCTTTTCATGTACTTCCAGATGGGCATCACCTGAACTTCGCTGTCGGTATGAGCAGTTTCAGGAAGCTCAAACCGCACCTGCGCAGGCGGATAATATGAGCCGCCTCCGGAGCCACCTCCCGGATTGCCCGGCGTTGGCGTAGGAGACGGCTTGCTCTCATCCGGATTCGTCGGAGCAGGCGTCGGCTGCTCTGTGGACCCCGGCGTAGGACTCGGCTTCGCTGCATCCGGAGTCTGCGCTGGAGCGGACGGCGTTGGCTCAGTCGGCTTCGGCTTTACCTTGTCGACCATATCCTCTGCGTCGCCCTTGGTAACCGGGTCGTTGGGACGGATTTTATTATCATCCGCTTCTCCGATGATACCGTCCTCGCGGGCGATGATAACATAGCCCTTGTCCTCATCCTTGATGTCCGCTTGATCATCATAACCGCTGTGCCCCTGAGTGTTTTCAGCTTCCTCATCCTTGCCCTCCGCTCTCACCAACATCTTGATAATTTCAGCGCGGGTGATGGGATCATCCGGATGAAAGCCGTCGGGATAATCGGCAGAATCGATGATTCCTGCATCGATCAGCGCCTCGATGTTTTTCTCCGACCAGTGGCCGTCGATGTCGGAAAAGCTGGGCGGGTCTTTTTCCGCGTTCGAGCTATCAAGCGGAATATCCCTTACCAGTATGGCGGCAAATTCTCCCCGGGTGATGATTTCGCCCTGGCCGATGAAGTTTTCTGGATGCAGGCGGTAAGCCGTATAGATACCGCCGCATACCAGGAGAAGGAGAACGATTGCAATTATGCCGATGAGTTTTCCTTTCTGTTTCATAGTTTTTCAGTCCTTTCTTTTTATTTTGACAATGAAAAAGCCGGAATCCTCAATCTGACTCCGGCTTCAAGTCCTTATTGGTTTCATAGCTTCAGCTCCATACCGCCCTGCTCCTGCTGCCCTTTGAAGAAGGCTTCCAGCACCTCCGGCGAGGGATGAATAAGCTTTTCGTCAATCATTTCAAATACGCAGAAGTCATCTCGGTCGCAGATCATCACCCGGTGCTGGTAGTCCTTCTGCATTTCGATGTAGTCCTGCACCTCCTTGGCGCTGCATAGCCACACGCCGGAGGTGTATCGTCCGTCTGGCAGAAAGCAATAGCCGCTGTACTGAGGCTCGTTGCTTTTCAGATCGAGAGCATCAGCCGGCCGGATCTGCGAGAGCTGGAGCCGGGCATGGTCGGACAAGATTTCCGGCTTTGCAATGCCAAGTACGTCGCTCCTATTCCAGCGGACTTTCTCTCCGTCCGCAAGGGAGACTGTGAATACAGACCGGCCTATTGGGTTAGGATTGCTTCCGTTTCCTCCGGTGCAGTAGCATAGCTGATGCTTTGCGTTCCGGTGTTCCCCTGTCAAGGAGGAAGGCCGTAGTATAATAACCCTGCCGCTGATGGGCATGTCATATCCGGTTTGCAGGCAGTCCTCCTGAGTAAACAACATTTTCTCAGTCAAGGCTAATCGGCCCCTTTCTTTTTTCGATTATGTCCAGCAACTTTGCGGCGATGGATATCAATGTGTCCTCCGGCATATCGCGGATGGCGGCACGCACAAATGCTTCCACTGCCTCCGGCGATTGGTCTCCAATCTCAATAAGATCAACCTTTTTTGCCGTGATGATGCCTTTCTGGATTCCGAGGCGCACAATATCTCCATGCTCCATTTCGGCGGCAGTACGAAGTGCCTTCGGAATCAATACACGCCCCTTGTCATCTACGATTTTATAAATGGGCTTTGCTTTCATACGAAGTATCCCTCCTTTCTCATAACGTCACGAACGGTGCTGGGGTCTATGCCAAGATCCTCGAAGAGCCCACGCAGCTCGTCTGGCAGACGATCAAGGATATCCGACGCAGCGATGACAATGGCACCCTCGGCACAAATGACATCCAAATCGCTGTCTAGTGGGATGTCCGCAGACTCCAGCAGTTCGTGGGGTATATGCAGTTCGTCCTCCGGGAGTTCATATTCCGGAGAAAATTTCTCGTCATCCTTCTGCAATTCAAAGAGAGGGACGGCAATCTCCACTCCCTCGGATGTGATAAGAACCAGAGGGCAGTGCTGATTTACTTCCTCCTGTACCATCATGGTGAAGCAGATCTCATCCCCAGGCTTCAGCCCAAAATTGCCTACGGCTTCTGCAGAAAGGACAATCTGGCCGCTTTTGTCTACCTCAGACTTCATTTTAATGATTTTCATTAGGGTGTTCCTCCTTTTAATTAACCCCCGTGATGGGGTTATAGTTGTGGGTCAAATAACAGTTCGGAGTCGAAGAGATTCATCTGGGACGGCATGTCACTCAGCCTTTCGGCAGTGTCATAGTTTGAGATCAGGACTTCGGCGTATTCGCAGCCGTTGTCATAGCGCTGTGCAAGGTTGTTGATTCGGCTGACTGCTTCAATATTAAAGTCCTTGTACAGCTCGCGGATGAATTCGCAGTCGTTATAGCTGACTAACCATTTGCCCTGACAGTCTGCCAATGTATCCCGCAGGCGGTAGTGATCCTCTTTTCTGAAAACCACTTCGTAGTGTCCCTCCGTCTGATAATATGGCGGGTCGCAATAGATGAAGGCATTTTCACGGTCGTACTGCTTAATCAAAGCTTCAAACTCTTTATTCTCAATGACAGTATCCTTAAGCCTCCGGCTGCCCTGCCAGAGAAGATGAAAGGTTTTCCGGATATCGAAGGGCTGGCATCCGTAACTGGTGCAGCCGCTTCCATAGCTTAGGCGGATAAGTCTGTAAAAGGCGGCGGCGCGTTTTACGTCGTTCATCTGTGCATTTTCCAGAAGGATCGGCTTTATTTCCTCAAACTGAGGTTCATTGAGAAATCTCTGAGCAATCTCAAGTTCTTCCCGCAGGTACTCGTTTGTGAATTCCTCCTTCTCCAAATATTTTTTCAGAACATTAAATTCATCCCGCCCGTTCAGCGGAAAGAAATTCAGCTCCTTAAGCAGAGCAAAGGGACGGTCGCGGACACAGCGGAATAAATTTGCCAGGTCGGAATTAAAATCGTTGTAGACCTCCATAGAGGTATCCGGAGGCCGACCGAACAGCACCCAGCCTCCGCCGCCGAATACCTCAATGTACCGTCCGAATTCCTTCGGCATACGCTGATAGATCATGTCCCGAAGAGCCTTTTTGCCGCCCACCCAACTGATAATGCTGTTCAATACATCACCTCCCTTTGCTCCGGCGGCTGATTTTCTCAACGTCGGTTCTCATGCAGGAGCCGTCAGGACTCCAGCAGATAAAGCCGACGCCGGGATAAGGACAGCCGATACAGCGGGCGGTATCTTCAGGCAGAGGCAGGGAATGCTTTGCAGGAGGAACTTTTTCTTCGGCTCCTGTTTTTTCTTCCGGTTTTACATCATGCTTCATGGTTCAGCTCCTTTCTTGGAAAAACAAAAAAGGCGCCTTTTTTTTGTAAGACAGCGCCTTCTCGTTCTTTTATTTAGTTGTATGGATCACAGCAATCTGCTGCAATAAAAAAAGCGCCCCTCAGCTTCATAAGAAACCAAAGAGCGCTATTTGTCCGTTCACTTATTTCTTATCCCATGGCCTGACCTCCATATCCGAGATCAGGTGAGTTGTTTTTCATCTCCTGCTCAAGCTTTAAGGAATAGTTTTCATGATTCCAAAAGCTGACGTAGATCTCGCCGTCAGGAGTTTTGATAGGACGCTGTTCCAGACCTTCGCCGTAGCCGTCGCTGTTCTGTCCTGTTACAAAGTCAAGAAGCTCGGCGGTTTCCTCTCCTGAGAGAGCCTCCTTCAGCCCGGCAGTCATGACCCCCCACAGCTCACCGTCGATGATTTCCACTGACGGGTACAGGCTATACACCTTTTTATTTAGAGCTTCGTCGGGGATGTATTCGGCAAGTCCTCGGTCGTTTTCAAAGAGATGGTTCTCTTTTGAGATGGCAGCGAGGATAGCATCCTCATAAGCTACAGCCTCTGCGGGTGTGATTTCCATCGGATTGTCCTCCACTCCATACTCGCCCTGGAGGTAAGTCACGATCTTCAGAGGGAAAAAGATACGCATTGTTTCGTTTGCCATTTCGGTTTCCTCCATTCTTTATTGGCATCATTAATTTAAAGCTCTAAAAAAGAGCATAAAAAAGCAGGGTATCTTCGTAAGAAAATACACCCGCTTATTTTCAGGAATTTATCTTCAACCCATTGCTTTCATTTTTATTTTTCAGCTAACCTCATTCATGTAACGCTATCCATTTTAATAAAAATGGTCTGTCATTATTTGCAGGCACTTCAAACCATTCCGAACACAAAAAATAATCCTCATTATATATCTTAACTGGTGATGAATAGTATCTCTTTGGGCTTTTACCATCCGTTAAGCTGGATTTTTGGAGTAACGGATATTGAATATCAAAAGTTTCTTTTGAATATTCCTTTGTCTGCATTTTCTCAATTTCTTCCTTGGTAACCTCGCCGTTTTCAAGCATTTTACGAAGAACAGTCCTTACAATTACTCCGATTTTCATTTCTTCAAGTCCATCAATACCGTTATACTCAATAGCCTCAAGATTGGGTGATATCTTTTTCTGTACTACATTTCTGATTCCACCATTACTCTGCTTTGGTTTTTTGCCTGCAAAAAGATTATACATTTGTAAGCTTCGCATAAATAACTCTGAAGTATCTGCAACATCCCCTAGTACATTAAGCACAGGTTGAAGAATCTTATCACTAAAATCTTCATTGGCTATAATACGGATTTTGTATTTCACATTTAAAGTGCTCAGAACAGAGGAAATATCGTCAATACAGGCATTGATATCATTGATAACAGACGGATTTATTCTAGGCGATGTAAAAATGATTGTTCCTGAAATAATATCAAAATATCCATATATACACATTGCTGTCCTGATACATTTTTTGATAACCCTGGTTACAGTTTCTTCTTTTGTCCCATAATTTAAACCCGCTTCATGAAATGCAACATCAATGGCATAGATGTGCGGTTCATTTTCATCAAAAGATATCCCCATTACATCTATTTCAGCCTGAGTAAGTACCTGATCTATTCCGCTGTTTCCTTTATACAAATCATAACCATACTTAGTCTTGAAGACCTCAGATGAGTTTTTCATTAGCTGATCTAATTCTTCTTTGTGCTTAAGTTCCCATTTGGAGGAAGCCTTCCAGTTTGTTTGTACAAGTTGGCATTCTTTAATATGTTTAAGCCATGATAAAAGTAGCGATTCACCAATTTCAATCTTCATTTAAACCACCTCACAGTTCTATATTATCCGATATTCTAGGTCTCCAGCAAAGCAATTCTGCAATTTGTTCTGCTATCATTTCTTTTAAAGAAGAATTAACGGGTACCCATACCTTTCCTTTGCTTCAACACTATCTTGCTTGATGAATTTCTTTTTAAGCATAGGTCAAAGTGCCTTGAACGACTCACAACATCTTCAATTTTTTAACCGTTACGTTACATCTGCAATAAATGTCATCTATAAAAAGCCCCTAAAAACGGGGTTAAAAAATGCAGTTTTCGACCCCGTTTTTCGCTTATTTTTCACCTCAAAACCACTACATATAGTGGTTGACCTGCCTTATTTGCCCTTCAAACCACTATTCGTCATCATTATTACGCACTCAACGTGTGCCGTATGAGGGAACATATCCACCGGCTGAACCTCCAGCACACTAAACCCATTCTCCGACAAGTACTTCAAATCTCTAGCCAGGGTAGCCGGATTGCACGATACATAAACAATCCTTTTTGGCTCCATATCCACCAAAGTAGCCAGTAATTTCTCATCACAGCCCTTCCTCGGCGGGTCCAAAACCACAACATCGGCCTTTTGGGTCAACTCAACCTTCTCCGCCTCACCTACAATAAACTCAGCATTGCTTATTCCGTTTATTTCTGCATTTTTCACCGCATCCCTGATTGCATCTTCCACTACCTCAATTCCATATACTTTCTTTGCCTTTCTTGCCAGAAACAGCGATATGGTTCCTGTACCGCAGTACAAATCATACACAACTTCATTCCCCGTCAAGTTTGCATACTCAAGTGCCTTCCCGTAAAGGACCTCAGTTTGCACGGGATTCACCTGAAAAAACGCCAGAGGGGATATTCTAAATTTGAGATCCTCTATATATTCGGTTATAAAGTCTTCTCCGTATATTTTAATATTCTCTTGCCCCATGATTATATTGGTGTTCTTCGTGTTGATATTTAAGAAAATACTCTTTACCGACGGCTCTTTTTGGATCAACTCCTGAACAAGCTTGTCCTTGTGAGGGAAATCTTGGCCGTTTATAACCAAAACCACCATCGTTTCACCGGTTTTAAATCCCTGCCGGGTCATAATATGCCTGACAAGCCCAGTTCCTTTGGTTTCATCATACGGTGCAATGTTATTCTTGTATATAAATTCACTTATAATATCCTTGATCCTATCGCTGGTTTTATTCTGAATTCCACAGCCTGTACACTCGACAATCTCATGGGAACGACGAGCATAAAAGCCTGCTATGGGCTTATCCCCACCAATTCCTACCGGATATTGTGCTTTGTTTCTATAATAAAAAGAATCCTTCATACCAATGGCATCATGGATTACTACATTTTCCAGCTTACCTATTCTTTTTATGCTTTCCTTTACAAGATTGGTCTTAAATCTAAGCTGTGCATCCATGCTCATGTGCTGCAGGCTGCAGCCGCCACACTTCTCAAATGACGGGCAGAATGGTTTAATGCGGTCAGGAGACGGATTTATGATTTTTACCAATTGGCCAACGGAATAGGACTTGCTAACCTTGGTTATCCTTACAAGCACTTCTTCCCCTTCCAATGCATCATCAACAAATACCGTGAACCCGTCTACCCTGCCAACTCCCTGTCCATCGTGGTTCATTCCCGTTATTGTAATCCGGTAGTTCTTGTCCTTTTCAACAATCGGCATCGATACCCTCCAAATCAAAACTACTTCATTATCAAAACTACTTCATTGCAATATAAACTGCAAAGTTATAATACTTCCAAACAATATCCATTGTATTAAATCCTGCTTCCTTTAGCATCTCAAGATGCTTCATCATGGGTATGGGATTGTCTTCCTTATAGTGTAGCGGTACCCATGTTTTTTCAATCTCCTCCATTGAGACTGATTTTGCCATGAATTCCTTCCATTTTTCCATATACATATCATAAAGCCATTGGCAGGACGCAAGAACAACATCACCATTTACAAATATTCCGCCAGGTTTAATACTGTCTGATATTTTCCTGTAAAAGCCCAGCTTGTCATCATCTGTGATCAAATGATGAAGTGCAAGTGAAGATACTACAACATCATATTTTTTATCAAACTCAAATTTATAAAAGTCACAGTTGATATATCGTACCTCTTTAGCATCTGCCAGCTTTCTCTCAGCCATCTTCAGCATGTTCGGGGCCATATCCACACACGTGAATTTTGCATTCGGATATAAATCCAATATTGCTCTGGAAATTGTACCTGTTCCACAGCCTAAATCTATGACTTCTATTTCATCATCCCTTTTAAACGGTATGCTGTTTGCAATTGCCTCAACTATATGGGGGTAATAAGGTATGACCTTTCTTATTACTCCATCGTATTGTTCCGCTTCTTCATCAAAATGGGCTTTAATGCCCTCCATTTTATCCATGTTCTACCTCCTCCAACACTTTGGTCAATTCACCTGTATAATATATATCCAGCTTATGGAGTGCTCTTGTCATAGCCACATATAAAAGCTTTATATCCAGCTCCTCATTGGAATATTCCTCTCCTCCTGCAATTAAAACTGCATCGAACTCGAGACCCTTTGAAAGATAGGAAGGTACAATAACCATGCCACCTTGATATTTATCCTCCTTACCTGTTATGAGCTGCAACTGGGGAACACTCTTTTTCATAATCTTTTGAACTTCTTTACACTCATCCAATGTTTTGCATATAACTGCTATGGAATTTATCCCTTTATTTTTAAGCTCCGCTATTGAACCGGCAATTGCCTGTGCCATGTCTTTAAAGCTCCTACTTCCTATGAGCCTTACAGGATCTCCATGTCTGAAAACAGGCTTTGCCAATATAATCTCATCATCGTCTAAGAGGCTTATGACTTTATTGGCTGCATCCATTATTTCAATAGATGTACGATAACTCTGCTGCAAAGTCAAAAACTCAGGCTTTTTATCTTTATATACCTCCTCTTTTACTTCCTTCCAGTTTTTTATGCCCCTGTATGAGTGTATTCCCTGGCACAAATCACCTAATAGTGTAAAAGAGCTGTCCTTTATAATCATCTTTAATGCATAAAGCTGAAATACGCTGAAATCCTGCACCTCATCAATTACAATCTGCCGCACAGGTATCTTTTCATCTATGCCATGAATAAGATATTTGAGATAAATCAAAGGAGCAAAGTCCTCAATCTCAATAAAACCTGAATGGAGGATTTCTGCCGTATATTTTCTAAGGTATGACACAGTTTCCCTGTCTGCAAGGCCTTCAGAAAGCTTTTGAAGCAGCTCTTCATTATCCATAAGCTCAGTATAGTATTCCCATGGGCTGAACTTTGAAATCCTTTTTACATATTCATCCACAGCCTTTTTAGAGCTGGCTTCAATCCTGTTTATTCTATCGTTTCTTGTATCAATAGCCTCAATTATGAGCTTTTGACGTTCCTCTCCAGGCTCCATGGTCAGCTTAAGCCGTTCTACCTCAATATCAGACCTGGCATGCAGTGCATTGATAATCTTCTCCTTCATGACTTTCAATCTGGTGTTGAGATGCTTTTTAATTTCATTTATTCTTTTTACCAAAGGCCATCTTTTATAATCTTTTAAAAACAACCTGTTTATTTCATCATAAGGATATACTATAATGCTCCCCATTGTCAAGACAAATTTTTTAATTTTCTAAGTTAGGTTCTCCTTTCCATAAATTTGTATATTGTTTAATTTAAGGCACTACAGTTAGGGGTGTCAAGGGCGAGCGTTTTTTGC
>Ga0255341_1001712_pt1 | contig 29949 bp, 26 predicted proteins | sample wastewater_treat_8_FD_192418 | JGI IMG/M metagenome (GOLD analysis project Ga0255341, IMG submission 192418) | Wastewater microbial communities from Lulu Island WWTP, Vancouver, Canada - plant12 | ecosystem: Engineered > WWTP > Wastewater > Unclassified | place: Canada: Vancouver, British...
TCAGATAATGAAATTTTTACTAAGTTTAAACCAATAAAAGTTGTGTACTATTGTTACCATTTTCTCTGCACTCTTATTTACCGAAAACTCTGCAGTTGTAATTTCCGTTTACAAAGATTAATGTTTCCAAGAGTTGTTTTAAAATTGTATTTAATAAAGCTTTGTTTAGTATTTGAATATTACAAAAAAGACGAAAAAGACAAAAACTTACTATCTAGAATAGATCCCTTAGATTTTCCAGATTTAGAACTCAAGATTAATTATGAAGACATAGCTGGTGTACCTTATTTAAAAAGATTTGTGTTAAGAATAAACCTTGTTACTTTCACAAATCCAATGACGACTGAACTAAAGCATCTAGTTGGAACATTACAGATTAAAGCAGATGAAGTGAAAAATTAACTTTACGCAACATCGTATAAAGGTGGATGCCGCCTCGCTTTTTGACAGTTTTGTAATAGCTTGTAGCACGTGTAAACAGAAAAATACAGTGATCTCGGGGAAATGGAGTGCAGTAAATTTGGGAACAAGAGTGCAGTTCCCATTTTCACTGCATTTTTGCTTTTTGATTATAACTTTTCATCGTCATTTTAATTCCTTAAAAATTATTTTATCAATGGCGACGTTACGTCCTTCAAAAATCAGTTTTAATAATGTCTGACCTGCATTAAGTTTTATTGTCTTTTTTACCACCTGCCAGTTCTGGCCCCCTTTTGTATCAGGAATGATAACTGCTCCGGTGATATCAGTACCATCGGATTCAAGTCGGAGCTGCGCATTGTCTGAAGTTGAAGCTAGGTAAAAAGAGGCTTCGTATGCAGCCGTTTTATTTACAGTTACGGTATATGTCATCCACTCTCCAGGACTGATCCTGTAAACATTATATCCGCCCGCAGAACACTTTTCAATATCAACCGCTTCATCCGGACGATATTCTCCACCAACATTTGCAGGATCTCTGTCTAAATATGCTTCTTCCGGGCATCCTTTATTAAAATTTTCCGCTTCAATGATTCCCGGAATATAGCCTGGTTTAAAAGCCTCAAGCTTAAGGTCACAAACCTCAAGAAGTTTCCACCCGAAATATTGATCTGTCTTGGAATTATTTAATACAACTTTGCTTCCTTCAGACACATTAGAGTCTACCGAAAGTACAATATCCGGAAATTGTTTGTTCGAGATTTTATAATACCCGTTGAATGACGATTCTATTTTCCATACCTGATCGTCTTTTCCCGTCAAATCAGTTAGCGCTGGTGAATAAGCTGATGTGCCGGAAGACCGGCATGTAAGTGCTTTATTGTTGTTATCCCTGTTTAAAATCTTATATAATCCTTTGCCAACCGTTTCAATTTTCCACTGATTTACAGTTTCTTTTTTCCTGCCAGTCAGGGTTAAGTCGGAACCAACAACCAGAGTGCCATTATTGACTCCTGGAACGATATAATAACCGGGAGTGCTATTAAGGTCAACGTACCTGTTTAGCTCAGGTATTTGTCCATCGAATGTAAGCTTAAGCACATAAGCCATTTCTTCAGCAGGACGTTCAGGCAATTCTGCTATTAAACCCTTTGCTGTTTGTTTGTATGATAAAGGCAGGTATTTGCCGGCTTCTCCGGTAAGAAGTTCAACTGACTTCAGGTTCTCACAGTCAATCCTGTCTGTAGTAAGGGAAGTGATGGTTATTTCTTTCTGACCTTCTTCCCAACCCAGTAATATGGCATACAGGATCTTGTTGTCTTTCGATCTGGTAAACCGGATGTCTTTTGATGATCCCTGAACCGGAGCACCGAATACACCCTGGGCTGCACCCATTCTCATCGGACCTTCACCAAATTTTTCCCAGGCCCTTGTGGAATACACAGCTTCTCCATATTTCTTAAGCCATGAACCAAAGCCAAGAAGAATATCTTTCTGTTCCTGGGGTATTGTTCCGTCAGCCATGGGAGAGATATTCAGAAGCAGATTCCCATTTTTGCTTATTCTGTCAATAAATCCGTGAAATATCTGCCTGGTCGAATAATATCTCAATCCCTCGGTGTAGCACCAGCTTGATGAACTGATTGCATCATCAGTAAGCCAGTAATTCTCGGTTATTTCAGGAGGGCCTCCCCGTTCATAATCGAGAACACCACACTTTGTATTCAGTCCATCCTTATAGGTTGCAACAACTTCTTTGTTCAATTCATTTGCTTTGTTATAATAATAGGATAAAAACCCCAGTAGAACAGTATCTGTGATTTTGGGCAGATTAAAGTCCTGCCAGATGATATCAGGTTTGTAATTGTCTATGATCTCTTTATGTTTATTTAACCATAAAGCTTCATTTTCCTCCTTACTTTGCTGACCATATAATTTTTTAAGAACAGGATCGTTTGTTTTTGGCACAGAATCATAAAATCCGGTGATGTTATAAGCATGATGCATTGACAGAATCACTTTCATATCTCTTTTGCGGATAGCATCTGTCAGCAAACCTACCAGATCAAGTTTTGGTCCCATATCTTTAGCATTCCACGGATTGATCTTACTGGCCCACATAGAAAAGCCATCATGGTGTTCAGCAACCGGACCTGCAAATTTTGCACCCGCATCGGCAAAAAGCTGAGCCCATTCTTCAGGATCGAAATTACCGCCTTCCGACTTGAGTTTAGGAGCGAACTGAATAAAGTTTCCCTTTTTGTCCTTAGCTCCGCTGATGAAATAGTGGTAGGGCCATTCTATTGAACTACCATAATTTTCAACATGATGATTGTTCTCCCTCGATCCGCGGATATTCATATTTCTGGGATACCATTCGTTCGCAAATGCGGGAGTAGAATACACTCCCCAGTGAAAGTAGATTCCAAACTTGGCATCTTTAAACCACTCGGGAACCGGGTTCACCTTTTCCAATGATTCAAATGTGGCTTTAAATTCTTCTTTCTGTGTTTGACATGAGAGTGTACCAAACAATCCCAAAACCGATAGAATGATTAAAAGAGACAGAGTGTTAAGTTTCATTTTTAATAAGTTAACATGAGTCCGATATAAAGTTAATAAGATAAAGTCATTAATTCATCGATTATCTTCAGATTAAGAAATGATTTCTTTGGCAAGTAAGAATATCCAATAAATCCGTATAAGAAATTGATATAAATCCATCCTGGCTTCTTGTTCCCATTTTCACTGCATTTTTGCTTCCCGATTACATCCGTTCGTACCCGCCTCATAACAAGACAAATAGCATACTCCCCGGCAAAAAATGATTTGGATTTTTAAACTTTTTATTTATTTTCCCGTAAGCTATATATGAGGCTTATGGAGTATTTCATATTAATTGATAGAACAGGAATTTAAATTTGTAAAAATGAAAAAAAGATTAAAATCAGGATTAATGCTTATCTTATCTGTATGCATGGTTGTTCTCATGGGAAGTTGTAAAAAGTGTAAAGGAGAAGATCCCAGTGCAAGAATTATTAATAATGGAACCTATACAGCCAGTGTCCAGATTAAAACATCGGGGGGTTACACAGTAAATATCAATAATGTTGATCCGGGTACTGCTTCACCTTATACCAGCTATGCCCCGGGAGAGGTTACATTTACAATTACAGTTAACAGCAATGAATATGTGAAGACAGTTAATTTGAGCCAATGTTATTATTATGACATTGCCATTGACAATGCTAATAATATTACATCAACAGCAATAAATAGAAATAAATAAAACCAGCTGTAAACAGGAAAAAGAAATACAATAACTCAGACACTGTACTACATAGTTGTTAACAATACGAACAAATGACAGTAAATTACTGTAAATTTGCAGTATTACAGTGATACAAAATGGAAATAAAGACTGATATATACCTGGGGGATAGCAAAGATGTACTGAAACGATTATCAGATAATTCCATTGACCTGATAGTAACCTCACCTCCATACGCTGATCAACGAAACGGGACTTACGGAGGGATTCGTCATGACAAATATGTTGAATGGTTCTTACCCATTTCAGAACAATTATTAAGAGTACTCAAACCAACAGGGACTTTCATATTAAATATTAAAGAAAAAGTTGTTGATGGAGAACGCAGTACTTATGTGATAGAATTGATCCTGGAAATGAGAAAGCAAGGCTGGTTATGGACAGAAGAATTTATCTGGCATAAAAAGAATTGCTATCCGGGGAAATGGCCAAATAGATTCAGAGATGCATGGGAAAGACTGCTGCAATTCAATAAAAACAAAAAGTTCCACATGTACCAAAATGAAGTAATGGTGCCAATGGGTGACTGGTCAAAAAGCAGACTTAAAAATCTAAGTGAGACAGACAAAATAAGGGATAATTCCAAAGTGGGAAGCGGATTTGGTAAAAATATATCAAATTGGCTAACAAGAGATAAAGCATATCCAACCAATGTCCTTCACCTGGCGACTGAGTGTAGTAATAAAAATCATAGTGCGGCATTCCCTGAAGAACTCCCCGAATGGTTTATTAAACTGTTCACAAAAGAAAACGACTTAGTACTTGATCCTTTCATGGGATCCGGGACAACATTATTTGTGGCCAACAGAATGAAACGACATTCAATTGGAATTGACAATGTTCAGGAATATTATGAAATGGTTAAGAAACAGATCAAGCCTGTAGAACTCTATCTTCTCGAACCAAAAGAAAAATATGAAGCCCCTGAAACTATCAGACGTTACTCAGTACGTTGAAAACAACATTGCAACATTTCACAATAAAAGAATTCAAAGTCTCGACAGCCTTAAACTTTCTCAGATTTTAAAACGTAAGAACCCCTATCTCTTTAAGGCTAAGTATATTTTGACATCAGAGTCAATTATTAAAGGATTGGTTGATGCCCATATTTCTTCAAATGAGGAAACAATATTTGGAGACTGGTTAGAAGGATTGGCTATTTTCATCAATGGGAAAGTATACGGTGGAAAAAAATCAGGTATAAAGGGTGTTGATCTGGAATTTGATAACGATAACCACAGGTATATTGTCAATATAAAATCTGGTCCAAATTGGGGCAACAGCTCTCAGATAGCTAAAATGATTGATGACTTTAAGTCAGCAACTAAAACTTTGAGAACCAGTAATTCAAGACTAAATGTGGTTGCAGTAAATGGTTGTTGTTATGGAATTGATAACTCACCTGAAAAAGGTGATTATCTCAAATACTGTGGGCAAAGATTCTGGGAATTCATTTCCGGATCAACAAATCTTTATACAGATATAATCGAACCATTAGGACACAATGCAAAAGAACGAAATGATGACTTCAATAAGTCTTATGCCCTAATGATCAATAAATTCACCAGGGAGTTCTCAAAAGACTTTTGCAAAGATTCAGGAGAAATTGATTGGAATAAATTTGTCCAATTCAATTCACAAAAAAGATTAACTACCCCTTAACTATTAACCTGCAAGCAAATATGGAAAGACGAAATTTTCTCACAGCACTTGGGCTTCTGACGGGAGGAGCCCTCACAGGCCTCAGGGGAAGCGGCCTGCCATCTCCTGATGAAATCGGTTATCTCGACCTGCCTCCGGGCGGTGATATATGGTCGGTTATCAGGCAACAATTTTTGTTCCCTGAAGGCTTTATCTTCCTGAACTGTGGTGGCATAGGGTCGGTTCCTCTTCATGTTAGAAGCCTCTATGCGGATTTGTGGAATCAGATGGATAGAAATCCTGAACCCGGTTATGACGCAAACAGATGGAATCAGGTAAAGACCGATATGGTGCCTTTGCTTGGCAAGGGAATAAAACCTTCAGAACTGGCACTTATCAGTTGTGCAACAGAAGGGGTCAACATTATCGTGAACGGACTCCCTCTGAAAAAGGGCGATGAGGTAATCACCTCTACCCATGAGCATCCTGCAGTAAACGTACCCCTGATAAACAACATGAAAAGAAGGGGTATTGTGGTAAAGACATTTGACCCCGATATAGAGAGCGGTATGAATAACCTTCTCAACATTCAGAATCTTACTACCAAAAAGACCAGACTGATCATTATCAGTCATCGCACCTGCACGAATGGACAGCTGTTCCCGATGAAGGAGATTGGCGAATTTGCAAGGGCAAACGGCATCTGGTATGGTCTCGATGGCGCTCAGGCTCCCGGTAGCGCACCCATGGATATCCTTGATTTGAAGGCTGACTTCTACACCTTCAGTGCTCATAAATGGCTTCTCGGTCCGAAACGTACAGGGGTACTGTATGTCAGGGAAGAACTGCTTGACACGGTTGAAGCACTGACAGCCGGTGGAACCAGTTACAAGAGCTTTAATCTGGCCGAGGGTAAACTGGAATTGCAGGATACAGCCCAGCGCTATGAATATGGAACCCAGAATCCCTTGCTTTTCTTCGGCCTTCAGGAGTCGATGAAACTGATTAGCGACCTGGGTCTTGCCCGCATAAAAGAGTATGACGAGAGCTTGTCGGAACATTTTTACGCAGGACTAAACAGAATGCCACATGTGGAAACTATCTCTCCAAAGGAGAGAGCTTACCGTACATCAATGATCTCGTTCAGGATACCAGGTCTGAATGCAGCCAGGATTTCAGAAAGGATGATGCAGGAAGGTATCAGGGTCAGGGTGGTCAATGAAGCCGGTCTCAACGCTATCAGGGTATCATTTCATGTTTTCAACAACATTGAGGATGCCGATAAAGCACTTAACAGCATAGACTCAATAAGAGCATAAGCTGAATGACCTGTCAGATTAAGCCTTGACTAATTCAATTGAGTGATCATGTGAACTCACGCTTGTGAGTTGAAATATGTTATTCCAATGAAATGATTACTTCTTGTTTTGTGCTTCCCATGGATGAAACTGTAATCTTATTCTCCATTAGTTGAATAAATCTCCAATGATTAATATCTTTCACCAAAGCATCAGTTTCAACCTGAATAAGTGCCGAAGTAGTTTGAGGAATATCCATTATTGCATCTCTGTGGCGATGTCCCGCCAAAATCAACTTGGTACTGGGCGATTTAGATAATAAAGAATATAATTCATTGTTAGAAGAAGCTTCAATGGATTCTTCTGTAAAAGGAACATGCATTAAGATAATTTCCACGTCAGTATCAGACTCTTCCAACTGTGTTTTCAACCAATGAAGTTGGGGTTTGTCAATATAGGGAGGAATTATTTCTTCTTCTCCTTCGTCAAATTTGTAGAAACTATCATCCAGGAAAATTAATCGATATGTTGTTTTTCCCACCTGAAATATTCTACTATAATAGTTGCCCTCTCTAAAAACATCAAAATTTCTAGTCCAGGTAGCTCTAGCTTTTCCAGTCTTGTATTGGTTTGGAATAACCTTATCCTCTCCCCATTCATATGAAAACACATCATGATTGCCTAGTGTCAGGTAAGTTGGTATATGAAAAGTATCCAGGAAACCAGCAAATGCTTCAACTTGAAAAGCCAGAACTTTGCCGTTATTTGTACGAGCATCATGAAAATCGATAATATCACCGGTAATAATTACAAAATCGCTTTTTGTTTTTAACGGAACAGTCTGAAAAAACTCCTTAAAATTAGAGATGGCATTCCTATATCCCCTGGTTTCCAACCGATGATGAGCTACTTTTGAATCATAGTTTTCCAAATTAAACATCAAGTGTGTATCCGTAATCTGAAGAAAAGATAGCGTATCTTGTTGCTGGGCGAATACAAAGCTGCTTATCATCAAAGCGATGATAAGCAGTTTGTATCTTAAATATATTTTATTCATAAATAACAATTAATAATGAAATTTAAATCAACCAAACAATCATTGGCATAACTGTTTGTGAATATTATGTTTAACTAAATTAGTATCCCGGATTTTGAGTTATATTTGGATTGATTTCAACCTCAGATGCGGGTATTGGCCATAAATACTGCTTTGATTCATCAAAAGCATGAACTCCCAGCAATTTAATCAATCCGGCTTCAAACATCGGATCAAAATTTGCCACACCATACTCATCAATTTCGGGAATGCCGGGGAAAAACCATAAACCTTTATTTACTACCTTTTCCCTTAGCTCTTTGACATCCAGCATTCCATATGTTGGTTGATTGAGTACCTTACCTGCAATTTTCCATCTGATAATATCCATATAACGAATCCCCTCACGCGGAGATGGAGCAAACTCCATTCTACGCTCAATCCGAAGTGCCTTTCTCAACTCCGACTGGTTTATAGTAGTAACTGCCGGATAAGCTCCAACATCACTAACGTCTACACTATAAGCTCTGGCTCTTACCTGGTTAATTGCGTTCAACACAGATTCATCAATTTCATTTAATTCAATTTTTGCCTCAGCATACATTAATAATATATCTGCATATCGAATTATTATTTTGTCCTGATCTGCTACTTTATCATCAGACCATTCTTTATTGATACCTTTCCTAAAAACTAATCCGTTATACGATGCATACTGTCCGTTACTACGAGTATCTTGATTTGTCACATAGCTGTTTTTATCAAAACTCCAAACTTTTAAAGAATCGGGATGAGGCTCATAAATAAAACCTAAAAACTCAGTTCCAAACTCTACAATTGTCATTGTACAGCGGGGGTCACGATTTTTAAATGGCTCCCTTGGATTATATAAAGGAGATTCATCTATTGGTAATCCATCCGAACATAGAAAAGCACTAAATAACTGCCAGGATGGATTTCTGGCAGCATACCCTCCTGCATTACGCGTATAGTAATTAGCACATGCTGTTCCTGATGCAAAAACCTCATTAAGCTCAGCAGAGCGTGGAATTGAAAAAATGATTTCAGGAGACTTTTTCGTAGAAGTTAAAAACAACTCTTCGAAGCTTGGATGAAGACCATAAACTCCAAGATCTATACATTTTTTAGCTTCATCGCGAGCGGTTGTATAATCTTCCATGTATAGGGCTATCCTGGCTTTCATTGCATGACAGGCTCCTTTTGTAGCATATTTTCTGCCTGATGCATAACTGACTGGTAAAACAGTGGAAGCATAGTCATAGTCTTCATATATTGTTTCAAGAATTGTATTTTTATCTGTTCTTGAAAGGGTAAAAGCCTCATCAATTGATATATCCGCTGTAATATAAGGGACATCCCCCCAGTGTGAGATTAAGTAAGCATATCTTGATGCGCGACAAAATTTAGCATTAGCCTCATAAAAAGCTATTTTTTTCTCTGACAAAAACTCACCGGACTCTTTTAGTTTTTCCAATAAAACATTAGATCGGGAGATTGCTTTATAATGGTTTCTCCATATTGATCTAAGTGTACTCCAGTTGGCATTTATTGTCGCTCCGGTTATCTGATTTGATCTTCCCCTGCTTTCCCAGTCATCAGTCCAATCATCGTAATCCTGAAACCAAAAATCATGTCGAAAAAGATCATTTAGAGACATTTCAATTTCAGTTTCATTTGAATACCAGTTTTCACTAGACCCTTCTGATAAGGGATTTAAATCAAGATCACTACAACCAACGAGTAAAAGAAATAAAAATAGTAAGCTGAATATTTTATTTATTTTCATAATGCTTGTTTTTAAAATTTTACAGATACTCCAATAATATACGAGGCTGTTATGGGGTAGCCATTTCGTGAAACTTCTGGATCCCAGCCTTGAGGGTAATTGTTTATCGACATGAAATCAGATATGCTGGCATATATACGTAAGTTTTTTAATCTATACTTCTCAGTTAACATATTAGGTACGGTATATCCAAGTGAAATATTTTTCACCCTAAAATAGGATCCATTAAATAACCAATAATCCGACATAACATAGTTATTTGCACTATCATAAAAAAGTCTTGGGTATTTTGCGGATTGATTTTGTTGTTCATTATTATAAGTACTCCAGTAATTCCCTTCAAGTAGCATTGGGAAATTTCCCCAACCCGTCTGAAAAGGCTTAATCATCCTATCTTCCAGCTTGACATTTTGCTTTCCGACACCCTGGAAAGTCAAAGAGAAATCGAATGCGCCATATTCTAGGGAAATATTTCCGCCATATAGATATCGTGGAAGAGAGCCGCCTAATAATACCCTGTCATAAGCTGATGAAATAATGCCGTCAGGTACACCATCAGGACCACTGATGTCAACATATTTAATATCACCCGGTCCTGTATTTGCAATCAATAGTGATGAGTTTTGAACACTCTCATCATTCTGGTGCAACCCGTCCGATTTATAACCATACCATTCATTAAATTCACTACCTTTAAATTTCACCTGATCACCTAAAAACTCTATACCTCCCAAATCGCCCATTATACTCTTGGAGTCAGAAATATTGCCAGTTATTGAATAGTGTAGTTTACCTATATTATTTCTATACTTCAATTCTGCTTCCCAACCGGTTGTGTACATTTTACCGGTGTTTTGGAAAGGATTGTCATATCCTATAAAGTCGGGGATCTCAAGTTCCAATAGCATATCGCTTGTTACTTTTTTGTAATAATCTCCGGAGAGTTGCAGTTTATTATCAAAAAAGGAGGCGTCAAGGCCAACGTCAAAAACTCCGGTTGACTCCCAGGAAATATCTTCAGTAACATAGCTCCGTTGTGCTGCTGTTTGCACAGATGTTATCGCATCACCTTCCTGAAATAATGCATTCGAGAACTGTATTAATGATTGATAAGGATAATTTCCAATTCTTTCATTACCCAACTTTCCATAGGAAATTCTAAACTTTAAAAATGAAAGTGAGGGAATGTTGTTCATAAAAGGCTCTTCCGAAATCACCCACCCGGCAGAGAAGGAAGGGAATGCTCCCCATCTGTATGCTTTGGCAAAGCGGGAAGATCCGTCATAACGTATATTTCCCTGGAATAAGTATTTATGTTTAAAATTATACATTATTCTTCCAAAATAAGAACGATAGGCATTTTCAAAAGCATTTCCTCCAACAACTAAATAGTTCTTATTTGCTAAGTCTAAATATGGAAAAGATGACAGTTCTAATTGTTCACTTTCTCCTCGTACTGATTCGTTAAAATAGTAGTAATTTTCGTAACCTGTCATTACATTCAGGTTGTGATCTTTTATACTCTTAGTATAATCAATAATAATATTCGATGTGATGTGATGATTATCGAAACGTTCTTCCACAAGTCTGGTATTAGGGTTGGCATTTAAGGTCCCCAAATATGTAGACGGGTCATCGTAATTGGTATATTTCACTTGCTTACGAAAATACTTTCTCTTATTGTTGTTAACTTCAGGGGCTACGCTTACTTTAAAGTTCAACCCTTGCAGGGGGCTATAATTAATTGAAACTCTTCCACCATATTGATTTTCCCAGGTATTATCAAAACCGCCATACATCATTGATCCATAAAAGTTATCTGATGATTTTCCCGATGCAACAAGCCCATTCGACCATACTGCAGCATATATGGGAGCAGCAATGTGCATCCCGCTAATAGGATCAGTAGTAGGATGTTCACTAACATTTCGTTTTGAATGAAAATCTAAAGTTGCTGAAAGATTATCACTAATTGAGATATCATTATTAATTCGGGCAGTAAACCTTTTATAATTTCTGTGTTCAAATAATCCTCCTACTTCATCATAAGATAAAGAAGAAAGACTTTTTATCATTTTTGAACCTGCAGATATTCTCAATCCATGAGTTTGACGTGGAGCATGTTTTTTTAATACAAGTTTTATCCAATCGGTCATAGGATATTCATCCGGATTTTCAGCATTCAATTGTTGATAAGTATCTATTAAGTCTTGAGAATAAAGTGGGTCTTCAATTCCAATATTCTTACTAGTATTCCATTGCATTTCATTAATCCTTGTCATGTAAAGCTCAGGTCCAGCATATTTAGGGAATTCCGTAGGTTTTTCAATACCATACTCATAATTATATTCTATTGCCACCTCACCAGTTTTAGCTCTTTTAGTTGTTACTAAGATCACTCCCGATGCAGCTCGAGAACCATATATGGAAGAAGATGCCGCATCTTTTAAAACTGAAATGTTCTCAATATCCGCAGGATTGATTTGATTGATATCACTAACTTGCATCCCATCTACAAGTATAAGAGGATTACTATCTCCAATCGTTGTTACTCCCCTAACCCGAATACTTGAGGTCGCGCCCGGAGCTCCATTATCACGTGTCACCATCAATCCGGGAATGGCACCCTGCAAAGCTGAAGAAACCTGTGTCACTTTACGCTCAGAGATTTTTATTCCGTCGATTGATCCAACCGAGCCTGTTAAATCTTTTTTTCTAACGCTACCATAACCAATAACTACAACTTCCCCAAAAGAAATTGCATCCTCTTCCATTATTATGGAAAAATCGCTCTCACTGCCTATTAATTGTTCCACGGTCTTCATTCCTATGAATGAGAACTGAAGTGTCTCGGCACTCAATGGAATATCAAGTGAGAATTCACCATTTATGTTTGTAACCGTCCCAATTGATGTGCCTTGTACAATTACAGAAACACCAGCTAGGGGAGTTCCATCAATATCATGTACCTTCCCTGTAATATTTCTTGGTTGAGGTTGGACAATTTCCAGGTTGGAGTTTTCAACATAAATACTGGAACTAAATGCACCAATACTATTTAATAGCAATATGACTGCATTTAGAATTATAATTAAAGTTGTTTTACGGTAATTTTTAAGTCCATAAATCACTGTTTTTTCTTTTTCCATATTTTATTATTGTTGATATTGGTAGATTACTTAATGTAGATTTGGCAATTAAATATTTAAAACTATTTCAATTGCAACCTGACATCCAGATGTTTATCGCTTCTTACATAAGTGGAAGTTACTTCATAGGTAAGCGAAGATTGACCGGCTTTTGCTGAAATCAATTGTTTGGATTGAGGATAGAGAACGATTTGTTCTGTGGCGTTTCCTTCTTTTAATTTTAACTCAAAGTATAAATCACTTGCATTTAATATCTCGTAGAAGTTTGTTTTTTCCCCGTCATTACTCCCTTCCGTATAGTGAGAAGGGTTTACTTTCACGCAAGCATCGAAAAGCGCCTTCACATTTTCTTCTTTTCCGGCTAAAATTTTGCTTGCCCAGGCAACCGTACGCCCTGCATTCAAAGCTTCACGAATAGCCTCAGGTGTTCTGTTTTTTGCTAAAACTAACGTCATTGTACGATGAACATAGTCTTTGCTACGATCGTAATCATGTCCGATCAGATTATGAATATCAGAAGTTCCCATTACGGTTAAGCCTTTATCAACACACCAATCAAGAGCTTTCATGTGAAATCCGAATCCGTTAATAACTTCAATGCCATGCAATGCTTTGCTTTTATACAAATCGTCCACAAATGGAATCCACTCGTATGAACCGGCAATATTGGGCCGCCATCCCGGATGATTCCAAAAGATAAATGCTTTTTGTTCGGAGGCTTTCATTACAGCTTCACGATCTCTTTTCGATACGTTTTCTTCAATATAAGAAGAGGCATCTCCTATGAAAATAGCATTGAAATGTCCGGGAGGTGTTTGCCGGGTAATCTCCGTCCCTTTTATTAACAGAACATTGTTCTTTTTAGAAGAAGTTTCTATAAGTTCGTGAGAACGATTGTGATCTACTTTAACATCATCTCTATAAGGATGATATTCTATATGCTCGGTTAATGCAATGGCATCTAAACCTTCTTCCCAGGCTTCTTGCGCACGAATGGTAGGCCATACCGCACCATCGGAAAACACTGTGTGCATGTGAAAATCACACTTCAAAACCTTATAACCGTTTACATCCGGAATCACTATATTTTCACTATAAATGGGACGACGATTCTCGTCCAAATACATCATTCCTTTAACATCAGTCCGTTGTCCGAACATTAAGTTGCAAGCGAACAAAAATCCAATTAATAATATGCTCTTTTGTTTCATTGTAATTAAATATTTGTTTTTATGAGTTGAATTTTCCTTGATGCAAAGGAATCTCTATAATGTTAAGATTCGGTTAACCGAGGGTTAAGTTTTTGTTACGTAGTATTTGCAATTTATAGTTCTGGCAATCCGAACAGTTGTTCGTATCTCTACTATTTTCTCCCTCTCTTCTTTTTCTGTTGTAATCTAAGTTTTCGTTGAAAAGCTGTTTCAGCGTAATCTTCATCATAAATGTTCAACATATTGCCAGACAAAAGTTCATCTGCAATAGCGGATATTTAAGAAAAGCTTTAGCAGGATTAATCTCCCAAAATTTGTTACTCGAAGAAAGAATTACAGGTAATATTTTTGCCTGATTTTGGCATTTTTAAGATTTTGCCGTAATCTATCCACAAAAAAAAGCCCATCATTATTGAATATCAATACGATGGGCATTAAAATTGAGGTCGGTGGCGGATTCGAACCGCCGTAAACGGTTTTGCAGACCGCTACCTAGCCACTCGGTAAACCGACCATTCATCATGTCGAACCGCAGTAACCGGTTTTGTCCCGAACAATCGGGACTACCTAGCCACTCGGTAAACCGACCATTCACTTATGTCGAACCGCAGTAACCGGTTTTGTCCCGAACAATCGGGACTACCTAGCCACTCGGTAAACCGACCATTCACTTATGTCGAACCGTAGTAACCGGTTTTGTCCCGAACAATCGGGACTACCTAGCCACTCAGTAAACCGACCATTCATTATGTCGAACCGCAGTAACCGGTTTTGTCCCGAACAATCGGGACTACCTAGCCACTCAGTAAACCGACCATTCACTTATGTCGAACCGCAGTAACCGGTTTTGTCCCGAACAATCGGGACTACCTAGCCACTCGGTAAACCGACCATTCATTATGTCGAACCGTAGTAACCGGTTTTGTCCCGAACAATCGGGACTACCTGGCAACTCGGTAAACCGACCATTCACTTATGTCGAACCGCAGTAACCGGTTTTGTCCCGAACAATCGGGACTACCTAGCCACTCGGTAAACCGACCATTCATTATGTCGAACCGCAGTAACCGGTTTTGTCCCGAACAATCGGGACTACCTGGCAACTCGGTAAACCGACCATTCATCATGTCGAACCGTAGTAACCGGTTTTGTCCCGAACACTCGGGACTACCTAGCCACTCGGTAAACCGACCATTATTAGAATAACAAAAGTAAATAATTTCCGGGAATATTAAAAGCCCTGAAAAAATCAATTGATCATTAATAAGTTTTCCAGGGAAGCGATGGCACGATCTGCCGTGAAATCCTGTAGGAAATCATGCAAAACCGCTCGGATATATAACACAAATACCCCTTCAAGTGAAGGGGGTATTTAATAATGGAATAAAAAAGATTTCTGCGCCAACCTATGATATTTATTCTTCAAGCTCCAATTCCAGATCCAGAGTTTTTCTGTTTCCTTTTGTTATAATGATTTCCTCCATTTCAAGGGTTTTGAATCCTGAAAAAACTTTGATACCTCTAATTTACCAGAACAAAGATACAGGTCAATTATGAAGAAAAGATGAAGCTTTAAATTATACTATTCCCTGCACATTATTTTCTTAAGCGACACCTAATTGTTCAATGCCGGAACAATCGGCAAGACGGTCAGGTTTGCACTGACAGATACGAACAACTCTTCATTAAAATGACCGGAATAAAGCAGTCACAGATAAAGTGTGTACCTTTGTAATTACGGAAAATAATCCCCGGCTTAATTACAATACTGCGAATAAACATTCGAAATGCCAAACAGAAGACGATTCAGGAGGATCAAGATGCCGCCGTCGATGGAAGGCTTCAAGCCTTTCGGAATTCCCATGCGTAAACTTGAGTCCGTTAATCTGCTTTTTGAAGAATATGAAGCATTGCGGCTTGCTGACTATGAAAACCTCAACCATGAAGAAGCCGCCAAAAGAATGAATATTTCAAGGCCCACTTTCACCAGGCTTTACGATAAGGCCCGCAAAAACATAGCCAAAGCATTTGTGGAAGGAAAAGCCATCATCATTCAGGGAGGTACATTCATCACTGATGATTACTGGTACAAGTGTGAGGAATGCCATGAGACAATGGTAACAGAACAGCCTGTCACTGTATGTAGAAATTGTGATTCCGACAATATCGTTCAGTTTGATGACAAGTCAGACAAGAAGCGGCCAAAAAACCAAAGACTCATAAAATAAACTGACCGGAATAACCAAATATCTTCCGTTTATTCCTTCTCCGGATCCTGCTTTTGTATGATGTAGATCCTAATATCATCCATCTCAAACTCATAACTCTTCCTCAGCCTGCCAAGCCGTTCATTTGAATATTCCGGCGGAACACCGATAACCCTGGCAAGTTCACCGACGCTCATACCATATCGCTCTGCTACTCCTTCAAGCGTCATTGTACCGTCCACAACAATTCCGTCAGTCTGATGCCGGTGTTGGTGATCCTGAGCGGATCCCATGCCTTTATCTCCCCTTGTGGGTTTCACGGGAATTACCGGCAACGATTCATTGACTGTTTCAACAGTCTGATCTGTCATTGGAGCCGTTGCCCTGTGCCGGTGATGTTTTCGTTCTGATTCTGCAACTTCCGGCCTGACAAGCAAAGGGGCAAATGCAAGAAAGAGACTCAGAATACCTATGAATACGAGAAAAGCTATCCTGATTATCCTCTTCTTTACCATCCTACGGAATATGCTTAGTATCATATTCCAGTGAAACACAATATGCAGTATCAGAAGGAATAACAAAAAAAGAGCCAGGTAAAGATGAATGGCTCCCCATTGATGACGATCCAGACCCAGAAAATAAAGCTCGGCATCGGTCCCGTAGATTTCATTTACCTTGTATCCGGGAAGAAGTACATATTTCATTAAAAAGCCAAGTCCGGCAACAGCCATCATTACAACCATCATTATAAAATCAATGACAAGGTTAAATTTGGGTCTTATCCTGTTCCAGTTCTTCATCGCTAATTATTATTAAAGACTATCTTTACTCAAATGAAAAACAAATTTAAGTGAACTAATGTTCATTTAAAAATTATTTAGGCTAAATTTGAATAAAAATCCCGATGAAGATCTCAGTCCTGACCGATAATCATGCAGGTTCCCACTGTAAGGCCGAACACGGCTTATCGTATTTCATTGAGTTTGAAGGCAAGAAGCTGCTGTTTGACACCGGGCAGAGCGACCTGTTCCAGAAGAATGCAGGGATCATGGGGGTCAATCCCGAAGATGCTGACATGATCATACTGAGCCATGGCCATTTTGACCATGGGAACGGATTAGGCTATCTTTCCGGAGGAAAGCTGTTATGCCATCCCGCATGTTTCTCTGCAAGATTAAGAAAACATGATCACACATACATAGGCCTGAAGTATACAACTGATGAATTATCTGCACGATTCAGTCTTCAGACATCCGAAAAGCCATTCCCAATAGCTGAAAACATCTTCTTTCTTGGCAATATACCAAGGCTAAGCGATTTTGAATCGATTAGTACTCCGTTTAAACTTGATGATGGAACTCCCGATTACATCGACGACGACAGTGCCATTGCATTCATTATGGATAAAGGACTTTTTGTGATCACAGGATGCGCCCATTCAGGTATAGTCAATACCCTTGAGCATGCCAGAAAAATAAGTGGACAAAAACATATCTTCGGCATAATGGGAGGCTTCCATCTTAAAGAAAATGACCGGCAGACAAAAGAAACCATTAATTATCTCAGGCGACAGGGTGTCCGGCACATTCTTCCCTCACATTGCACAGAGCTGCCTGCTCTTGCAGCCTTCCATGAGGCTTTTGGGATAAAACAGATCCGCACAGGCGATGTCCTGAACTTCTGACAAAACATGGTTTTAAGCCAAAGACCTTGCCAGAGATGGGAAACAATCCAACATAAAAAAGCAATTGAAGTGAACATATGTTCATTTATTTTGTTATATTTGTAGTGATAAATGAATTATTAACACTAAACACTATAAATATATGCCAGGAAGAGACAGAACCGGACCAATGGGACAGGGTCCCGTTACCGGAAGAGGAGCAGGTTTTTGCACAGGATATGATTCTGACAGTTTCATAAGAGGAGCAGGATACGGAGCCGGAAGAAGATTTGGAATGGGCAGAGGATTGTGTTACGAAAGAGGCGGAGGAGGCCGTGGTTTTAGACGCTTTGGAGGTTATGGCTTCAGCCCCCTGGGAATGCAGGGATATCCACAGACTCCATCAATGACAAAGGAAGATGAGATAAGCTTTCTTAAGTCACAGGCTGATAAGCTTGCGTGGAGTCAGAAAGAAATAGAAAAACGACTGAACGAACTGGAAAAGGAAGGGTAACAGTTACTCTTCCTTCCTGTCAGGACAGTACTATAAACGGTTTAATATCAGACACAGGGCCCCGTCCAGGGCATCAGGCCTGATCGCTAAGGGAGATAATGCTGGCGGCCAATTCTTCAAATACCTTTATTACCGGCATGTTATTCTGACTGAAGATGCTAAGTCCCTTTTCAGCAGCTTCACCCACTTCCATTACAAGAGGGATCTGCCCGAGAAGAACTGTATCATATTCTTTTGCAAGCTGAAGTCCACCTCCCTTGCCGAAGATATAATAAATTTCATCGGGATGCTTTGCCGGTGAGAACCATGACATATTCTCTATAACACCAAGTATCGGAACCTCCAGATCGGGGGTGGTGAACATTGATGCAGCTTTTCTTGCATCGTTAAGCGAGATCTCCTGTGGCGTAGTGACTATCAGGGCACCGCTGAGTTTGAGTTTCTGCACCGTTGTAAGCTGAATATCGCTTGTTCCGGGAGGGAAGTCAACAATCATATAGTCGATCTCTCCCCAGTCGGTATCGCCAAACAGCTGGGTAAGAGCCTTAGCTGCCATCGGTCCACGCCAGATGAGCGACTGGCTGGGGTCGATAAAAAAGCCAATCGACATTATTTTAACTCCATATTTTGTTATTGGGAACAGAACCTCTTTGTCCCCAAAAGTTGCAACCCCGGGTTTTTCATTTTCAATTCCAAACATTTTCGGAATAGATGGTCCGAAAATATCCGCATCCACCAAAGCGGTATTCAGACCTTCTCGAGCCAGGGCTGCCGCCAGGTTGCCTGCAACGGTTGATTTCCCTACGCCTCCCTTGCCCGATGCAACAACTATAATATGTTTAACCCCTTCCATAGGGATTTTTTCAAACAAGTTTTGTTTGTCATTTAATTTACGATCCTGTTCCATATTGCCCTTAATTTTTTACTTGTTTCCGATTCCGGATTATATTCGTTTATACTTTTTGACTCGATCATGGCTTCGGTGATTTGCCTGTCGAAAGGAAGCTTTCCTGCAACAACGACATTTTTGCCGGCACACCATTCTTCAATCTGTTTGCTCATCGATTCATTGAGGTCAAATTTATTAATTATGACGAAAGCAGGAATACTGAATTTCTGAACCACCTCAATTGCCCTTTCCATATCACTTAAAGCCGATTTGGACGGTTCGGTTACGATCACCACCCTGTCAACACCTGATATTGTTGAAATGACAGGGCATCCTATTCCGGGAGGGCCATCGAGGATAATGGTATCAAGGCCATATTGAGCGGCTGTCTGTTTTGCTTTTTCTCTCACAGCATTAACCAGTTTTCCCGAATTTTCCTCACCCGGAGCCAGACGTCCGTAAACCATTCTGCCGTTACGGAATGACCCCGAATACATCATGCTTTTATCATCCGGGACCATTGTTATAGCCTTTTCAGGGCAGATACGTGAACACAGGAAACAACCGTCGCAGGAGATTTCCGATATTATTATTCTTCCGCTGTCCTCTGATATGGCATCAAACCTGCAATAGTTCATGCACAAACCACAGAAAGTGCAAAGGTCATAGTCAATAACAGCCTTATGGCCCGAGACAAACATTGATTCCTCATCATGTACAGGATTGAAGAGAAGATACATATTGGCAGCATCAACATCACAGTCAGCAAGAACCACATCACCGCCGAGGGTTGCAAATGATGCAGTTATGCTCGTTTTGCCCGTACCGCCCTTACCACTTATAACTGCTATTTCCATGATCCGATATTATGTTTTGCACCATTGAAACCAGCCTGCCGGCAAAAGCCTGATCCGTGTCAGCCAGTATTTTCCCTTCTGAATATAATTCTGCTATCTTTTTGCTAAACGGTATTTCCATTAAAAGAGAAATTCCCTGCTGATCGACATAATCCCTGACCGTATTATTGCCCAATCCAACCCTGTTGATTACCACCCCGCAGGGTTTATTTATCTCCCTGAGGGTTTCAACACTTTGCCTGAGGTCGCTGAGGCCGAAAGGAGTGGGTTCGGTTACAAGGATCACAAAATCGGCAGCGGCTACAGTCTCTATAAAAGGACATGATGTTCCCGGAGGAGAATCGAGGATTACAATTCCGGCTCCGGAGTCAATTTGTTTAATAGCGGCTTTAATAACCGGAACTGCTGACATGACGCCGATATCCATCCTGCTCTCAATAATTGAAACTCTGCCGTTTTCTGAAAACAAATTGACTACACCGAGAGAATCGGGTATCTCGCTTATGGCGCCGTAGGTGCAGGCAACGCTGCAGGCTCCACATCCGTGGCACAGATCAACGATGACCTTTATGATCTTTACCGGAGGGAGAATGAATATTGAATTGTAATTACAATACTCATGGCATTTGGCGCAATAAACACATTTCGATTCATCAATAACCGGAACCTGCTGGGTTACGGCAATGGTTCCGGTCAGTTTCTTCGTAAAAAAAGCAGCAGCATTGGGAGCTTCCGCATCACAGTCAACCAGTACGGCATCTAGTCCGCTTTTCACCAGCGATTGAAAAATATTCACGGCGACAAAAGTCTTGCCCGTACCCCCTTTCCCGCTTGCTACTGCAATCTTTATCATAATATCTCTACTGCAATCTCAGTTTATTTGCTATTATTTCTGCTGCCCTGATCAGCGGATAGGCAGCCGGCGAAGCGGTGAGACAGGGGTGTGTCCCTATCTGGAATGTCAGCAGTGAGTTGACAGTCATTCTGTTTTGGATGGCAAGCCCGATAACATTTACAAGTTCTCCGGCGCTTAGTCCACCGATAACTTCTCCTCCAATAATAACGCCCGACTGACGACCGGCAATAAGTTTCACGATCTGCTTATGGGTATCCGGAAGATTTCCGGGATGACGGTCGATACCTTCAAAAATACCTGTAACGTAATCTATACATTCTGCTTTGGCCCTTGCCTCAGTTATTCCGGCAGTTCCGAATCCGGTATTACCTATTGCCGTGGAATAAATAGCTATGGTGCCGCTAAAAGTCTTTACAACATTCAGTTTATAGAGATTCATCCCTGCGATCCGTGCCTCTGCACAGGCAGTCGAAGCCAGCATTGTGGCAACCCTTGCCCTTGTTACAAAATCCCTTTTCTGAGCGCAATCACCAATGGCGAAAATGTCCTTCGCGTGGGTCCTCATATACTCGTCAACAACAATGAATCCGCTCTCGTTAACACAGATCCCTGCCTTCCTGGCAAGGTCAGCATTCGGTTTGTAACCCATCGAGAGAACAACCGCATCAGACTCAAGTACCTCTCCGTTTTCAAGTTTAACAGCTTTAACCTTTTCTTCGCCCAGAATCTCACTGATCCCGTTACCTGTTATCACTTTTACTCCTCTCGACTTAAGAAGCTCCTCTATCCTTCCCGACAGCTCCTCATCAAAGGCAAGGGAAAGTATTTCCGGCAGTTTCTCGACAAGTGTGACCTCATGTCCTCTTTTTGCCAGTTCGTCGGAAAATTCCACTCCGATGAAACCTGCACCAATAACGACCACCTTCTTGCACGAAGAGAGTTTCTCCTTCATTCCGGCAAGATAGACTTTGTCCTTCGGTATGGTGAACACATTGTCCTTATCAGCCCCGGTAAGCCATTTTGGCTTTATTGGTACCGATCCCGTAGCAAGCATAAGCTTGTCGTACTTTATTGTTTCACCTCCGGCAAGTTCAACCGTTTTGTTTTCCTTGTTTATGGATATAACCTCACCGACAATAGACTCCACTCCAGCTTTTGCCATCATGTTATCCACCGGCATAATATTCTGGTCAACTGTGTCAAGTGTCCCAAAAATATATGGTATCCCGCATGGTACCATCATTTCCTTCTGCTTTTTAACAAGTGTGAAAGATTTCTGGGGATAAGTTGATTTCCCCGTAAGGGCTGCAACCATTCCGGCTGCACTGCCACCTATTACCAATACATCTGTGGTTTTCATATTTGCTTTTTTGTTTTAATTATTATCCGTCTTTTTATAATATTCTTAGTCCGAATTGTTATATTTGTTCAGTGCATCACTTTTCATTCCGCTCAGGTCACTGGCTTATCAGTGAATCCCGATTCACTGAATGCAACAAAACTGTTCTTTTCCACTTTCAGGAATTCCGCCACGACATTGCATTTCACCATAAGAAGAAAAAAGATCCTTCTGTCATTCTCATGGATCAATCCTTCCAGGTTACCCTGACCTTTAGAAATGATAAGGTCAGCTTCATTAAAAAGTTTCCTGAACTCCTCGCTCGATTCGCTTAAGACCGTCGACGGTGCATCAAAGCCATTTGATACAACCCTGGCGACTTCATTCATTCCGACATATTCAGCATCTTCGATAGTTGCATCATTTATAACCGGAGCGCCTCTTACTGCATAAACAAGATTGCTATGAGCGATAGTCTCTATGAAAAGCTTGTCAAAAACTATTTCACCGGTATTATCCCCAAGGTAAAGCACCGAACGGGCCTTGCCGAGGGTTGATTTCAGAAGCTCCGAATGATCAATGGCAAAAGGAGCCTTTAAAACCCTGTCGATGGTAGCATGGAGATTGAAATTGTCACTTACAGCAAAATCGACGATGTTGCCTGCTATTGACAGACGGAGGGCAGTGTTGAACGGATCCCGGCTATTCTCAACGAGACTTTTCATCTCAGGAAGTAAGCCGAGGGCAATATCATTGTACTTTTTCTTCTCAAGCTTGTAAGGATCTCTGTCCCCTGTATAATTCCGCAACAGGGCATAAAGCTTTCTGGCAAAAACCGGAGTATTATGCTTTCCCCAGTTTTCAGCATAAAGCTTAATCATGTCTCCGGTAAAACTGTTTTTTACTTCCGGCGAGATACTGTCGTCACGCGAAAGCAGACGTTCAAAGACACGGGTAAAACAATAGTAACAGCGGTAATCTGATATCATATCGGCTCCCGGGATCTAGTGATCGCAATAGTTTGCTCCGGCTGACAAGGTATCATTCAGAAGGTCGCTTGCAAGATCCTTTGCCGGTTTTATCGGAGCCCCTACAAATACATTTATTTTTCTCTCATTAAAAAGGTTAATGGCTCTTTGTCCCATTCCACCTGCAATAACATCCGTTACACCCTTTTCGGCAAGCCAGCCAGGAAGCAGCCCGGGCTCATGAGGAGGCGGAGTAACGAGAGTTTCGGATGTAATTTCCTTACCTTCAGCATCAATAATTGCAAATTGCTGGCAATGGCCAAAATGTGAACATAATATTCCCTCTTCCAATGGAATTGCTATCTTTTTCTTCATTGTTCTCTTACTTTCTTTACTGTTTATTTAACATATCAATTACTTCACTTATTGTTTTTTCAGGTTCCTTTAATGCGATCATCTGTATTTTAAGGCTATCGAAAAGAGGTTTTACCTTTATCCCGAATTCCCCCGAGATCACTTTCTCCACATCCCGTGATGCAACAATCTGAACTGAAGCCGGTCCGGCACCCTCCAGGGCATCCTTGTTAGGATTCGGAATAAACTCAGTACTTTTTGTTTCAGTATCATAAATGACAAAATAGGCGCAGCGTCCAAAACGCTGGTCCAGTTTACTTTCAGGTGTGTTACCTGTACTTGTTATCGCTACTTTCATATCTGCTAAGTTTTATTGTTTTCTATTATCCTGGTTGCTCAACATTCCTAAATTCCGAACTCCTGCACAGCGGACATTCCTTTATCCCGGCAATCTTCTCGGGATTGTTGAAATAACAGTCGCAACTGCCACACAGGTACCATTCGCTGTCGAAATAGACCTTTCCCCCTTCAATAATGATCTGTCTGCCATTGACGAAAGCATCTGCAATCTTTCTTCTTGCTGCAGTATATATTCTGGTTAATGTAGGCCTTGACACAACCATCATCTTTGCTGCCTGCTCATGATTCATCATTTCATGATCACAGAGGCGGATAGCTTCATACTCTTCAAGATAAAGGAAGATGCTTGACACAGCCTCCTTTTTCAGTTTATCCCCATAGGGTCTGAATCCCGAAATCAGGGGAGGGTTACTGACTTTCCTGGGTCTGTACGGTCGTGGCGACATGCATTATGAGCTATTGTTCATAACAAAGATAATAAACTATTGCTCATAACGAGCATATTTGATGAGTTTTTTTAGAATGAAAAACGGCTGGCGTTTGGCGGTTCGGGGTTCAAGTTAAGGTTAAGCATTCAGGGTTAATGGTTTAGTTAGCTGACTTAGTCAATGCCTCATTGTAAGAGACCGGCACGATCCCGCGGAGCGGGACTTCGTCGTTTCACTCCTCAGCCTGCATGACTTGTCTGAGCCTTACACCATGAAAATATCCAGTACTCTCTTCACCAGCCCTGCAAGCACTATTGCAAAAGCAGTCTCGGCAAGAGTGATGACAAGAGCTTTTCTCCAGCCGTATTCTTTCCACAGGACCGATATGGTTGCAACACAGGGCACATAAAACATGCTGACAATTGCAAGTGTGATCATCTGCTGTGAGGTCAGCACTTCATTGAAGTTGGTTGTTCCGAGGTAGGCGGCAAGCATTACCAGGATAAGTTCTTTTCGCAGAATGCCAAAAATGAGAAGGATACCTGTCACAGCAGGCAACCCAAGCCAATTCACTGTAACAGGGCTCATGACAGAAGCTATTGCAGGCATCCAGCCTGCGAGGTTTATAGCTTGTATCAGTACTCCCGATACTATGACAATCGGGGCGGCTATATATATGAATTCCTTCAGTGAATCCCAGGTCTGCGAAAAAATGGTTTTGATATTAGGTGTCTTATAATCAGGCATCGACATAATTAGTTCCACCGGCTCTCCGATCATAAGCTTTGAAGCTATTTTCCCGACAATAAATATCAGTACAGCAGCAAAGATATATAAACCAAGTGCCCACAGTAATCCCACATATTTCCCGACAAGTCCGAACACGATTACCGATACTGCCGAACATGGGACAAGTGTGACAAGCACAGCCGTAATAAACCTTTCCCGCTTCGATTCCATGATCCTGCACGACAGGCATCCCGGGACATTGCAACCAAGTCCGATGATAAAGGAAACGCATGCCTTACCATGAATACCCATCTTATGCATGAATTTGTCCATCAGGAATGAAATTCTTGCAATGTAACCCCAGTCCTCAAGCAGATAGAGCAGAATGTAAAACGGCAGTATATAGGGAAAAGCTATCTGGACAAGAGCGAGGACACTTTCGATGGCCGACCAGCCCAGAGCCGGCCAGAAGGAGGTGCCAACACGGTCTTGCCACAAGTCGTGCCATCCTAAAAAAATTGAATCAAGCCATTCCGAAAACCAGTTTCCAAAACTGAACACCGCCAGGAACATACCTCCAAGTATCAGTATCATAATAAGGTAGCCCGTTACCTTATGTGTCGTAAGGGCTTCGAGCCGTTCATTGAGCGACAGCTTCCTGTCCTTTGCTATCCTTACAGTCTCGCGGGTGATCCTGGAAGCGAGGAGACTTCTTTCATCGGCAATAACCAGAGGCGAATCGTGTCCGTGGATCTCTTCCAGTTCCTCCATTATCCTAAGGGAACTTTCTATCACTTGTGGTTTTAATTCAGATACCTGCGCCCTTATATCCTTGTCCTTTTCAAGCAGTTTTATTGCAATCCACCTCAGGGGATAGGGAAGATCTATCCCTTTCAACTGTTCCGAAAGTTCTTCTATTCCCTGCTCAATCTCCTTGCCGTACTTGTGAATTATCCGGGCTGATTTATCCGTTTTCAGATCGATCACCTTATCGACCAGTTTTGTCAGACCCGATCCCCTTGAAGCAATCGTGGGAATTACCGGAACTTTCAGAATATTCTGCAGTTTTTTTACATCAACAGCGATCCCTTTTCTTTTGGCAAGATCAGTCATGTTCAGAGCAATGATCACCGGCCGCTCCAGCTCCAGAAGCTGAAGTGTGAAAATGAGGCTTCGTTCCAGATTTGTGGAATCAACCACATTAATTATCCAGTCTGGATTCTGTTTTATGATGTAGCTCCTTGAAATCAGCTCCTCTTCTGAAACAGTTGTAAGCGAGTAAATACCGGGCAGGTCAAGAACGTCAATGGTATGATCCCTGTAAAACAGTGTCCCTTCAGCCTTTTCAATGGTCTTGCCGGCCCAGTTCCCGATATGCTGATGAAGACCTGTCAGATAATTGAAAACTGTCGATTTTCCGGAATTGCCCTGCCCTGCAAGAACTATGTTGATTTTATTATCACCGCTCATTTGATTTCACCATAATTTTGGATGCCAGTCCCCAGCCGATCACCAGTTTTGAACCGGCCACCTCAATCTGAACCGGTCCGGAAAAAAGAGTCTTCCTGATAACCTTAACCTCTTTCCCTGTCGTGATCCCTAGGTCAGCAAGCCTCTTTGTAAGCATCTCACCTCCCATTACCGAAACAATGATACCTGACTGACCATCATCGAGGTTTGTCAGATTAATACCATCTTTCCTGTCTTTAACTCCATGTCTATGATGCATCTGTGTTAACATTTTACAATTAATTGATCAAATTTCATTTTTCCTCAACATGTCTCAGTCCTTCCGCAAAGAGATTGTTGATATGGATATCATCAAGAGAATAGTAAGCCACCCTTCCAACCTTGTTATACCTGACCAGCTTCATGTTTCGCAGTATCCTGAGCTGATGCGAAGTTGCCGAATTTGATGTTTCGATTATGGCCGCAATATCCTGTACACAAAGCTCCTTTTCAAGGCACAGGGCATAAATGATCTTCGCTCTTGTGGGATCGCTTATCGCTCTGAAAGTTGCAGCCAGGTCATGAAAAAACCTTTCGGACTTCATCTTTCCCCTGACCGATTCGACCTTTTCCCTTTCTATACAGGAAACTGATTCTGAAACTGATTTACTTTTCTTCTTCATTGAATATATGAACAACTATTCAAATATTATGCAAAAATAATCTTTTCAATGATATCTTTTGTTCTTCCGGTAATTTTTTTATCTTTCTATTATAACACTTACCGATCCAACCTTGCCGCCTATCGGGGGATTTAATTTTGACACCTTCACCTTAGCTTTTTTAATGCCTTCCATCTCTTCATAGAGTGCATTCAGTATGCGTCCTGCTATGTTTTCGAGAAGATAGGATTTCCTGTCCATTTGCGCCTTTACTATCTGATACGCTTGCTGGTAATTGACAGCATCCTTAAGGTTATCGCTTTTTGACGGGACCGACATATCCGTTTCGATGCTAAGATCGACAATGAATCTGTTTCCTACTATTTGTTCTTCCCTGTAATGTCCGTGGAAGGCATAAAACTCCATGTTCTCAATTATGATCAGTCCCATAACGGTTTAATTTAATTACAAAGTCTAAGCTAATGTGTTTTATCAAATCCCTACAAATTTAAAAAGCATTTTACAGGTATTTTTCTATCTCTTGTATTAATATCTCAAAATCATTCTATTTTTGTAATCCACAAAAATAAACAGGATGAACGAAGGGAATCTCTCAAATTCGCAGGAAACGAAATTAGCAGGTAGTTTTATTGAACAAATCATTATTGACGATCTTGCTACAGGCAAAAATGATGGAAAGGTTCATACCAGGTTCCCTCCCGAGCCTAATGGCTATCTCCATATTGGTCATGCAAAAGCCATCTGCATCGATTTCGGCATGGCTCAGAAATACGGAGGCAAGTGCAATCTGCGTTTCGACGACACCAATCCCGTCAAGGAAGAAGTTGAGTACATTGATTCCATAAAGGAAGACATCAGATGGCTGGGATTCGACTGGGAGGACCGTGAGTATTATGCTTCGGATCATTTCGGGAAACTTTATGACTTTGCTGTCGATCTGATAAAAAAGGGACTGGCCTATGTTGATGATCAGCCTGCCGCTGTGATCGCCTCTCAAAAGGGGACTCCAACCCAGCCAGGTATTGAAAGTCCTTTCTGCAAAAGGTCTCCTGAAGAAAATCTTGATCTGTTTGAAAGGATGAACCGCGGTGAATTTGAAGAGGGCAGCAGGGTTTTAAGGGCCAGGATAGACATGACATCGCCCAACATGCATATGCGCGATCCCATTATTTACAGGATAATAAATACTGCTCATCACCGTACGGGTGAGACCTGGAAGGTATACCCCATGTATGATTTTGCCCATGGGCAGTGTGATTACTTCGAAGGTATAACTCACTCCCTGTGCACCCTTGAGTTTGAAGTTCACCGGCCACTGTACGACTGGTTCATTGATCAGCTCCAAACCGACGATTACCGACCCAGACAGATTGAATTCAACAGACTTAACCTCACCTATACCATGATGAGCAAGCGAAAGCTTCTCGAGCTGGTGCAGGAAAAACATGTTTCAGGCTGGGACGATCCGAGGATGCCCACTCTGTGCGGTCTGCGGAGAAGAGGATATACTCCTGAATCCATCCATAAATTCATTGATCTTATAGGTTATACAAAGGTGGAAGCGATAAACGACGTCTCACTCCTGGAACATGCGGTGCGTGATGATCTCAATCTCAGGACACCAAGGGTTTTTGCCGTGCTGAATCCCCTGAAGGTGGTGATCACCAACTATCCGGAGGGTAAGACAGAAAATGTAGAACTCATAAACAATCCAGAGGATGAAAGCATGGGAAGCAGGACTATCCCCTTCAGCCGCGAACTCTATATTGAGCAGGAGGATTTCATGGAGAATCCTCCTAATAAGTTTTTCAGGCTTGCCCCTGGAAAAGAAGTCAGGCTGAAAGGCGCCTATATAATAAAGTGTAACGAACTGAAAAAAGATTCCGCCGGCAATATAACAGAGGTAATGTGTACCTATGATCCCGAAACACGAAGCGGTTCTTCGCAATCGGACAGAAGGGTAAAAGGAACGCTTCACTGGGTGTCGGCTGAGCATGCCATAGATGCCGAGGTCAGGCTTTACGACAGGCTTTTCAACACTGAGGATCCGGCAGGACAGAAGGATGAGGACTACAGGAATTTCCTCAATCCTGATTCTCTCAAAATACTTAAAGGATGCAAAATGGAACCGACATTAAGTTCAGCAAAACCGCTTGATAAGTTTCAGTTCCAAAGACTGGGCTATTTCTGTGTCGATTACGATTCAAGTCCTGATAATCTGGTTTTTAACCGGACAGTAGGTCTGAGAGACACATGGGCAAAGATGAATAAATAGTTGTTTGTTCAATAGTCTTATAACTACCCCTTCCTTTAAAACCTGTTCAAGCTTTTTGATGATTATAGGATTTTATTGATTTTTTATATCTTTACACCCTCAAAACTGCTCCGTGGTGTAATTGGCAACACGTCTGACTCTGGATCAGAAAAGTTCAGGTTCGAGCCCTGACGGAGCAACCAGGATGCCGGTTCTTTAGCCGGCATTTTTCTTTGCAATGTCAGGGCGAGAAATTTACCCCGACAAAAGAGGGGAGCCCTGACGAAGCAACAGAATTCATGAATGGAACCTGCCGACTGCAGACTCTTCTCAAAAATTGTACCGGATCCCTGTCATTGCTTCCGACACCTCCCACAACCTGGCTGAGATGTCTGGTTTATACAGCCTTGCCGGGTCATTGGAAAGAACCGGATAACCCCTGGTATTACCCGGACCCTCGGGAACGATATACTCACCTCCCCTGAGATCAGGCTGAGTGGCAGCGT
>Ga0255341_1001717_pt1 | contig 29883 bp, 25 predicted proteins | sample wastewater_treat_8_FD_192418 | JGI IMG/M metagenome (GOLD analysis project Ga0255341, IMG submission 192418) | Wastewater microbial communities from Lulu Island WWTP, Vancouver, Canada - plant12 | ecosystem: Engineered > WWTP > Wastewater > Unclassified | place: Canada: Vancouver, British...
TCATCATAGACCGCGGCATTCTCCGCGACTACCTGCACAGCCGCGAGTCGGCCCAAACCTTCGGGGCCGAACCGCACGGCAATGCTCGTGCCTTCACGTACGGTGACGAGCCCCTGATCCGCATGACGAATACCTGCATACTCCCGGGCGACGACGATTTGGACGACATGATCGCGGGCATCGACAACGGCCTCCTCCTTCGCGATATGGGCGGCGGCGGGCAAGCAGACTCCACCGCGGAGTTCATGTTTGGAGTCTCTGAGGGCTACGTCATCAAGAACGGCAGACTCGGGGAGCTGGTTAAGGGCATAACCATCTCAGGCCAAGCGTTTGACGTGCTCCAGAGTGTCGACGCAGTCTCGTCAGACTTCGTCTGCAGCCTTGGCGCAGGCCATTGCGGCAAGTGGCAGCCGGCCAAGGTGGACGCCGGAGGCCCCTATCTGCGCTGCAGGGTCACTGTTGGAGGACGCCATGAGTAGAGGAGGGAATGGATCGATGCATCTTGATCTGTGCGATGATCTGGTACGGCGCGCCGTGGCCCGGGGCGCTGCCGATGCGGAAGTGTTCTACAGAAAGGTCAGGAAACTCGAGGCCATGTTCGAAAAGAACGACCTCCAGGTTCCGAAGGGCGACACGTACGAGGGCGTGGGCATACGCGTGCTCCTCGGTGGATCCAATGGCGCTAAGCTGGGTTTCGCAGCTACAAACCATCTCACCTCCGAGTCGCTTGAAAACGCGCTCTCCGCTGCCATCGCCATAGCGCAGGCGTCGCCTGAAGACCCGAACCACTCCCTCCCCGATCCCGCGCCCGCTGAGACAGTTCCCGGCATATACGATGAATCGGCTGAGGAACTTACCCTTCGAGACGCCATCGATCAAGGCCGTCTCATGCTGGAAGCGGCACGCGGCGCCGACCCGAGAGTGACTCTAGATTCGGCGATGTACACTATAGAAGTCTCGGAGAAAGCCATCGTAAGCTCCCGGGGAGTCCGCCTCTCCGAGAAGCGCAGCTTATTCGTGTGCCAGGCCATGGCGTTCGCCCGCGATGGCGAAACCGTGTCATCCTTCGACATGGAAGTCGGCGCGTCGAGCCGGATGTCCGGCATGGATCCAGCCGCTCTAGGCCGACGCTTGGGCGAAAAGGTCGTCACCACTTTAGGGGCGACGACCATACCCAGTTTTAGGGGCGCTGTGATCGTCGCTCCCTACGCAGGAATGGACTTGATCGTCTCCCCTATCACGTTCTCGTCTGATGCAGAGAATGTCCAGACCGGCCGGTCGAAATGGAAGGGGATGATCGGGTCTCAGGTCCTGTCGCCGCTGCTCTCCGTCATCGACGATCCATCGATCCCCGGAGGCGCCAGCTCAACCGCCTTCGACAGGGAGGGCGTGCCGGCGCGCCGCCTTGAGCTTGTCAAGGATGGCGTGCTCAATCACTACCTTTACAACTGCTACACCGCCCGAAAGGACGGCGTCGCCTCGAATGGGCGCGCCGCCGGTTCTGATCAGAACACGCCGTCTATCGGACCTACCAACTTCGTGATCGCCCCGGGCGAGCTCTCGCTTGACGACATGATAGCTGCATGCTCCAAGGGGCTCATCGTGAACAGGTTCTCCGGAAACCTGGACGAGGTGAGCGGGGATTTCTCCGGCGTGGTCAAGGGCGGCTACTACGTCGAGGCGGGCAAGATCGTCTGCCCCGTCCGCGAAGCGATGATCGCCGGAAATATCTATGACCTGCTCCGGCAGGTGACCGACGTATCGCGCGAGTGTGTCGAGATAGCCGACATCAGGCTTCCGTATGTCCAGTTCGACGGGTGCTCCGTCACTGGAAAGCAGTAGGGCGAATACTGCCCGATCAGCGGTAGCCCGAGATTTTCCGACGCCCTGGTCATGGGGATCGAAGGAAAGGACGCCGATTTGCAGAATCATCGCTCATCAGTCTCGTCAGGCGTAAGCCAATTTGAGGAGGCGATTTCATGAAGCGTATTCTTGCTCTGTGCACTTTGGCAATAACGCTCGCGTCCTTTCCTCTCTCTATTGTCTGGGGCGCCCCAATGACCATAGTCTTCAACAACGGCGCTACCGTCACGTACGACACCGACGAGATCAAGTCGATCACATTCTCCAGCGCACCGACGATGCCCGCGTCTTCGCCGTCCGGATCCCCATTCTCCATCGCTCAGCCGACGATAGTAGAGGACTTTCAAAACGGTCTCGGCGATCGGTGGGATCCTGTCGCTGTGGTAGGAGGCGACTTCGGAAGGTTCGCCAGATTCGATTCGGGGAGACTCGTTGTCAACGTGCCCCAGGGCAACTCATGGGGAAAGACCGGCATCCAGTCCAAGCAGCCCATATTCACTGTTGACCGATCGTTTGCAGCGCAGCCGGGCTTGATACTGATCAAAACCGATCCGACGCTCACAACCGGGTTTGTGATTACGCTCGCCTCTAGCTGGCACAACGATGTGTGGGTTCTTCAGACCGTGTGGGTGCATGTCGTCAGCGCGACTGACGAGGGCGAGGGTTTCGTCGTGTTCATCAACACCCAGGGCCCCGAGAAGTACGGAAGCGACGGCCTCCTTCCGATCAAACCTGTGAAAGCGCCCGAGTGGGTCGGGCTTAAGGTGTACCCAGGTAGGGTGGCGCTCCAAATGTCGGGCATGGACAGCCCCGCAGTCATCGACATGGGCTGGATCAGCGAAGGAACGCCGGTGTATCTGCAGGTCTTTTCGCATCCTCGCGCAGAGGGCGGGCCTGCCGCCGTGGCTATCGATCAGATCCAGGTGGGCAGATAAGCTGTCTGTCCACTCCGCCGGTTCAGGCTGCAATTGGAGGTGTAGTCGTTTGTCTCGAAGATCAGTTGCGCTGGCAGTCACGCTCCTGGCAGTAGTAGGCGCCTCCGCGACCTGTGGCGCCGCTCCACAGGGGCTCTGGATGCAATGGATCCTTGACCCGTCTCACGTATCCGCCGATACACTTGGCGCACTTCACGGCCTGCCTGGCAAGACAACGGGCCCTGTGGCCTGGATCGACGGACCCGACGGCAAGTGGTACCGTATGGACGGATCCGGGAATCACTTCGTCGTCTACTCAGGGGCAAAAGATGGCCTAGCCCTGCCGTCGACATCCATCACCGTCGAGGCATGGGCAATGGTCTCAGAGTCAACGAACTGGGCCGGTCTCGCGAACTTCATACAGGACAACGGAAGCTACGAGCGTGGCTGGATGCTGGGCTGTCTGGACGGCCGATTCATGTTCGGCCTGGCCTCGCTCGGAGATCGCAAAGTGACAGACCCCTATCCTTCATACCTGACGTACATGAAGGCTGACGGCCCGTTCGAGACAGGCAAGTGGTACCATGTGGTAGGGGTATACGACGGAACAACGATGAGGCTGTATGTGGATGGTCGGCTGTCAGCAGAGTCCAAAGACCAGCACGGCGTCATCTGCTACCCTGATCAGGGTGTACTCACCATAGGCGCATACGTGGACAATGACGAGCGCCATAACCTGCCCGGAGCCATACGCGAGGTGCGTATCTATAGCCGAGCGCTGACCGCCGACGAAGTGGCGTCATCGATGCCGGGATCAGTGGTTTCATCAGATGCTGACGCAGCGCAGGGCATTCCCGTACGCCTGCTGATGCTGGACGGTTCTGCCATTGAAGGCTTCCTCGTCGGCGCCTGCGGTATGGACCTGCTCGTGGCGAAGGACTCGGCCACAGTGCAAAGGATCGACTCGCGGCAGGTGGGTTCTGTTCTGATGTGGCCCAAGTAACCCACCAACTCCTGTTGCCCCGTTCATCTTGACAACTGCCAGAGGGGCGGGTCTATCCCGCCCCTTGTCTTCTGTACAGCCTCTCCGTACAGCTCCTCCTCAGAGTGTGCGCAATATCCTCTCGTCCAGCCGCCGCACCATGGACCTGCACACAGGCTCGAAATGCTTCAACCAGAACCGGCATGCTTCCACATTCGTTGCCTCGAACTCCACTGAACACCGCACAAACCCCTCTCCCAGTGCCCACTCCATGATGGCTGAGAGCAAAGACTTGGCAATACCCATGTTCCTGTATTCAGGCTTCACGTAGGCGCCGTTCACGGCGAATTTCCTTTCTCCATTGACTATCCAGGCGGTTCCATCCTCGACCGGCGCTACCTTCATGTAAGCCACGGCTTCATTGCCGTGCCATGCCATCCATGCAAGATTCCCCGGCTGCCTCAACGTATCACCAAGTTCAGCCGGGCTTTCGGGCTCGAGGTATGGTTTGAACGCAGGCGATTTGGCCACATGCCGATTGTGTCCATCTACGAGAGGTAGCCAGACCGGTATGTCTTCTTCCCGTATCGCGGTGATCCGGACTCCCTCCGGCGCCCTCACATCTACGGGCTCAACAGCGCGAACGGCATCCACGCATATACTGCCAAAGCCATTCCAGACGAACGCGTCCTGTGCCTCACGGGCATAGTTCAAAAAGTAGATGGCATGAGTGAGGCATCCGTCCTCAACCCATTTCTGTCCTAAGGCCTTATACATAAGGCGGTGAGTATCGAAAGACTCCTCATTCGTAGACGCATGGGCCCATTCCGGACACAAGACTCCTCTGTGGACCCCAAGGAACTCGTCGATGTAAAACCCCGTCATGTACGCAATCATTCTGCCGTTCTCAAACACCGCCGTACCCGGGTGCGTTGCCACACACCATTCGAGCATGGGCAGTACTCTTTCTGCACTTCCATTGCTTTCGTCAAGTATGGGCACCGCCTCACGCTGGCACCGATAAGTCGCAGCAAAGAGTTCGCAAGCTTCATCCAAATGGCACTGTTTCAAATCAGCAACTCGCATTTCGCCACTCCCTCAGGCCCTTGCCCGGCCTGCCCGCCCCAACGTCTACCTGGCCTTCTCAATCATGACAGGAGACCCGATCTGCGCCCCGAAGGCCGCCTTGGCGTCATCCATGTTGATAGAGATCTCCACCCAGTCCGTACTGGCGATGAAGATAAGGTGGTCGCCTTCAGGAACATCGCCGTACGTATTCACGAACTTACTGGGAATCGTCTTGCCGCCCACAGTGACCAGGGCTATGTCGCCGTAGTTCAGCTCCAGCTCGGCCAAGAGTTCGCGACCGATGTTGGCCTGCAGGTTCCCGTACTGGTCAACCAGCACGATCTCTCCGTATGCCTTTCCGTTCTCAACGCGCGCCGCCTTGATGTCGAGCAGGATCACCTCAGCCGCCACGGGTCCAACCTCCGCAAACTTACGACCCGCCGCCAGATTGGACGCCGTAGGCGTGAAGATGTCGCGCCCATGGAACGAGTACGATGTGGGCCCGGGGCGCATGAACGCTCGGTTGGTTATGGTTCGAACCTCCTCGACTCCGAACTCCTGCATGACCATGGTGAATATCCCGTTGTCCGGGCCGATGAAGAACCTACCGTCTGCCGTCCGGACAGCTATGGGGCGCCTCTCAGTGCCCACCCCAGGGTCCACGACAGCCACGAATACTGTGCCCGACGGGAACTCCCTTGCCGCAAGGAGCAAGGTCACCGCACCCTCCATGATGTTGTACGGCTCGATCTCGTGGGTGATATCGACGAGGCGCGCCTCCGGGAATACCGAATAAGCCACGCCCTTGGCGGCCCCCACGTAGAAGTCGCGAGTGCCCCAATCCGTGAGGAATGCGATAATGCCGCAAGTGTCGCGCTCGGCAGGGCTCGCCGCCATGGCCCGAGCAGGCCCCAATGCATAGACCGACAGAGCCACAAACACCGCCAGGATAGTCCAGAGGTATCTTGCTCGTCTTGTAGTCACAGGCATCTCCTCCCTGTAAATGATCGCCCCGCCCTCCCAGATCGGGCCAGGCTTCTGCCAATCTTTCTTGTTCAACATAGCGCTCGGGCATTCCTTCCGTACGTAACAGTCTGTCCTCACGGGACCGGGACCCCGGGCGGCCCCATGGGAAGTGATGCGTGCCGAGCCAGGAACTCATCCGCATTGCCCGGAAGCATGGAGCAATGAGTGTCTGCATCTTCGGTTCGTACGCTTGCGGATAGCATTGCACGGATTGGACGCTACACTGAGGGTATCGGTGTGGACGACGAAAGCACGGCATCCCGAGATCCCCTGGCGAGACATAAAGGACATGAGGAACAAGTTGATACACGATCACGGGCATGTTGATCCTCAACTCGTGTGGGCAGTGGTCCAAGACGAACTCCCGGCGCTTGGCGGCCAGATCTGCCGTGTAATACGCGACTGTAGCGACTTCATGCCAGATGGCTGACCAACATGGAACTCACCTCCTTCCTCCAGATCCGTTTCTGAGTCGCACGTCCTACGAAGCCAATCAGTTTATATCGACCACGCTACCCTGATCCATTATGCATCAGCGGCTTCGACGTGACAGGCGTTTCCCCTTCCTCGGGAGATGTGTACGCTTCGAGGATGCTCCCCATTGCCATTCCACGAGCAACCCATGCAGGATTGCCGGTGCTGGAAGTCGAACTCGTCGCCGAACTACTCGTTTGGGGGAGCCTTGGATGCCGTCTATTCACCGCATTCAGTGGTTTGATGCCCACGTCAGGACAGGCAGATATCCAAGCGCCCGGTCATTGGCGGAACGCTTTGAGATCTCACACCGGCAGGCGCAACGCGATATTGAGTACATGCGCGACTCGCTGGGAGCTCCGCTGGAGTACTGCGCCTCGCGACGGGGTTATCGGTACGGCGAGGACACATTCACCCTGCCGAGTCTGGTAGTGACGGCCAAGGAGAGCGCTGCCCTCACAGCTCTGGCATCGCAGTACAGCGACATAGCCCGGCTGGCGTTCGTCTCCGAAGGCCGGTTCGGAGCCAGGTACGCCGAGATAGCCAATGTCCTTCGCCGCCTTGGAAAAGCTGCGGTCACTGACGAGCCGACTGAGCCTGCCTCGAGCGACGGGCACGACCGAGCGCTCCATCTTCCCCAGCCCATTCCGTACACCGCTCGGCTTGTGCCCGTAGGAAGTCTGCATGGGCGCCTGCCTGCGGGACTAGAGCCACATTTCAGATCTGCAGATGATGACGGAGGCCTGGGTTTCACGTTCTCCGACCCCGGCGCCTTCCTATCTGCGCTGCTCTCCGCAGGCATGGCGTTCCGGATTCAGAACCCTGCCTGGCTCCGCCGGCGCTTGCTTGCGGCAGCCGACGAGCTCGCTGAGGCGAACTGCGAGACTCCCGGCCCCGCTGCCCAAGGCAGTTCGGCACAGTATGACATCCCATGTCGCGCCACGCCTGTTACACTGAATGTGTCGCACATATCAGAATCGCTTCGCGGAGGTGCTCCAGGGATGAGAAACTCGACAGGCGCTCGCCTCACTCCTTCATGGACTTCCTATGTTGGGGCAGCCCACGGCGTGCTGACAGCAGCCGGCATGACCGACCTCAGCATGAGCCAGATGATGGGGATGACAGGTATCGGTTTTCACTTCATAGTGCATGAGGAATGTTGCCCATCATCGGTGACGGTGTATGACTGGGCATCAGAGCATCAGCAAGCCATGGCCAGGATCGGCGTCTTCGCTGAGCTGCAAATGGCAGAGCCCGGCATACCTATCTACGACGCAGCGCGTCGGCACACGATTCGCCGAATCCGAGAGTCAATCGACCGGGGAGTCGGAGCCGTACTTTGGGGGGTCGACACCGGGGAGTTCGGGGTGGCGTACGGGTACGATGACGACGATCGAGTCTTGCTGGTCTCGGGCGTAGCCTCGGCAGGCAGCGAGACCGGCGAAAGCGATCCCATTCTCTACGATAACGTAGGGCTCACGTTCCAAGGAGCGCCGATCCTTTTCTGCCAGACGCCCATCGAGGCCGTACCGTTCGACCTAGATCAGGCGAACCGACAGGCGCTGGCGTTCTACGCTGAGCAGATGGAGAAGACCGCGCACGTAGCCCCTGCCTACCATAGTGGGTTGCTCGCGTACGACGCGTGGATCCAGGCGATGAAGACCGGCAAGTTCAACCCGTTTGGCCTAAGGTACATTGCAGCTGTGTATGCCGACGCAAAGGCACATACCTCAGAGTACATCGAGTCGCTGTCGAAGGACTGGAACACCTCAGGGGCGATGCAGGATGCCGCGCACGCCGCGAAACAACTGGCCCAGGCGTTTGGCGAGATACTTGACGTTCTAGAACAGCCGCCGTGCGGGCCCGAGGCTCTCGGAAACCCGGTCGGCCCTGCGCAGGCTGCCGCGCTAGTCCCGCTGCTTGCGAACGCGCGCGCCATCGAGCAGAGGCAGCTGGACCTGGTCAAGCAGGCCATTCGCAATGCTCCCGCCTGTCCTGATCACCGGTGAAGGCGGCCTTACGCATGGCCGAACAGAATCGTCGGCGCGGCAACACGAACTCGTAGCCGCGCCGGCACTTCGACACTCGGGCACGTCGGCACTGGGCAGTAGGCACGTAGATACACAATGACGACCTACGACCTCTTGGCCAGCTCCTCCCTGAGGATCCTGTTGGTCTCCTGAGGGTTTGCCCGTCCTCTGGTCTCTTTCATGATCTGGCCCACCAGGAAGGTGAGGGCCTTCTCTTTACCCGCGAAGTAGTCGGCCACCGGCCCGGGGTTGGCCTCGACCACCCGCTGCACAATCGCCGCAAGCTCACCCGCGTCGCTTATCTGCACAAGCCCGCGCTCTCGCACCACATCGCCGGGGCGCACGCCTCGGGCAAATACCTCTTCGAACACGGATTTTGCGATCTTGCCCGAGATCTTGCCCGAGGCCACCAACCCGATCAGCTCCGCAAGCAGCTCTGGCGCAAGCTTCGACTGCGAAAGCTCGATTCCGCTGGCATTGAGCGCCGCCGATACATCGCCGACGAGCCACTTGGCCGCCTCCCGAGCGCCTTCAGCGCGGTCGACGGCCCCAGCGCCCGCCTTCGCAAGAACATCACATACGCCATCGAAGAAGGACGCTAGCTCCCGGGACTCAGCTATCAGCGCAGCATCGCTTCCCGGAAGCCCGAACTCGCTCACGTACCTTGCGGCCCTCGCATCGGGCAGTTCCGGCAGAGCGCCCCTGATCTGGTCCACCCACTCCGGGGCGATTTCGAGCGGCACGAGGTCCGGCTCGGGGAAGTAGCGGTAGTCGGCGGCCTGCTCCTTGCTGCGCATGAAGGCCGTTTCACCGCGGACGTCATCCCAGTGTCGCGTCTCGCGGGTCACCCGTCCACCGGAGCGCACCACGTCGATCTGGCGCGCCGACTCATACTGAATGGCCCTGTGCACTGCCCTAAACGATGCAATGTTCTTCAGCTCCACTAGGGTACCATACTCCTTCGATCCCCGGGGCATCACGGAGACGTTGGCCTCGCACCTCATGGAGCCTTCCTCCATCTTGCAGTCGGACACTCCGATAGCCACCAAGATGGATCGAAGCTTGGTTAGGTACGCCCGAGCCTCGTCAGCTGAGCGCATATCGGCGTCCGACACGATCTCTATCAGACCGATCCCGGAGCGGTTGAAGTCTAGAAGCGACTGGTTGGCTGAGATTATGTCGTCGCCGGCGTGCACTAGCTTGGCGGTCTCCTCCTCGAGATGCACACGCCTGACTCGTATCCGCTTGGGCTGCCCGTCTACTTCTATGTCGATGTAACCGTCGTGCGCAATTGGGATATCATACTGCGATACCTGGTATCCCTTGGCAAGGTCAGGGTAGAAGTAGTTCTTCCTGTCGAACTTGGTCCAACCCGCAATGCTGCAGCCGAGCGCCAGTCCCGCACGGATCGTGTATTCGAGCGCGCGTTTATTGAGCATCGGCAGGGCGCCGGGCATGCCCAGGCACACAGGGCAGACCTGCGTGTTTGGCGCGGCGCCGAACGCAGTCTTGCACCCGCAGAACACCTTGGATTCAGTCGCCAGCTCCACGTGGACTTCGATACCGACAACAACCTCGTAATCGTCTCGCTCCGTCACTTAGCACACCCCCCGACCTTGGGCCTAGCCCCGCCGATTCCCGACACCAGCTCAACCGCACGCCCAACCCGGATCAACGTGGCCTCATCGAACATCCTGCCCACGATCTGCAGCCCCACTGGCATGCCGTCCGCGAGTCCACACGGAACCGACATCGCCGGCACGCCCGCCAGGTTTGCCAGAGTGGTGTAGATATCTTGCAGGTACATGGCCAGCGGATCGTCCGGTTCCTCATCGAACCTGAATGCAATAGTCGGAGCGGTGGGCGACACCAGGCAGTCGCATTCAGCCAGCGCCCGCTGCACATCCTCAGCTAGAAGCCGCCGTGACCTGAGGGCCCGCCCGTAGAACGCGTCGAAGTTGCCGGAGCTCAACACGAATGTCCCCAGCATTATGCGGCGCTTCACTTCCATGCCGAAACCCTGCCCGCGGCTTAGGCTCATGAGGTCGGCCACATCCATGCCGCCGTGCCCCTCAGGTCTGTATCCATAACGGATGCCGTCCAGCCGCGCCATATTCGAACTAGCTTCCGCCGTAGCCACCAGGTAGTATACCGCCAGCGCATGCTCTACTAGCGGAAGCGACACTTCGACGATATCCGCCCCGGCACCCTCTAGAGCGCGCAAGGCACCCTCCACTGCATCCCGCACGCCCTCGCTCATGCCAGGCCCGAAGAACTCCTTCGGGATCCCGATCCTGAGCCCCTGTACTCCTCGTTCCACGCACTCGGTGTAGTCCGGCACTGCATCAGGCGCGGACGTAGCATCCCGCTCATCGCGCCCGGCGATGGCGTTAAGCATGACGGCACAATCCCGCACATCCCTCGTAAGCGGTCCGATTGTGTCCAGTGATGATGCGAAAGCCACTACACCGTACCTGCTCACCCGCCCGTACGTAGGCTTAAGCCCGACCACGCCGCAAAAAGATGCCGGTTGCCTGATGGATCCCCCGGTGTCTGTCCCTATGGCAGCCACGACCTCGCTCGCCGCTACGGCCGCCGCGCACCCGCCGCTAGAGCCGCCCGGAACCCGCTCTAAGTCCCAGGGGTTCCGCGTCATATGAAAGACTGAGGTCTGAGTAGTGGACCCCATAGCGAACTCGTCCATGTTGGCCTTGCCCACGATGACTGCCCCTGCCTCACGCAGACGCGCCACCACCGTGGCATCATACGCAGGCACGAAGTTTTCCAGCATCTTCGAGCAGCACGTAGTGCGCATCCCGCGGGTGCACACGTTGTCCTTGAGGACTACCGGTATCCCGAGGAGTGCTCCCGCCCCGACAGCATCCCCGTCACGCCTGGCCTGGGCGATCTTCATATCGGCCGCATCAGCGCTGCCCAGCGCCCCTTCGCGGTCCACCGTGACATACGCCCCCACAGATGCCTCCACCTCGTCTATCCGGGCGAGGACGTCACTGGTGATCTCCCTTGCCGACACCTGGCCCTGCGCCAGCATGTCGCGGAGTTCATGCAATGTTATATGGCATAGCCTCGTATCTGCGCTGCCGCTCATGCCTCGCTCGCCTCCCCTGCATCGATGATCCTCGGCACCCGAAAGAACTCGCCCTGCCTATCAGGAGCATTGGCGAGCGCCTCCTCCTGGGATAGCGAAGGCTCAGCGCGATCGTCGCGACACACATTCACCGTGCCCAGCACGTGGGACATTGGTCGAACGTGGGCCCTATCGATCCCGGCCAGTTTCTCCATGTAGTCGATTATCTCCGTGAGGTCATGAGCGATCCGTGCAAGCTCATCATCACTGAGGCTCAGCCTCGCAAGGTCCGCGAGACGAGCAGTCTCTTCTCTAGATAACGACAATTTACTCACCACCCTGCATCGCTGCACCGATTCCTGCCCGATCAAGCATGTCCACAAAGTCCTGTTCGGAAAGGACCCGGACCCCGAGTTCCCTCGCCCGAGCGAGCTTGGAGCCTGCGTCTTCCCCTGCCACAACATAGTCAGTCTTCCGGCTCACGCTCGACACCGTGCGTCCACCCAACATCTGGGCAGTCTCCTCCGCCCGCTGCCTCGTAAACCGCTTGAGCGCTCCGGTAAACACAAATGACTTTCCCCGAAACTCCGACTCGTCGACGCCCGGCGCCTCCGATCCAGCAGGTGCTTCGTCCGCCATCCTCACACCCGCCTCCGCAAGCCGCCGGATGGCCGCCCGATTCTGCTCGGACTCAAAGAACTCCACTGCGCTCTCGGCTATCGCCCCGCCGATCGTGGGCACCGACAGCAGATCCGCCTGAGCAGCGTGCGCCAGCGCGTCCATGGAGCGGAAATGGCCGGCCAGCAGCTTTGCGACATTCTCGCCCACGTGAGGGATTCCGAGCGCGAAGATCACCCGGTAGAGCGGGTTAGCCTTGCTTCTCTCAATGGCAGCCGCCAGATTAGCCGCCGACTTCTCCCCCATGCGTTCGAGCCCCTCGAGCTGCTCCTGAGTGAGGTTGTAGATGTCCGCTACGTTGCGAACCAGCCCTGCAGCGAGCAACCTTTCAACAGTGGAAGGCCCCATCCCATCGATGTCCATGGCATCGCGCGAGGCGAAGTGTATCAGGCCTTCGCGTATGCGCGCAGGACACGACAGGTTCACGCACCTTGTAGCCGCCTCGCCTGCCTCCCGCACGACGCCGGATCCGCATTCGGGGCAGACGGTCGGCATAGTGAACTCCCGCTCCAGGCCGGTGCGGCGCTCCGTCAGCACCCTCACTACCTCCGGGATCACATCGCCAGCGCGCTGTATGATCACTCTATCGCCGATTCGGATATCCTTGGCCTGCACGTAGTCTTGGTTGTGCAGAGAGGCGCGGCTAACAGTTACCCCGCCTACATCCACAGGCTCAAACTCCGCCGCGGGAGTCAGCACCCCGGTGCGCCCAACCTGCACCACGATATCGCGCACGGTCGTTTCTGCCTGCTGCGCCGGATACTTGTACGCCGTAGCCCACCTAGGCGAACGCGACGTGAACCCGAGACCCTTTTGGAGATCGAACCGGTTTACCTTGACCACCGCTCCATCGATCTCGTACGGCAACGACTCGCGCATCCCGGCGATGTCGCGGATGAACGCGATGACCTGCTCGATGTCACGGCACAATGTTATCTTATCGTTCACCCTAAAGCCCAGGCTTCGCATGCGTTCAAGCGCCTCCCGGTGCGTGCTGGCGCCGAGCTGCTCGCTTATGGGCAGGTAGTAGAAGAAGGCATCCAGCTTGCGCGATGCCGTCACACGCGGATCCTGCTGTCGAAGGGATCCCGCCGCGGCATTCCTGGGATTTGCGAATACGGGCTCGCCGCGCTCTTCCCTTTCTTCATTCAGACGGACGAAGTCAGGCTTGCGCATGTACACCTCGCCCCGCACGGTGAGGAATTCCGGCGCCCCGTCAGGAAGGACCAGAGGTATGGATCGGATAGTCCTGAGATTCGCCGTAACGTTCTCACCGCGTTCGCCGTCGCCGCGGGTAGCCCCCACAGAAAGGCGCCCGTCTCGATACGTCAGCGAAATGGCCAGCCCGTCTATCTTCGGTTCAGCCACATACTCAACACTCGGCAAGCCAGTCGCGCGCCGCACACGCGCATCGAACGCGCGCAGCAATTCTTCGCTGAATACATTGTCCAGCGATAGCATTGGGATCTCGTGCACCACCGGCTCAAACGAGGCTGCAACCTCGCCGCCTACCCTCCGCGACGGGGAGTTGGGGTCGGCCAGCTCCGGGTGCGCCTCCTCCAGCGCGGCAAGCTCGCGCATGAGCGCATCATACTCGACATCCGTTATCTCAGGATCATCAAGCACATAGTATCGACGGTTATGATAGAGGATGAGTTCTCTCAGCTCCCGCACTCGCTGCGCAGCATCGGCCAACTCCATCACCCCCGTTCAGACTGAGCGAACCTTTTCAATCGGCGCCAGGCTGAGCACAAACTGCTTAACCCCGGCCCCCGGAAACGCTATGGTAGCCAGCCACTCACCTGCACTCTGCTGGACCGACACAACCGTGCCCTCTCCGAACTTAGCATGCTTGATCTTGTCGCCGGCGTCAAACTCGGGCCTGCCCGGCACCTGGCGCGTCGCCCATGTCTTTTCAGCTCCAGATGCGACCTTCTCCGCCCTGACTGCCTCAGGCCTCGTGCCATCTCCACCCGAGAGCCCAGCGCGACCCGGTGCCCCTCCCCGCCCGCCATGGTAGATTCTATACCTCTCCGCAAACGCATCCGACAGAAGATGGCCCGGGATCTCCTCCACAAACCGTGACACTGGGTTGGCTGTGGAGGATCCGAATATGGCGCGGGTGAACGCATGAACCAGATAGAGCCTGTCTTTGGCCCGCGTGATCCCCACATAGCAGAGCCTGCGCTCTTCTTCCAGGGCCGCCGGGTCATAGGCGGAACGCGCCAACGGGAACACGTTCTCTTCCATGCCCGCCATGAAGACCACCGGGAATTCGAGCCCCTTGGCCGAATGCAAAGTCATCAGCGTCACCTGGTCAGTCGAAAGGTCCGCCCTATCTAGGTCAGTGAGGAGCGAAACCTCCTCCAAGAAAGCTGCAAGATCGTTAGGGCCGGACGCATGTACCTCAAGTTGCGCGCCTTCCGGGCCCGCCCCGACCTCCGCCTCGGCCCCTGCCTCGGCCCCTGTGCCCTGCGCAGCATGCCTCGACTCGAACTCCTGCGTGACAGTGATCAGTTCCTTCAGGTTCTCGATCCTGCCCTCGGCCTCGATAGTCTGTTCCTTCTCAAGTTCTACCAAATAGCCGGTATCGTCGAGCACCGCCCTTACGATCTGCGAAACAGTCTTCTCGCCCCGAAGCGGCCAGAGACGCTCCATCGTCGCAAGGAAGTCGGCCAACGCACCCCGCGCCCGCGGCGCGAGCTCCGCCGACTCCGCGGCCATCTTCACGCCTTCAAGGAGCGGCAAGCCCTTCTGCTGCGCCATGGCACGGGCCGCAGCCAACGTGGAGTCGCCTATTCCACGCCTGGGCACGTTGATTATTCGCTCCAGGCTCACCGAGTCCTCCGGGTTCACAATCACTCGCAGGTACGCAAGCATGTCCTTGATCTCGCGCCGTTCATAGAACTTGAGCCCGCCCACGATCCTGTAGGGTATTCCCCTGTTTACCAGCACTTCCTCTATAGCGCGCGACTGCGCGTTCATCCTGTATAGTACGGCGAAATCGCCATAGCACCGACCTTCAGCCACGATCAGGCGGTCAAGTTCGTCGGCAATGAACCGAGCCTCGTCTTTCTCCGTGTCCGCGCTGTACAGGGCGATCTTCGCGCCCGGCTCGCGGGCGGTCCATAGCGACTTGCTCTTCCTGTCGCGGTTGTTGGCGATGACATGATTGGCTGCATCCAGAATCGTCTGGGTTGAGCGGTAGTTCTGCTCCAGCTTCACCACTCGCGCCTCCGGGTAGTCCTGCTCGAACTCCAGGATATTGCGGATATCCGCTCCCCGCCATTCATAGATGGACTGATCATCATCGCCCACCACGCACAGGTTTCGAGTCCTGGCCGCAAGCAGCTTGACCAGCATGTATTGGGCATGGTTGGTGTCTTGGTACTCGTCGACCATGATGTGCGTGAACCGGTTGCGGTACTTCTCCAGTACATCAGGCTGCTCTCTGAACAGACGCACCGCAATCATGATCAAGTCGTCGAAATCCAGGGCATTGTCGCGCGCCAACACACCCTGATAAGCCTCATACAGCTGAGCGATGGTCCTCTGCCTCACATCGCGCGCGCCCTCCCGAAAGCCCTCCACATCCCGGAGCTCATTCTTCGCGGCGCTTATCGCGGCCAACACCGACTGTGGCCTGAACATGTCGCCCGACACATTCAGCTGCTTCAGACAGCGCTTGATTACGGTCGTCTGGTCCGACTCGTCCAAAATCGTGAAGCTTCGCCGGTAGCCCAGCGCCTCGATATCCTCGCGCAGTATGCGCGCACAGAACGAGTGGAATGTCGAAACCCATACCCACCGCGCCGCAGGCCCCGCAAGCGCTGCTACCCGGCTTTTCATCTCGGCTGCCGCCTTGTTGGTGAACGTCACCGCCAGAATCCGGTAAGGCGGCACCCCTGCATGGGAGGTCAAATAGGCGACTCGGTGCGTGAGCACCCTGGTCTTGCCACTTCCGGCGCCTGCAAGTATGAGAAGGGGGCCGTCGGTGCACACGACGGCCTCTCTTTGCGGTGCATTCAACCCGTCAAGAAGGTCAGCGCCCATGCGCCTATTCCTCCAAAGCCCGAATAGCGCGGGCTATGCGAGCCATCGACGTCTCCCGCCCCAGCAGAACAAGGCTTTCGAACAGAGGAGGGGTAACCCGCCGACCGGTAATGGCCACGCGCACCTGCATGAGCAAGTCCCCTACCTTCCATCCAAGCGACTCCGCCAGGGTGCGCAAGGAAGCCTCAATATCCTCGTGGGTCCACTGACTCAGCTCGCCAAGGACGCGCTCGCACTCCCGAAGCGCGCCCGCGATGTCGCAAAGTGTGAGCTTACCCTTCCCGGCAAACGATTCCCTGGTCAGATCGACCTGGTCAGTGAAGAGAAACCCCAGCATATCGGGGGCCTCGGTCAGCTTGCCCAGCCTGTCGGTGACCAACGTGACAGCCCTCTTTAGGAACTCCCGGTCGGGGATGGCGTACCCAGCCTGCTCCATGAACGGGCGCACCCTGGCCGCCAGGTCCTCAGGCGTCAAGCTCCGGATGTACACCCCGTTGAACCAGTCGAGTTTCTTAATGTCGAACACGGCGTCCGAACGCGAGAGCGTCTCCACCGAAAAAGCATCGACCAGCTCATCCATGCTGAAGATCTCCTGATCAGTGCCGGGGTTCCAGCCCAGGAGCGCAAGGAAGTTCACCAGCGCTTCCGGAAGGTATCCCATATCGCGAAACTCGCCGATGTACACGGCGCCTGCACGCTTCGAAATCTTGGTGCGGTCGGGGTTGAGCATGAGCGTCAAGTGCCCGAACTGGGGCGGATCCCACCCCATCGCCTCGTACACGGCCAGCTGGTCGAAGGTGTTAGTAAGGTGCTCCACAGCGCGGAACACGTGAGTCATGGCCATGTGGTGCTCATCCACGACTGTAGCGAAGTTGTAAACCGGGCTGCCGTCGGACTTCACTATCACGAAGTCGCCGCGCTCGCCCATGTCCTTCTGCTGATACCCGCGGAGCAAGTCGACGAAGGTCAGAACCTTGTCGGGCGCTCGCAGCCTGATGACATGCTTTCTGCCCTGCGCCTCGAGTTTTGCGCACTCTTCGGGCGCAAGGCTCCTGCACTTGCCGTAGTAGCGCGGGGGCCTGCCGGTCGCCAGCGCCTCCTGGCGCTCGGTTTCCAGCTCCTCGGGCGTGCGGTAGCAGCGGTAAGCCTTGCCCTCAGCCACGAGCCTGTCGGCGACCTCGCGATACGTGTGAGCCCGCTCCATCTGGCGGTACGGCGCGTAGGGCCCTCCGACATCCGGGCCTTCGTCCCACTTTATCCCGAGCCATCTCAGCCCTTCGAGCACACCCTCTTCGGACTCCTTTGTGCTGCGGCTCTGGTCAGTGTCGTCGATTCTGAGGATGAACTTGCCGCCGTATTTCCTGGCGTAAAGCATGTTATAGAGCGCAGTGCGCGCCGTGCCCACGTGGCAATTGCCTGTGGGCGAAGGCGCTATGCGAACCCTGACTGTTGAAGGGCATTCCGCATTCATGATCGATTGTCAGCTCCTCTTTGCCTAGACCGTTGATCCTGTAACTTGCAGCCGCGCCCGGATGGCCGGCGCGCGGTATATGGACAAGCCGTTGCCGGTGGGCAACAGCCCCGTATCGCGCGAAACGTCAGTTATGCTCGCAAACAGCCCGTCCAGAATGGAGTCGGTGAACCTCAGATTCCTCAGAGGGCGCCCGATTTTGCCATCCTCAATCATGAACGTGCCGTCCTTAGTCATGCCCGTGAAGATAGTCTTCATCGGGTGGACCGGGTTCGCGTAGTTAAACCGCGTGATGTATATCCCCCGCTCCGTGGCGGCGACCATTTCTTCAACACTGGAATCGCCGGCGTTCATCACAAGATGCAGAGGATAGCCGCCCGGCATTCCGCCTCCGGGAACAGCATGCCCCGTAGACTTCGTGTTAGCCCTCGCAGCCGCGGCCCGGTCGTAGATCATCCCAGAGGCTATGCCCTGCTCGATCAGGGTCACCCTCTGCCTGGGAACGCCCTCGAAGTCGAATGGCAGGGGCGAGGTATCCGGGTCGCGCCAATCGTCGGCGATCGTGACCATCTCCGATGTGACTTTCGTCCCGAGCCGCCCGCTGGCGTAACTCCTTCCCTCTATGAAAGATATCCCGTTCATGCCCATGTACGCAAGCATCTGCATTGCCGCTGCAACAGCCGAGGGCTCCATAACCACGACGTACTCGCCCGGTTCCACATCCTGCGGGCGCCGCGTGGCAAGACACTTCCGCACAGCCGTAGCCCCCATGGCCTCGAAGTCAAGGTCGCCCACGCGCCTTGAGGCCGCCTCGGCGTAACCCGACCCGGCATCAGACTCGAACCCCGTCATCACCACGGTTATCAATGAGGCGTCCGTCCCACGGGCCCACGCCCTGACGCCTCTGGAGTTGGCCACCGCTACCTCCGTCACACGCGTCCTCAGCGACCCGGAGGCGTTGAGCCCATGCGCGTCCGCCTGTCGGATTATGCGGCTCACAGCCTGCGCTCGGTCAGCCGGGGTGAAAGCCGCAGTTCGCTCGTCGTACCCGTCGGCCTCTTCGTATTCCGCCGGATCGGCCAGCCCAGGCGCGTAGGGGGTTTCCGGCTGCACACCGGCCATCTCGACAGCCCGCCGAGCGGCCTCCTGTGCAGCATCGTGTGTGATCTGATTGGTGGAAGCCCAGCCGGCTCTCGTGCCGAGCACCGCACGGACGAAAAGCGTAGCATCGCGGACAGTCGTATTCTGATGGATTTCGGAGTTGGCGAACCTGGTCAAGCTGTCGGTCTCCAGCATGAGTACCGCTTCCGCCGCATCGCCCCCACAGGCCGAAATCGCGACCTCACAAGTCTCTAGCGCGCGCTCCTTTCCTACCATCTTCCCACACCCACCTTCACGTTTCTGAACCTCGCAGGCGATGTGCCATGGCCGACCCGCATGATCTGAAGAGGTTCGCCCTTGCCGCAATTGGGGACTCCCCAGAGCGTCCATTCGTCGGGGCCGGCTATTCCGTCGCACGAACCCCAGAACTCAGGGGTTATCCCTGTGTATGTGGGGTTCTTGACCATCTCGGCGAGCTGGCCGCCTCGAATTCGGTAGCCTATCTCCGAGCCAAACTGGAAGTTGAGACGCCTGTCGTCAATGCTCCAGCTCTTGATCCCGTCCATGAACACACCGTCGTCAGTACCCGCGATAAGCGATTCCAGCGTGTCATTGCCCGGCTCAAGGCAGATGTTGGTCATTCGGATGATGGGCATCCTGTCCCACCCGCTCGCGCGCATGGCGCCGTTACTCACCGTGCCGAGGTCGTGCGCACTCTCCCGAGACATCAAGTAGCCCACGAACATGCCGTTCTTAACAAGATAACTGTGGCAGGCAGGCGTTCCCTCGTCGTCGTATGCGAAAGTGCCGAGCCCTCCCGGGATTCGCGAGTCGGCGTACAAGTTCACCAGGTTTGAGCCATATCTGTAGTTGCCCAGTTTTTCGGTGGTGAGGAAACTCGTCCCGGCGAAGGACGCTTCGGTTCCGTAAACGCGGTCGAGCTCTGTGGGGTGCCCGCACGATTCATGTATCTGCAGGGCGAGCTGGTTCGTACCAAGGATAAGAGTCGTCGTGCCGGAAGGGCATTGCTCCGCCGAGAGCAGCGCCTGTGCCTCCGCTCCGACGCGTCTTGCATTTCCAGCTAGGTCCATCTCCTCGACAGACTCGTACCCGGCCTGGCACACGTTGCCGTCGAAGGTTCCAGGATACGAACGCACCTGCATCTCTCCTGCTCCCACCGCCACTGCACGCACGCCGGCCGACGTAATAGTCGAAGTCTGGGTGATCCGCGCCCCTTCAGTGCTTGCGAAGTTCTTCACCTCGCGGATGGCCCGCATATACGCCATGGCGACTCGTACATCGCTCCCTCCGGACTGTGCGGCTCCACACGCCTCTCGCAGCAGATCGACCTTGCGCGAGGTCGGCACGGACCAGGGGTCGATCCGGCAGGGCGATTCCCAAGTGTCGACCGCCGGAGGCACCGGCGCCAGCCTGACCTCGCGCTTGCGAACCGCACTGCTAGCTCTGGCGATCTCCACGGCGAGCCCGGCTAGGCGGGCTGCCTCCGCTTCCGATACCACACTGCCTGCGGCGTAACCCCACTGTCCGTCCACCAGCACCCTCACGCCGAGCCCGTACGACATCCCGCTGCGTGCCTGCTCCACCTGGCCATTTCGCACAGTCAGGCCCTCATCGGCCTGCCGCAGCGACCGTGCATCCGCATAGGATGCCCCAGCCGTTCGCGCCCGGTCAAGAGCCATTTCGAGTATTCTCAACACCATTACACCTCCCGCGGTCGTGCAATATCGCCTATCTGACACACGAGTATGCCGAGGAGTATCAGCGCGGCGCCTGCGAATTGCTTCGCAACCATGCGCTCTCCGATCAAGAGCCACGCGAATAGCGCGGCAAATACCGGCTCCGACTGCATTATCAGAGCCGCCCTTGTTGGCGGCGTGTATTTCTGCGCAATCGTCTGGACAAGGTAGGCCAGGGCGGTGGCGGCGGCGCCGAGATATGCTACAGACCACACTACATCGGGGCCGAACGACAACGCCTGGACCATATCGCGTCCGGCGATCAGGGCGGCCAGGACTGCCGACCATACCATCTGAGTGAACGAAAGCAGAAAACCGTCGTGCCTGGGCGAGTAATGCCCCAGCATGACAATGTGAAGCCCAAAGGCGAACGCGCACGCCAGGACGAGTAAGTCGCCGACTGACGGACGCCCAAAACCCCGAAGTGTGAGTAATCCCAGTCCTACCAGGGCCACAGCTATCCCTGCGGCCTGATACGGCAGAACCCTCCTGCGGCGGAAGACATACTCCAGAAGCGGAGTGAACACAACGTGCATCCCTGTGATGAAACCTGCCTTGGAGGCAGTGGTGGCCTTCAGGCCGTAGGTCTGCGTGAGGAACCCGGCCATGAGCGGAACCGCCAGCAACAGGCCGGCCGTCCATGCGTGCCTGTCAAGCTTCTTCAGGCGTGGGCTGGCGATCAGCCCCAAGATTATCGACGCAATTCCGAATCGAACTGCAATAAACGTGGCGGGATTGATCTCCCCGACCACGCTCTTGACGATCGCAAAGCTAGTGCCCCACACCACGCATATGCCAACCAAGCTGAGGTCGGCAAGGAGTGATCTGGACGATGATGATAGCCGCGTACGCACTTTCCTGCCTACTCCCATTCGATAGTAGACGGGGGCTTGGACGTGATGTCGTACACCACCCTGTTAACGCCGGGAACCTCGGCGACAATCCTCCTAGAGATCGCATCCAGCACATCGTGGGGGAGGCGTGCCCACTCAGCCGTCATCGCATCCTCACTCTTCACGGCGCGCACCGCGATCATGTGAGAGTAGGACCGCACCCGCGAACCATCCTCCATGGCTACGCCAACGCTTCGCATCGTGGGAAGAATCGCGAAATACTGCCACACGCCCCCGGCCGCCGGGAGCTTTTCGATTTCCTCCCGCACTATGGCATCGGCTTCGCGCAAGATCTCCAGCCTCTCGCACGTCACGTCTCCCACGATCCTGACTGCGAGCCCGGGGCCTGGGAACGGCTGCCTACCTACTATCGACTGTGGAAGGCCGAGCGCCGCGCCCGCCGCGCGAACTTCCTCTTTAAACAGATACCTGAGGGGCTCCACCAATTCGAATTGAAGCTCTTCGGGAAGCCCGCCCACATTGTGGTGGCTCTTCACCCCGGTTCCACCGTGCCGGGGCGACTGACTCTCCAGCACATCGGGGTAGATCGTCCCCTGCACCAAATAGCGTGCTTCGCCCAGTCGACGCGCCTCTTCTTCGAAAACCCGGATGAACTCCTCGCCGATTATCCTCCGCTTGGCCTCGGGGTCAACTACGCCGGCAAGCCTGGTGAGGAAGCGGTCCTGTGCATCCACGACCACCAAGTTCATGTGGAAGTGCCCTTGGAATACCCTCTGGACCTCCGAGGCTTCGCCCTTGCGCAAAAGGCCGTGATCCACGAATATGCATGTCAGCGCATCGCCTATGGCACGGTGAGTGAGCACCGCTGCCACTGACGAATCCACCCCTCCCGACAGCCCGCATACCGCGCGCTCGCGGCCGACCTGCCGCGCGATCGCAGCTATCGAGTGCTCCACAAACTCATCAGGAGTCATGCAGGCGACGCGGGCGCGCGCCGCATCCTCCCTGCGCATGCTCTCATTCACATCCATTCCGGCATCCCTTTTCATGCCTGTTCCTCTCCGTCCTTGTTCCATACGCGATCCATCGGAACGCCCACGAAGGGCAGGTTGCGGTATTTCTCGCAGTAGTCTAGGCCGTAACCGACGACGAATTTGTCGGGTATGACAAACCCATTGTAGTCGGGAACGACCGGCGCTCGGCGCCTGTCGGGCTTGTCGAGCAGAGTACATATCCTGACAGACGCGGGCTTGCGATTCTTCAGGTAGGAGGCCAAGTAGTTCAGGGTGAGCCCCGAGTCGACTATGTCTTCGACAATGAGCACGTGTTTGCCCTCTACCGCCGCATCTAGGTCTTTGACTATCCTCACAACCCCGGACGACACCGTAGAAGCCCCATAGCTGGTCACTGCCATCGTGTCGATGCACACAGGGATAGTGATGTGGCGCATCAGGTCAGCCATGAACACGAGGGCGCCCTTGAGTATGCAGACGAGAAGCAAATCCTTTCCCCGGTAGTCGCGGGATATCTCCTCGCCCAGCTGTGCAACCTTCGACTCGATCAGTTCGGCGGAAAGAAGTATCTCCCGGATGTCATCCTCTATGCGCGCAGGCAGCCGTTCAGACACAGCGCGATGCCTCCTATCAAACCTCGGGGCCGGTCCCACGAATCAGAATGGACCGGCCCGCAGAGGCGCCGTAGATCCAGAGTAGGCAATTACACTAAATGGCGATTCCCCTTGCCACGTGCACGTACTCACGAGGCACCGCAATCGTGATCACTGCCGTCTTGTTGAAACCCTTGGGCTTTCTGACGTTGACAACCTTAGCGTCGCACACGACCTGCCCCGACCTGTCGGTGGCTCGGACCTCATCTCCGCGCTCGGGAACGGGCAGGTATTCATAGGGAATAGATACCAGGGCGTCGGGGCCGTCTTTCGGTTCGTCCTCGATGAAGATGGCGAGCCCCGGGCAGACCGCAACGCACGTGCCGCACCCTTCGCACTTGTCTTCGTCCAGAACCGGCAGGTTCGTTATGGGGTCGCCGACAGCGATGGCGCCGAACCGGCAGCCGGTCTCGCATGGGTTACATGGAATCTCCTGCAGGCACTCGATGACCGCCACCGGACCCTTCTTGGCCCGGCCCTCGCCGGGACATCCCCGAGAGGTCCGAACGTCTTCCCACGTGACGATCCCGTTCTTCTCGATGTCCGTCAGCAAATCAACCACTCCTCACGAGCCTTTCTTATGACCCTCCGGTCATAGACCTTCGGGACCACGTCCAGGACTGACCTGCAAGCGCAGTATCTAACGTCGTCCAAGAATCCGATACCGGCAAGATACGCGCCATGCTCCGACTCCACTAGCGCATCCTCAATGGATCCTCTGCGATTGCCATAGATGGCAGCGGCCGCTCGGGCTGAGTCAGAAAGCGACGCCGCCGCGAGCTGAGCCAACTCCGATGCGAGTAGCCCTGCGCACAGGGCATCCTCAATGCTGAAACGTCCATCCTGGCCTGCGCATAGCAGCAGTACATCACGGTCATTTGCGGTCGCAAGCATGCCGAGCACGGCCTCGGCGTTGAGGAAACAGGCTATGACTATCTCTCTCGCGCCCCCGTACTGCTTGACAGCGCGCGTTCCGTTGGTGGTTGCCAGGATCACCTTCCTCCCGGCGACTCTCGCCTCGGAGTACTCGGCAGGCGAATTTCCGAGGTCAAACCCATCAACTGCAAGCCCGCGCCTTTCTCCCCCCAGCACGTAGTCGAACCTGGCATAGCCGCTGGCAATGGTAATGGCCTCTTCTATGCTCTCTGCAGGTATAACTTCATCGCACGAATTCGCCAGAGCTGTCGCGACGGTACTGCTGGCCCGTAGAACATCGATAACAACTACTGCTGCATTTGACACGTCTTTCGCGGCAACTTCACCGGGAATCAGGGATACGTCGACTCGCATTGCGACTCCCCTTTCAGCTAGCTTGAGCTTAAGACTAGGACAGATCACTGGCCCAGCGGTTCTACCAAAGCATGTATGGCGTCCGAATCTGGTTCCCAGTACGCGCCTTTGAAATGCCCAGGAAGCGTAGTCGACTGAAGAGTATCCGAGTCCAGCCTGCGCAGACGCCACCCGACGGCGGCCATCTCGCGCACGGATAGGTCGGTGTTGGTGTTATCCTGGGCGATTTTCACAATTTTCTTAATGGACTGAATCCCCCGCCAGCTCGCCAGCTCGTCCAAGAGTGCCCGGAAGAATTGCTGCTGACGCGCTGTACGCGAAATATCGCCCAGAGCATCTTGGCGGTATCTGACAAAACTGAGGGCCGTCTCGCCGTCCATATGGTACATTCCGGGCTCAAGGTCGATGGAGTATCCCCCGGCACGGTCGGTATACTTCATCCGCCGGTCAACAGCGATGTCCACCCCGCCCACCGCATCCACTATCTCGGTGAATCCGGTGAAATTGACCGATGCATGCCTGTGTACGTCCAGCCCCATTAGCTCCGACACGACCTGACGCGCAAGGTCCATGCCGCCCAGGGCCGTGGCGGAGTTTATCCTGCGCCGACCGCCGCTCGGGAACTTGACCAGGCTATCGCGGGGAATCGACACAAGAAGCGCCGCCCTATCGCGCCGCGGCACAACAAGCAGCATTACGGCGTCCATCCTGCCCTCAGAGTCGATGGCCTCCCCGTTCCTTGCGTAGTCGCGATCCTCGCCCACCAGCAGTATGCTGAAGTACGGGCCCTCGCACGGAAAGCGAACATACCACAGCGCCGCGCCGATCAGCGCTCCGACGACAACAACAAGGATCACTATTGCAGCTACGAGCCCGCGCCAGCGGCGCGGTTTTCGAACATTGTCGGATCCATCGGAAACGTGCGACATAATTCATACTCCTCAAGCGCGCTGAATGCCCACATTACGTCTAATTCTACGATAGGTTGCCGTATCCTTCCGATTGAGCATCTTCAAGCCTCGCACCTGGCACCGCGTTGGCATCAAGCCCCGAGACCCGCCCGCCGGCAAGCCCGTAGTAACCGGCCGAAGCTATCATGGCTGCGTTATCAGTGCACAGCGATAGCGGAGGGCAGAACACTTCGATCCCCAGCTCGGCCGCAAGGTCGCCCAGGGCTCCCCGAAGCGCCAGGTTAGCCGCCACCCCGCCCGACACCGCAAGCTTCTGGATACCACTGGCGCGCACCGCCGGTTCTATCCTCGACACCAGTTCATCTATGACCGCCTTCTGGAATCCGGCAGCCACGTTCGGATAGTCGATCCGACCGCCTTTCTGCTCCTCCGTATGTAGGTAATTGATGACGGCTGTCTTAAGACCGCTGAAACTGAAGTCAAGCGGCCTGCCCTCCACGCGGGCCCGGGGAAAAACGACTGCGCCGGGATCGCCCGACCGTGCCAACTTCTCCAACGCCGGGCCACCCGGATACGGAAGCCCCATTACCCTGGCAACCTTGTCGAAAGCCTCTCCGGCTGCGTCGTCGCGCGTGCGCCCAAGAACCTCGTATTGCCCGTGCCCGGGCATCGCGACGAGTTCAGTATGGCCCCCGGACACAGTCAGGCACAACACCGGCGGGTCGAGCCGTGAATGAGCCAGGAAGTTCGCGTAGATGTGCCCTTCGATATGGTTCACGCACACCAAAGGGATGCCGGCTGCAAACGCGAGCCCCTTTGCCGCCGCCAGGCCCACAAGCAAGGCGCCCACCAAGCCCGGCCCATAGGTAACGGCCACAGCGTCAATTCCAGCCAGCTTCACCTGGGCTTCTTTCAGAGCCCTGTCCACCACTGGGATGATTGCCTCCACGTGGCGACGCGAGGCGATCTCGGGCACAACTCCGCCGAACTCGCGGTGTATATCTATCTGAGACGAGACCACTGACGAGAGTATCTCGCGTCCTCGCGCAACACAAGCTGCAGCCGTCTCGTCACAGCTCGTCTCGATGCCGAGCACGATCCCATCCTTACTGCACATCCGCGTCCTGCCTCCCACAGAGCGCCTGTAGAGCGCCGGATATGCCGTCAAGCCACATTATGAGTGCATCCTCGCGATTGTCGATATAATAGCGAGGCCTGACTCCGGCCGGCACGAACCCAAGCCCACGATAAAGTTCCTGCGCAGGTAGGTTTGAGACGCGCACCTCCAGCGTCATGCGGTCTGCTCCCTTCGACTGAGCGAACCCCATCAGTCCAACCATTATTGCCGTACCTACCCCATGGCGGCGGCGATCGGAACGGACTGCTATGTTGGTCACGTGAGCTTCGTCGCATACCAGCCACATGCCGCCATACCCCACCATCGTTCCAGACTCGTCCCGAATCACGACATAGAGAGCCCGTTCGTTTCGGGTGAGTTCGTCGATGAACGCGGCACGGCTCCAGGGAATCGGAAAGGACTGCCTCTCAATCTCCACCACGTCATCTACGTCAGCGAGGGTCATGAGCGATACCGTGTATTCCATCTCGAAGCCTCACTTCTGCCTCCGATGGCCCAGGGTACATAGGAATAACGCGGGCAGGATCATCTGCGGTCCCCGCGTGGAGCAGATCAGACCCCAGAAGGCCAACCTGCGACGGTCGCAATATGCACATTGGCGCAGGCGGAATCTCTGCCACGCCGGGCAGCTCCGATCGGAGCGATTCGGCGTACGCCAACGCGCCGTCTCCAAGGAAAAGCACACGGGCCCTTGAACCGTTATCGCCCGACACTGAATACGGCGGCGCCGACTCCGTGTCGCGGGCAAGTGCCGCAATCTCGCCGATGTGCCTGACTGCGTAGGTCGATACCTTCTCGGGGCGCCACACATCACTCGACTCAGGCGGCGCGAACGAGGCGGAATAGCATCTGCCGTGCCTCGCGTCGATTAGGCACCATACCGCGCGCGCCCCTCTGCCGCGTCCGTACGCCAGCGCATCAAGTGAGGGCACTGACACTATGGGTATGGAGAGAGCGTACGCCATCGCTTTGCACGCCGACACGCCTATGCGGACGCCGGTGAATGACCCTGGCCCCACGCCGCATGCTATTGCGTCAAGATCGCCCGGGCCAACATCCGCCGCCGCCATCAGTGCTTCCACTGACGACATCAGTCGTTCAGAGTGCGTCGCCCGGACGTTCAGTATGTGCTCGCCCAAGGTAATGCCGTCTTTGAGCAGGGCGACGCCTCCGACCATGGTCGAAGTGTCCATCGCCAGGATCAGCACGGTCTCATCTCCTCTAGGATGCGCCTGTATCTATCGCCCTGAGGCGATAGGACCAACTCACGCCCGTACACGGCAGTCGTGCCGATCTCCACCGTGAGCCGGTCCATATTGAGCAATGGGCTGTAGACGTCCGGCCATTCAATGACAGCCACTCCGTCGCCGCCGATATACTCGTCGAGCCCTGCATCCTCGAACTCCTCGGAAGACCCGAGCCTGTACAAGTCGAGGTGGTACATGGGAATCCTCCCTCTGTACTCCTGCGCAAGAACGAACGTGGGGCTCGACACACGCGATTCATCTGCGCCCAGCCCCACGGCTACACCCCTGGCAAAGCAGGTCTTGCCTGCGCCCAGCCCCCCTCGGAGGCAGAGAATATCGCCGGGCTGAAGCAGTTTGCCGAGGCCACAGCCTATGGCGATGGTCTCGGCAGGCGAGCGCGACGTAATTCGAACGGTTTCACTCATGATGCTCTTACCTTTATGATTATACTTGACCTGCTCGCGCTCGGTCAAATGGTTCCAGACGCTCCTTCCAACTCGAAGCAGGGCCGTATGTAGCCGACCACGTCGCCCCTGCAGTTGCGCACAGGCCGTTCGACGGCAAGCTCGCGTGCGCCCACCGTCTCGGGGGTGACAGCACCCAGCACTCGCAGGACCCCCATGACAGCTGATGGAAGAGCCCTCGCTCCGCCGTCCTCGATCTTGACGGCTACGCCAAGGCCTTTCCCGGGTATGCCCACGCAGAAGAGGCCCTCTGCCCCTCCCTTACAGAAAAGGGCGCCCGGTGCGCCAAGCATGAGGTTGGTTCCGAAGTCGCCCGACCCGCCCACCATTTCAGGATGATCCATCATGGCGCGGACGATCCGCCTGGCCGGCTCCGTGTATTCCGCAGGGAGCGATTCCGGCGTCGACATCCTCGCATACGCACGGGCCATGCTGGCGAGGGGCATTCCGAACACGACTACTCCGCACCCGTCTACCCCGCGTACGACTTCTTCGCGCTGCAGGCCGGCGACATCCGACACCGCCTGCCACATGTCCAGCTGCACCTGGCCATCTCGCGATACATAATCATCAATGGGGTAGCCTCGATGCACCGCATACATCAGCATTCCGGCATGCTTCCCAGAGCAGTTGTTGAAAACAGGGCTGAACGAGGAGCCGGACCGGATCCGCGCAACTGCCTGGCTTGACCCGACCGAGGCACGTTCGGGCGGCCACACGCATGATGGCGCGTGCGTCCCGCACATCAGGGCCGATTCAGTCAGCCCTATTTTGCCCAGTATGCTCGTGACCGCCTCCACATGGATATCCTCCCCGCGGTGGGATGCGGCCATCACAGCGAGCTCACTGTCGGTTATGCCGAATCGATCAACCGCGCCTGACGCCACTATCGGAAGTACCTGAATGGGTTTTGCCGAAGAGCGGAAGTAAGTGACACAGCCTGGATCTCCAGCCCACCGCAGCAGCTTCCCATCGGTATCCGCCACAGCGATGTGCCCTCTGTGCACGCTCTCAACCAGATCGCCTCTGTATACCGAAACTAGTGCTTGTGACATCGAATGCAATTCAGCACACTCCCTGTGCAGCAATTACGAATTCTTTGAATACGTTGAGGGCCTCAGGGTCTTTGCCGGCCAAAGCCTCGGGATGCCACTGAACACCCACCATGAACCGACTTCCGGCCTTCTCCATAGCCTCTACAATGCCGTCGCCGGCCCGCGCCGCCATTTCGAAGCCGGGCGCCACAGGATGCACGGCCTGATGATGGAAGCTGTTCACCATGATCGAGTCGCGCCCGAACACTCTCCACATAATTGAACCGGGGACTACTGATGCCGAATGCGTGGGAAGCCATCGCGGAGCCGCGACCATGTGTGCGTGTGCGCCCGGAACGCACGATTCGATATCCTGGATCAGACCGCCCCCTGCCGCCACGTTCAGTATCTGCATCCCCCGGCAGATCGCGAGGACCGCCAGATCCGCCTGCATCGCTGCTCGGGCCAAGGCCAGTTCGAACTGGTCCCTCACAGGGTTGACCGAGCCAAGCTTGGGGTGGGGTTCTTCGCCGAACAGACCGGGAAGGACGTCGGGCCCGCCAGTGAGCACTATCCCTCTCGCGAACGAGCACAGCTCAGCAGCGACCGCGGGTTCGCGACCGCACTCCATGGAAGGAACCGCAACAAGTGGAAGCCCGCCCGCCAGGTAGACGGCACGCACGTAATCTGCCTGGAGCTTGAAGGAATCGCTCGACTCAATGTCGCAGTCGGACGAGATCAGAATGAGCGGACGCACCGGAAAGACCCCCATTA
>Ga0255341_1001728_pt1 | contig 29712 bp, 19 predicted proteins | sample wastewater_treat_8_FD_192418 | JGI IMG/M metagenome (GOLD analysis project Ga0255341, IMG submission 192418) | Wastewater microbial communities from Lulu Island WWTP, Vancouver, Canada - plant12 | ecosystem: Engineered > WWTP > Wastewater > Unclassified | place: Canada: Vancouver, British...
CGTCGCCCTGGCGCACTCGTTGCCCGGATCCTGTGCCGTCCCCAGCCAGCGGTCCAGGACGCCGGTCTTCCACACCAGCAGGCAGAGCTGGCTCCAGGCGAAGGCGAGCCCGGTCAGGGTGAGGTACTGCCAGACGGGCAGGGCGGTGAGCTCGAAGAGGGTACGTCCGAGCGGGACGGCGAGCACCGCCGCCATGCAGAGGAAGAGGAAGCCCACCACGGCGAGCATCCGCCGATCCTTGCGCTCCGCCGGCGCGCCGCCGCTCCACCAGTCGTTGGGCGGCGCGATCATCAGGATCAGGAGCGTCGAGGCGAGGCACGCGAAGATGGTGAGCGCGGTCATCGCCGGAGGATACGCGTTGGCGATCAGCTCCCGGCTTCCCGCCCCCGGATGTGCAGCGAGGTAGCTCGCCTTGGCCGGCAGCGCCCAGGCGAGGTAGATCGCGGTCGCGAACGCGGCCATGAGCAGCGTGGTGGGCACGACGAAGCGGGCGAGGAGCTTGAAGAGCCCGACCTTGGGGGTCGGACCCGGCCGCGACCAGAGGGCGAAGGCCACCGCCGGCACCGTGGCGCCGAACCACGAGAGCAGGGCCGACTGCCGGGGCGCGAAGGGAAAGCCGCCCAGCCCCGTCACGACGGCGATCATGAGGACCTTGAAGAAGATGCGCACCATGAAGATGCGCAGGATGTCGTTCATGCCGTTGACGATGCGCTGGCCCTCCCGGAAGGCGAAGGGCAGGGGCGCGAAGGTGTCCTTCATGAGGATGAGGTCGCCGACGCTGCGGGCGGCCTGGCTGCCGCCCTGCATGGCCACGGCCACGTTGGCCTGCTTGAGGGCGATGACGTCGTTGACGCCGTCCCCGATCATGGCGACGTAGCGCCCGCGTTCGCGCAGGGCCGCGACCAGGTCCTGCTTCTGCTCGGGCGTCACGCGGCCGAAGATGCCGGCCGCGTCGGCGCGGGCGGCGAACTCGTCGGGAGTGAGCTCGGCGAGCTCGGCTCCGGAGACGGCCACGAGCTCGCGCGGCGGCCCCTCGGGAGCCGCCGTCGGCGGGGGCTCCGCCGCGTCCTTCGGGCGCGCTGGGAGCGTGTCGCAGTAGGCGTCGACACCGACGCGGCGCCGGAGTGACTGCACGCCGGCCTGGGTGGCGAGGGCGACCACCGTCCGCGGGTTGTCGCCCGAGATGATCTTGACGTCGATGCCGGCCTCGGAGAACTCCTCGAGCGTCCCGCGCACGCCGGGGCGCAGCTCGTCGCTGAAGCAGACGAGGGCGAGTCCCCGGAGCCCTGCCGGGAGCTGCGGGGGCGAGTCGGGCGCCGCGGCGAAGGCGGCGACGTCGTCGCGGCCGGCGAACAGCACGACGCGCAGGCCGCGCGTCGTCCACTCGTCGGCCTGCGCGCGCCAGTCCGTCCCGTCGCCGAGCGCCGCGGCCAGCACCTCGGGGGCGCCCAGCACGTACGTGCCGCGCGCCTCTCCGTCGGCGAAGGCGAGGCCGCTCCACTTGCGCTCGGAGCTGAAGAGGGCCTCGTGCGCGGCGGGGACGCGGTCGGCCGGCAGGGCGCGGCGCAGCGCCTCGATCGTCCGGTTCGCATCGGTGGTGCTGGCGGCGAAGGCGCCGAGCAGGCGCGCGGCGCGCGCGCCGTCGGCGTCCGTCCCCGCCGGTCCGCCCTCGGCGCCCAGCGGCGCCAGCTCCTCGAACGTGACGACCCCCGAGGTCAGCGTCCCGGTCTTGTCGGTGCACAGCACGTCCACGTTGCTCAGACTCTCCACGGCGTTGAACTGCTGCACGAGCACGTCCTTGCCGAGCAGCCGCACGGCGCCGAGCGCGTAGGTGAGGGCGATGCTCAGCACCAGTCCGTTGGGGATCAGCGCCAGGATCACGGTGGACATGCGGACGCTCTCCACGAAGGGCAGGTCGACGGCCACGTTGCGGATCCAGACCAGCGCCTCGAAGACGACCACGACGATCAGCAGCGCGCGCACGATCTGGATCACCTGCCGCTGCAGGGGCGTGACCTCACGCTTGAAGACCTTGGCCTTCGCGGTCAGCTTGTTGGCGAAGCTCTCGAGGCCGACGCGCTCCGCCTCGTAGTAGCCGCCGCCCGTCATGCAGAAGCTGCCCGACAGCAGTCCGTCGCCGGGCCGCTTGGTCACCAGGTCCGACTCGCCCGTCAGCAGGCTCTCGTCGACCTCCATCCGGCTGCCCGCCACCAGGGGCCCGTCCACCACCGCCTGGTCACCGGGCTCGAGCCGCAGGACGTCGCCCCGCACGACCTGTGACGGGTCCAGCTCGACGAGGCTGCCGTCACGTACCACCTTGACCTTGGGACGCAGGAGGATCGCCATCCGGTCCATGACCCGCTTGGCACGGATCTCCTGGAAGAGGCTGATCACGGTGTTGGCGCCGATCACGAACATGACGGCGAACGCGTCCAGGGGTTTGCCGAGGGCCAGCAGCAGCGCGCCGAGGAAGTAGAAGAGGTTGTTGATGAAGTTGAAGACGTTGTCGCGGACGATGCGCCCGTAGGTGCGCCCGGCCCTGATCTCCACGTCGTTGCCGTGGCCGGCCGCACGCCGGCGGACGGCCTCGGCAGTGGTGAGGCCGTGCAGTCCGGGCGGGAGCATGTCCGAGGCCGTCGCCATCGTACGCGACGGTATCAACGCGGCCGGCGCCGGTCCAACAGCGATCCCAGACGGACGTTCACGCCCGGCGGGACCATGCGCCGCCGCCGGCTCGACGACCCCGTCGTGTGCGTGGCGCGCGTCTCACCGGCGGCGTGTCGACCGTGGCGGCGGAGACCGTCGCCCTCGGCTCTGCGGCGCCGGGCTATCTCGCCGCGCGCAGGGACGCGAGCGCGATCATCCCTTGTCGCGCGTAGTCGATCGCCAGACCGAGGTTGCGCGCCGTCTCCTGGGGCGAGTGGAAGCCCATGGAGTTCTCCGCGTTCACGAAGTCGGTGCGCCACTGGGCCTTGCGCTGGAAGTCGCGGGCCTCGGCGAGTTGTCCGTCGGTCGCGCCGGCCTTCTTCGCCGCCGCGATCGCCTCGATCAGCTCGACGGTCGCCTGTTCCGCCGTGTCCAGCAGCTGTTTGGAGCGCTCCTGGATCGTCTCGGCGCGGGCGACGATCTCGTCGGTGTCGTAAGCGTGGCAGGTCGCGCAGGCGCGTTCCGCGTTGAGCAGCGGGCTGCGCACATGGTGGTCACTCACCTTCATCGCGCCCTCACGTACGTACGGCATGTGGCAATCGGCACAGGCGACCGACGACCGCGCGTGCACGCTCGTGTTCCACGTCTCGAATTCCGGATGCTGCGCCTTGAGCACCCCGGCACCGCTCTGGGCGTGCTCCCAGTCCGACCACCCCACGGTGTCGTAGTAGCGCTCGATGTCCTCGCTGCGGATGCCGTCGTGCCACGGGTACGTGAGCAGCTTCTCTTCGCCCTTGAAGTAGTACTCCACGTGACACTGACCGCAGACGAAGGCGCGCATCTCCTGCCGCGAGGCCTCCTCGTTCGGGTCGTAGGGCTGGTCGCGGTCTCCCTCGCGCCAGCGCGTGATGCTGGGCAGGTGCGGAAGCGCGGCCTTCGACTCGGCAAGACGCCGGATCCCGGCGAGGAACGCGGGCCGGGTGACGCGCAGGTCCATCGTCTCGGGGTCATGGCAGTCGATGCAGGCGACCGGATGCTCCACGAGCTTGGTCGCCTCGAGATAGGGCATCGGGTTGACCGCTTCGAAGCCCTTCTGCACGGCCGCCTGCCGCACGGGGTCACGCAACGACGCGCCCTCGGCCGGCCGCGCGCCGGCCTCGACCCCGGCCTCGTAATAGGCCTTGAGCACCGAGCCGTGGCAGTGCAGGCAGGCGCCGGGCTGCTCCTTCTCCGTCACCCTCCTGGTGGTCCGCTGGTCCTCCAGGCTGTAGGCGTGGCCACGCTCCTCGTCGTACTGGATGGCGAAGGCGTACCCGTCGAAGATGGTGAGCAGGCGGGGGTCGGCGTCGAGCTTACTGAAGGCCTCGCTGCCGCCGTACCTGGTGCGCTCCGTGTCGACCGTGCGCCGGTAGCCGTCGTACTGGCGCGGGAAGTTGCGCCCCCAGATGGCCGGATCGATGGAGTCCTCGTCGAGTTCCTCGATCGCGAAGTAGGCGCGCTCACCCTCGGCCTTGCGCTCGACGATGTTCTGTCCGAGCGCCATGACCCCGATCGTGGCCGCCGCGACGACGACGATCGTGGCGACGTAGAACCAGGGACTCGCCAGCAGCCGTCCCAGCCGCTCTCTCATGACGGTGCCTCCTTATCTCGTCGGGCCGTGGCCGACGTCACGGTGACAGTGGGTGCAGTCGGGGTCTTCCTCGTCGCTGCCGTAGTGACCGGTGATATCGGCGACGAGGTCCCGGTGGCAGGCGCGGCAGTTGCGCCTCAGCGCCGCTGCGTTGCCCGGCTTGATGCGGATCGGTTCATCGAAGTCCTGCAGCGTGAAGGCGCTCGAGTGGTGCCAGCCGTTGCGCGCCTTGCCGAGGTACTTGGAGACGAGCGGGTGAGGGACGTGACAGTCGTTGCAGGTGGCGACGCTGCGGTGGGGTCCTTTGACCCAGCCGTCGTACTGCTCGTTCATGATGTGGCAGTTGATGCACGCCTCAGGGTCGTTGCTGAGGTACGAGAGACCGCCGGCGTAGGCGAGCGTGAACACGCCGGCGCCGAGAAGAAGACCGACGAGGACCGCAGCGGCCAGGGCGAGCCAGCGCGGGATCGCGCGAGCCCTGGCCCGGCCTGCGTCCCTCTTTTCCGCGACGTCCTCCATCGCCCCCATCCGTCTCCACCGGTCCGTGCTCGACCGGCTTCGCCACGCCTCCTCGCACGACGCGCTGTGCGGGCGGCGTACGCTTGTGCACGTTATCACGAGCGTCGGTCGTCTGCATCCTCGAGAGTCGAGTGCACGTTTCGTGTGTGACGGCCCTCCAAAGGTGGAACCGTGTGTGTGAGGTCATCGCAGGAGGGACCGACATGAGCACCTACGACATCGCGATCATCGGCGGGGGACCCGCCGGGCTGGCGACAGCCATGTACGCCGGTCTCCGTGGTCTCGGCGCCGTCGTATATGAGGCCGAGGCCTTCGGAGGTCAGCTGATCAACCTGTATCCCACCAAGCCGGTCAGCAACTTCCCGGCACAACCGTCGCTCCCGTCGCGGGAGCTCGCCCTGAGGCTGGCGGAGCAGGCCGAGAGGTTCGGGGCGGAGCTCCGCGAGGGGCGCGCCGTCGAGGACGTGGCGCCGGCGGACGGCGCGTTCCGGATCCGCGGCTCGCTGCGCCGGGACGAGGCGCGGACCCTGGTCCTGGCTCTCGGCCTGGGCCGGTTCACGCCGCGGCGCCTCGGCCTGGACGACGAGGAGCGCTTCCTCGGCAGGGGGCTCGCCTACCGGCTGCCCCCGCTGGAGGACATCCGGGCCAAGCACGCCGTCGTGGTCGGCGGCGGAGACACGGCGCTGGACACGGCGCTCTCGCTGGCTGAGGTCGCCGAGGTCACCGTGGTGCGCCGGCGTGACGAGTTCCGCGCCTTCGCGCACACCCAGGACAGGTTCTCCGAGGCCGGGATCGCGGTGGTCAGCAACGGCGAGGTCGTCGGCCTCAGGGGCGACGAGCGCCTCGAGAGCATCGTCGTCCAACACCCCGACGAGTCGACCGTGGAGCTGCCCGCCGACCTCGTGCTCGTCAGCATCGGCCAGGTGCCGGACCTCTCCGGTTCGGAGCAGTGGGGACTGGGGCTCGGCGGCCGGCGGGTCGAGGTCGATTCCGCCATGGAGACGAGGATCCCGGGTGTCTTCGCGGTGGGCGATTACGCGTCGTACACGGGCAAAGTGCGCATGATCGCCACGGCTGTGGCCGAAGGGTCCACCGCCGCCGCCGCCGCGGAGCGGCACCTCGCGGCGGCCGCCTGACGTCCACCGGCGGTCGCGCCGGCGGCGAGGGCGGTAGCGCCGGCGACGAGGGCGGTCGCGCCGGGGGCCGGTCTGGCTGCGTCGGGTCGGCACGCGGGTGATACAGTGCGGACGATGCGCACGGACCCCGGTGTCGATCGCTCGTCGCCGGGGCGTGGCTGGGCGGTCGCCGCGGTCGCCCGCGGCTGCGCCCTGTTCATCGGCGGCTTCACGCTCGCCGGTGTCGTCGGCACGCTGCGCCGCCCTCACGCCGATCTCACCGTCTGGTGGGTCGCCGTCCCTGTCGTCGGTCGTGCGCTCGAGACCGTGCTGCTCGTGCTCGTCGCCGCGGCCCTGCTCGGCTACGCGCTCGCGCCGCGGATGGGACGCCGGCGCCGCCGGCTCACCGTCGGGCTCGTCCTGGCCTTCGCCGCCGTCACCGTCTGGAACGGCGTCGACTTCTATCTCGCCTGGCGCGACGGGCAGTTCCATCCCGGGGTCCCGGCTCCGTTGTCGTTCGTCGTCGCGGCGGCGCTCGGGTTCGTCGCCTGGGCCGCGCTCCGTCCTCCGCCGCGCCGCCTCCCCGCGGCGGTCGTCCTCGTGGTGACCGCCGCCGTCTGCGTGCTGGTCTTCCCCCTCGCGCAGGTGCTCTTCTTCGGCCGCTCCGACTACCGGCGTCCGGCCGACGCCGTGGTCGTCTTCGGCGCCCAGGTGCACGAGGACGGCCGTCCCTCCACGTCCCTCAAGGACCGTATGGCCACGGCGGTCGAGCTCCATGAGCAGGGCCTGGCCCCGTACATGGTCGTCTCGGGGGCGGTGGGCGACAGCGGCTACGACGAGGCCGAGGTGATGCGCGACATGGCCGTGGCGGCGGGCGTGCCGGCGGAGCGCATCGTGGTGGACTCGGGTGGGGTGAACACCGACGCGACGGTGGCCGACACCGTGCCCATCTTCGATGCGCGCGGCTGGACACGCGTCCTCGCCGTGAGCCAGTTCTACCACCTGCCGCGCGTCAAGCTGGCGTACCAGCGCGCCGGCCGTGAGGTCCTGACGGTGCCGGCCGGGACATCGAGCCCGATCCCTCAGACGCCCACGCTCGTAGCTCGCGAGATCCCGGCGTTCTGGCTCTACTACCTGCGCGCCGTCTTCCGCTGACGCCCCGTCGCGTCCGGACGCTCGCCGGTCCGGGACGGTGGCGGTGGCCCCGCGGCGCGGATCATCTGGCCAGCTCCCAGGTGGCGGAACGAGGCTGAGAGCCCGACACGGGCGTGCAGACGAAGCGGACCGGCTTCGGGGCGCCGACGGAGAACGCCAGGGTCGTCTTGACCGTCTGCCCCGGAGGGACGGCGGCGCCGAGCAGCCCACGTCCCTTGAGCAGGGCCACGGCGCCGGACTCGTCCTCGGAGATCAGGAGGAAAGACTCGGCCGTCTTGAACGGGAGGCGGACCGGCGCGGAACCCTCCGTACCCTCCGGCGTGACGCTCAGCGTGAGGGTGACGAGGCGCTCGCCGGGGCGTGCCACGACGCCGGCGGAGGCGTCGCCGGGGTCCGCGAAGTCGCTCGCGGTGACCCGGACCACAGCACCCTGGGGTGTCTGGAAGCGCACCGTGTCGCCGATGCCGACCAGGGGCGGCAGGCTGGCGACCGGCTTCGGCGACTGCGTCGCCTCGACCGTGGGCGCCGCGGCCTGTCCTTCGGCGGGCGGGGTCGTGGAGGCCTGCTCCGGAGACCCGCCGCCGCAGGCGCACGCGCGGACGAGCAGCCCGATGCCGACGACCAGCGCCACGAGCAGCGCGATCGCGACGGCGAGGCGGATGTGTCCCTTGCGCCGGCGTCTGCGGCGCGCTTCGGCCCTGTCCACGGCGCTCCTCACGGTCGGGTGCCGCGATTGTACCGCGTGCGGAGGCACGAAAGGGGCGGGCCCGAGGGCCCGCCCCTTTCGCCGTCCGGCTGGTAGCCGCCCCCAGTCTACCGCAACAGGCAGCCGCTGGACTGGAGGTACTCCTGCCAGTCGGCTTCGCTGGGCTCGCCACAGCGGCGGAGCAGCTTGTCCCACTCGCTGTCCACCCAGGCCTCGAGGTCGAGCAGCGTCTCCTCGTTGCCGGGCTTGAAGAGGTGGGCGAAGCGTCCCTGCTTCTTGAGCCAGGGGATGAGCGGCCGCTTGTAGCTCGGCCGGTAGGTCAGGCGGTACTCGCCGTCCTCGACCTCGAACAGGGGCCAGTACCCGGTGTTGACGGCCTCGCGCGCCAGGTCGATGGTCTCGGCGCCGTCGGAGCGCCAGCCGCGGGGGCACGGCGCCAGGATGTTGAGGAACGTGGGCCCGGGCGTGGCCAGGGCTTTGGCCGCCTTGCGCACGAGGTCGCGCGGGTCGTGCGGCGACGCCTGGGCCACGTACTGCAGGCCGTGGGCGATCATGATCGCGGTGAGGTTCTTGCGGTTCTGCAGCTTGCCCGCCTGCTCCTTGCCCACCGGGCTGGTGGTCGTCCAGGCGCCCACCGGCGTGGCCCCGGAGCGCTGGAAGCCGGTGTTCATGTAGGCGCCGTTGTCGTAGCACACGTAGAGCATCTGGTGGCCGCGCTCCATGGCGCCCGAGAGCGACTGCAGGCCGATGTCGTAGGTGCCGCCGTCGCCGCCGAAGGCGATGAACTTGACGTTCTCCTCGATGAGGCCCTTCTTCTTGAGGGCGCGGAAGGCGGTCTCCACGCCGGAGAGGGTCGCTGCAGCGTTCTCGAAGGCGGTGTGGATATAGCTGCCCTTCCACGAGGTGTACGGGTAGATGGTGGTGCTGACCTCGAGACAGCCGGTGGCGGCGGAGACCACCACCGGGTCGTCGGTGCCCATCAGCACCTGGCGGGCGACGATCGGAGCGCCGCAGCCGGCGCACATGCGGTGGCCGCCGGCGAGCTCCGAGCCTTTCATGACAAGCTCGTGCCACTTGGCGCGCGCATCCTCGAAGTGGTTGGTGTCCTTGAGCGCGTCCACCGGACACACGTCCACGCACTCGTGGCACATGATGCAGCGGCTCTCGTCGATCTTGAACGAGGCGAGCTCGCGCTGGTTGAAGGTCAGCGCCCCGGTGGGGCACGCCGTGACGCAGCGCCCGCAGCTGATGCAGTCGGCCAGCTGCAGGGCGTCGCCGTACGGCGTGTCCACGTTCATCATGAAGCCCCGGCCGGTGAAGTCGTAGCAGGCCGGGCCGGCCACGTCGCGGCACACGCGCACGCACTTGCCGCAGGCGATGCAACGGTTCATGTCGCGGCGGATGAACGGATGCTCGTACTGGGGCTCGACCTGGCGGACGAGGTTGCCCTTCACCACCAGGTCGTTGGCGGTCACGTCGTACTCCACGCCCAGCCTCTGCAGGTCGCAGGCGCCGTTGCTGGGGCACTCGCACTGCAGGCAGCGCTGGGCCTCGGCGCGGGCGGCGGCGAGGCTGTAGCCCTTCTCGACCTCGAGGTCGACGGCGGTGAGACGTCGTTGCCGGCCGACCTTGGGCATGGTGGCGCGAGGGGCCGGCTCGGCGCTCGCGCCCATCTTGAGCCACACCGGACTGCGCTCGGCGAGGCGTGCGCCGAGCTCGCCGAGCTGGTCCTCGTCGCGCAGCTGGGCGAGGTACGGCAGGCTGTCGAACACGACCAGCCGGTCCTCCAGCTCCTCGAGGTCCTCGCCGCGCAGCCAGGCGTCCACCGCCAGGGCCGTGCGCTTGCCGCCGGCCACCGCATGGATGACCGATTGCGAGCCGGTCACGGCGTCGCCGGCCGCGAACACGCCCTCCTCCGGGGTGCGGCCGGTGTAGTAGTTGCCGAGGAGCCGCGAGTCGGCCAGCGGCAGGTATTCGGCGCTGTCGCCGAGGCGCGGAGAGAAGCCGGTGGCCATGACGACGGTGGTCGCGGCGAGCTCGAAGCGCGATCCGCGGACCTCCTTGCGGCGACCCTTCTCACGCACGACCCGCACGCACTCCACGCCGCGGGCCTTGCCGCCCGTGCCGTTGATCCTCTTGGCGAGCGTACCGAACTCGAACTTGACGCCCTCCTCGCGGGCGGCGGCGAGGTCGCGGGCGCCGGCCGGAAGGTCGTCGGCCTCGTGCGGGGCGATGACCACGACGTCCTTCGCCCCCTTGCGCCGTGCGGTGCGCGCGACGTCGAGGGCGGTGATGCCGTCGCCGATCACGGCGACCTTCTGGGTGAACTTGACGGCGCGGCCCTCGCGCACCCGCTTGAGCAGCTCGCGCCCGTTGACGGCGGCCTCGTCCCCGGGCAGCACGCGGCGCGGCTCCTCCCAGGTGCCGACGCTGATGATCACCGCGTCGAACCCGGCATCGAGCAGGCCGTCGGGGTCGACCTCGTAACCGAGCTCGGACTCACCGACGAAACGCACCCCGGCCTCCCACAACGGGGCGAGCTCCTTCTCCGCGACCTTCGCCGGGAGGCGGAACTCGGGGATGCCGTAGCGGAGCGTGCCGCCGGGCTCCGCGTTGGCGTCGTAGAGGGTGACCTCGTGGCCGCTCTGGGTCAGGAACCAGGCGGCGGTCAGGCCGGCCGGGCCGGCGCCGATGACCGCCACCCGGCGACCGGTCGGCACGCCCGGCACCAGCAGCGTGTCGCTGTGGTCGGCGGCCGCCCGGTGCAGGGCGCAGATGGCGATCGGCTCGTCGACGTCGCCACGGCGGCACACCGGCTCGCAGTAGCGCGGGCACACACGGCCGAGGATGCCGGGGAAGGGCAGCTCCTCCCGTACGATGGCGGCGGCGCCGGCGGCGTCGCCGGCGGCGAGCGCCGCCATGTACGCCGGCACGTCGATGTGCGTGGGGCAGGCATGTGAGCACGGTGCCTCGCAGTAGGCGTTGTGGTCGGAGAGGTACATCTTGAGGTAGCTCTCCCGCCGCGCGCGCACCCGTTTCGTATCGGTCTTGGCGACCATGCCGTCCCGGACCCACGTGGTGCAGGCCGCCTGGAGCTTGTCGACCCCTTCGATCTCGACCAGGCAGAGGCGACAGGCGCCCCACGCGGCCATGTCCTCCTGGTGGCAGAGGGCGGGGATGTCGATGCCCTCACGGCGCGCCACGTCGAGCACTGTCTCGCCCTCGCGGGCCGTGACCTGACGGCCGTCGACGGTGAGCTGCACGGCGGCCCTGGTGCGCGGGCTCATCGTTGCCTCCCTTCGGCCAGCGCCGGTCGCGCATCGACGACGGGGATGGCGTCGAACTTGCACACCTGCCGGCAGGTGTCGCACTTGATGCAGAGCTTCTGGTCGATCACGTGCGCCTGCTTGCGCTCGCCGCTGATCGCGTCCGTCGGGCAGGCCGCGAAGCAGACATGGCAGCCGGTGCAGGCGTCCGGGTCGATGGTGTACTGGATGAGCGGGCGGCACACCCTGGCCGGGCAGCGATGCTCGACGATGTGCGCCTCGATCTCGTCACGGAAGTAGCGGAGCGCGCTGAGCACGGGGTTGGGCGCGCTGCCGCCGAGCTGGCAGAGCGAGCCCTCGATGATGTCCTCGCTCAGCGTCTCGAGGCGCTCGAGGTCGTCGAGCGTGCCCTCGCCGTCGCTGATGCGCTCGAGGATCTCGAGCAGGCGCTGGCTGCCGATCCTGCAGGGCACGCACTTGCCGCAGCTCTCCTCGGCGGTGAACTTGAGGAAGAACTTGACGAAGTCGACCATGCAGGTGGTGTCGTCGACGACCACCATGCCGCCGGAGCCCATCATGGAGCCGGCGGCCATGAGGCTCTCGAAGTCGATGGGGTCGTCGAGCAGCGCGGCGGGCAGACAACCGCCGGACGGCCCGCCGAGCTGCACGGCCTTGAACTCGCGGCCGGGCAGCATGCCGCCGCCGATGTCGAAGATGACGTGGCGGAGCGTCGCCCCCATGGGGACCTCGATGAGGCCGCCGTTCACGACCTTGCCGGTGAGGCTGAAGATCTTGGTGCCTTTGCTGGTCGCGGTGCCGCGCGCGGCGAACGCCTCGGCGCCGTGGTTGACGATCCACGGGACGTTGGCGTAGGTCTCGACGTTGTTCAGGTTGGTCGGCTGTCCCCAGAGGCCCTGGGCGACGGTGCGGATGTGCTTGCCGCGCGGCATGCCGCGGTGCCCCTCGATGGAGGCGGTCAGCGCCGTCGACTCGCCGCAGACGAACGCGCCGGCGCCCTGGTTGATGCGGATGTCGAAGCTGAAGCCGCTGCCGAGGATGTCCTCGCCGAGCAGTCCGCGTTCGCGCGCCTGCGTGAGTGCCGCGCGCAGGCGCTGTACCGCGAACGGGTACTCGTGACGCACGTACACGTACCCCTCCACGGGTCCGCTCTGGGCGCCGATCGCGAAGGCGGCGATGGTCATGCCCTCGATTACGCTGTGCGGGTTGCCCTCGAGCACCGAGCGGTCCATGAACGCGCCCGGGTCACCCTCGTCGGCGTTACAGATGATGTAGTGCACGTCGCCGGGGTTGCCGCGGCAGAAGCGCCACTTGCGGCCGGCGGGGAAGCCGGCGCCGCCGCGGCCGCGGAGGCCGGCGGCCTCGACCTCGTCGATGACCGCCATGGGATCGTCGTCCTCGAGCACCCTGGCCAGCGCCGTGTAGCCGCCGTGGGCGAGGTAGTCGTCGATGGAGTAGGGGTCGATCTTGCCGTTCAGCGCCAGGACGACGCGCTCCTGGAGCTTGTAGAAGGGGATCTCGGCCTCATGGGCGACGGGCTCCCCGGTGGCCGGGTCCTTGTAGAGCAGCCGCTCGACGATGCCGTCGCTCACGACGCTCGTGGCGATGATCTCGTCCACGTCCTTGGGTGTGAGGCGTGGGTAGAACAGGCCCTGCGGGCGGACCACCACGATGGGTCCCTCCTCGCAGAAGCCGTGGCAGCCGGTCTCGACCACGGCGACCTTGTCGGTCAGGCCGCGGTCGGCCAGCGCCTTGTCGATCGCCGTGCGCAGGGCCGCCCGGCCGGACGCGTGACACGCGGTCCCGGCGCAGACGCGGATCTCGGCTTTGCCGTCGTCGGCGATGTAGGCGCCGGCGTCGAACGTCGCCTTGAAGGCCCTCCGGATCCTGCCGGCGCGCCTGGTGCGCGAGGCGTCGCCGGAGCGCCGTGCGGCGCCTGCGTCGGCCGGTTCACGGCCGTTGGTGCGACGGGCGCTCATGCCGGCACCTCCGCCTTGCGGAGTCGGCGCACGAGCCTGCGCGCCTCGTTGGGTCCCACCCGGCCGATGGTCTCGTCGTCGCCGAGCCGTACCACCGGGGCCAGCGCGCACGAGCCGACGCAGTTCACGGTCTGGAGTGTGAAGAGCCCGTCGGGGGTGGTGCCGCCGACCGGGATCTCGAGCTCCTGGCTGAACGCCTCGACCACGAGCGGGGCGCCGGCCACGTGGCAGGCGGTGCCCATGCAGACGTCGATCACGTGTTTACCGACGGGCACGAGGCGGAACTGGCCGTAGAAGCTGGCCACGCCGAACACGCGCGAGAGCGGCAGGCCCATCTCCCCGGCGATGTTCTCGAGCGCGACCCTCGGCAGGTAGCCGTAGGCCTCCTGCGTGGAGTGCAGGGCCTGGACCAGGCCCGTGCCGGAGCGGATGCCCGCGACGACCGCGTCGAACTTCTTCATGTCGATCTCGGGCACGAAGCCGGCGGGTTGTTCGCCGACCACGCAGGCCGAGTTGGCGCCGCAGGACTCACCCGGCAGGGTGGCCAACGCCGCGGCGCGCTCAGCCTCGAGGTCGAAGGGGAGCTCCTCGAACTCCGGACAGTAGTCGATCTCGATGCAGTCCACTGGGCAGGTGCGCTCGCAGAGGGTGCAGGCGTAACACCTGTACGAGCCCCCCTTGTCCTTGACGAGGTCGAACAGACCCACGCCGCGCGGTTTGTCGAGGAGTTCGCGCCGCTCGAAGTCGATCCCCTTGAGGACCTCGTACAGAGCAGAGCCTCTGGGCTCGGTCGCGGTACCCCCGCGTGAGCGTCTCCGCATGCGTGCCACCTCAGTCCTTGCGCAGGTTGAGGTAACGACGTCCGGTGGACGCGCGTCCCTTGCTCCGCGCAGCCTCTTCGAGCTCGGCGAACGCCTGCTCGATGTTGTCGGGGAAGATGTCGCGCCCGCCGAGGCCGTAGATGAACGGCAGCACCTGGGGGCGCGGGTCGCAGTCGTAAAGGGCGCTCCTGATCTCCATGAACACAGGGCCGCCCTGGGCGCCGAACGAGTCGGCGCGGTCCATGACGCCCACCACCTTGACGTGCTGGAGCGCCTGCGCGAACTCCTCGTGCGGGAACGGCCGGAACACGCGCACGCGGACCATGCCGGCCTTGACGCCCCCGTCGCGGAGCTTGTCGACGATCATGCGGGTGGTGCCGGCCGTGGATCCGACCACGACGATGGCGATCTCGGCGTCGTCGAGGCGGTACGGGTCGAGCAGCCCGTACCTGCGGCCGCTCAGCTCCGCGTACTCGTCGGCGACGTCCTGGATGACCTTGAAGGCGCGGTCCATGGCCCGGTTCTGCGCCACCTTGTGCTCGAAGTACCAGCCGTGGAGGCCGTCGAAGGGACCCACTGTGACCGGGTTCTTCGTGTCGAGCATGGGATTGATCGCCCGGTACGGACCGACGAAGGCCTGGACCTGCTCCTTGGTGAGCATCTGCAGGGGGCCGATGGCGCCGCTGATGACGTAGCCGTCGTACATGTGCATCACCGGCAGGCGCACGTCCATGTGCTCGGCGATGCGGACGCCCTGGATGCAGTTGTCGTAGGCCTCCTGGTGGTTCTCGCCGTAGAGCTGGATCCAGCCGGTGTCGCGGCCGCCCATGGTGTCGCTGTGGTCGCAGTGGATGTTGATGGGCCCGCTGAGCGCGCGGTTGACCGTGGTCATGACCACCGGCAGCCGGTAGCTCGCGGCGACGAAGAGGACCTCCCACATGAGGGCGAAGCCCTGGGAGGAGGTCGCCGTCATCGTCCGCGCTCCTCCGGCCGCCGAGCCGATCACGGCGCTCATCGCGCTGTGCTCGCTCTCGACGGTGACGAACTCGGTGCTCACCCTGCCGTCGGCGACCATCTGCGCGTACAGCTGGACGACCTCGGTCTGGGGGGTGATGGGGTAGGCGCAGACGACGTCGGGATCGATCTGGCCCATCGCCTCGGCGACGGCCTCGTTCCCGGTGACGGCGAGGATCTCGGGCTGGGTGACGGCCATGGTCACTCCTTCACGTCGATCTTCATGACGATGGCCTTGGTCGGGCACTCCCGGGCGCAGATGCCGCAGCCCTTGCAGTGCTCGAGGTCGATGCCGGTCGCCTTGTTGTCCTCGACGATGATCGAGGCATCGGGGCAGTAGAAGTAACAGAGCATGCAACCGTCGCACTTGGCGACGTCGATCTCGGGGACCATCGAGCGCCAGCCGCCGGTCTCGTTGTAGACGGAGTTGCCGGCCTCGACGATGGTCGCGCCCAGCTCGTGGCGCTCCGGGCCCCACTGGTCGATGTCGCTGATGTCCCAGGAGGGCTTCTTCTTCGCCGGGGTCCTGCGCGCGGCGCGCTTCTTCGGCGGCGCCGGCCGCTTGGCGCCCGCCTTCTTGTCCACGGTCATTCGGCCTGGACCTCCTCGTAGCTCCGCGTGATGGCGGCGATGTTGCCCTCCACGACCTTCGGCGGGAACTTCTTGCCGAAGTCCTCGCGCAGGAACGCGACGACGTCGTCGATCGGGAAGAGCCCGGTGATACGGGTGAGCGCGCCCACCATCGGCGTGTTGGGGATGGGGCGCTTGATGGTCTCCACGGCGATGCGTGTGGCGGCCACGGTGTAGTACGCGAATCCCTCGAGGCCGTAGTGCCTGCGCAGCTCGGCCGGCGACATCTCGCTGTTGACCAGCACGATGGCGTCGTCCGGCGCTCCGGCCGTGACGTTGACGATGCTGAGCAACGACGGGTCGAGCACGACCACGATCTGCGGGTGCTCGACCCCGGAGTAGACCTGGATGGGGGCGTCGCTGACGCGCGTGAAGGCGACGATCGGCGCGCCCGAACGCTCGGGTCCGTACTCCGGGAACGCCTGGAAGAACTTGCCCTGGCCGAGCGCCAGCTCGGCGACCAGCTTGGCGGCGGTCACTGCGCCCTGTCCGCCGCGCCCGTGCCAGCGGATCTCGGTGAGGGCGGGGGGCGCCTCCACCTTCTGCGTGCCGGACTTCGTCGTCATCGTCACTCCTCTCCCTGCCGCACGTCGCGGCGCCCCGCGAGGGCGCGGCCCAGTGTCAGCTCGTCGGCGTATTCGAGGTCCCCGCCCACCGGCAGGCCGCTGGCCAGCCGCGTGACGCGCACGCGGGCCGGCAGCAGGTCGGCGACGTACATCGCCGTCGCCTCGCCGGTCATCGTCGGGTTGGTCGCCACGATCACCTCGTCCACGGAGTCGTCCACGCGCGCGAGGAGCTCGGTCATGTGCAGATCCTCGGGGTCCACGCCGTCGATGGGGCTGAGTGCGCCGCCGAGGACGTGGTAGTACCCGCGGAACTCGCGTGTGCGCTCGATGGTGATCACGTCGAACGGTTGCTCCACCACGCAGAGCAGCCGCGGGTCGCGCCGCGGGTCGGCGCAGATGGTGCACAGCTCCCCCTCGGCGAGGTTGAAGCAGCGCGAGCAGAACCCGATCTTCTCCTTGACCTCGGTGATCGCCGCCGCCAGCGGCAGCACGTCTTCGGGGCGCTGGCGCAGCAGGTGGAACGTGAGGCGCTGGGCGGTGCGGGGGCCGATCCCGGGGAGCTTGGAGAACTCGCTGATCAGGCGCTCGACCGGTGCTGCATACATATTCGTAAATGCCCCCTCATAAGGACTCGTCATGCACCGACTCTGTAAGCTCCGGTCACCGTGTCCGGCGTCCGCAGACCGACTCGGCAGTTTACTCGTTCGTCACGGTGAGGACAACGCGCAGAGGGACCGCTTCACTTCGCGGGGCCGTCGGTCCGCGGCGGGTCGGGCCGCTCACCTGCGGTCGGCGCGGGGAGGAAGAGGCAGCGACCGCGGCGGGCTGCCTTCCGGACCGACGCTGTCCGATATTCACATCGTAAACGCATGCCTCCCGGCTCGCAAACCGCGTTCCACGGCCCGGGCCGGAGGCCGCTCAGAAGAGGCCGGGGATGCCGGGCAGGTCAAGGCCGCCGGTGGCGCCGCCCAGCTTGGCTCCGGCGAGGTCCTGGGCGGCGCGCAGCGCCTCGTTCGTGGCGGCGACGACGAGGTCCTGGAGCATCTCCACGTCGTCCGGGTCCACCGCGTCGGGATCGATGCGCACCTCCTTGACCTCGAGGGAGCCCGTGATGACGACCGTGACGGTGCCGCCGCCGGCGCTGGCCTCCACCGTCTCGACTGCGAGCTCCTCCTGCGCCTGGGCCATCTTGCGCTGCATCTCCTGGACCTGCTTCATCATCTTGTTGTACTGCGGTTTGGCCATGGTGGTCTCCTCAGGAGTCGTCGGGCAGCAACTCGGCGTCGAGCTTGGCCTGTGCGGCACGGATGTGCGCGGTGAAGTCGGAGAGGGCGGGCGGGCCTTCCGGACGGTCTGTCCCGGTCGTCTCGCGCGTCGCCGGCTCCGCGGGACCGGTGGCCACCGCGAACCGCACCTTGACGCGGCGTCCGAGGACGCCCTCCACTGCGTCCGCGAGGAAGTCGGCGTTGTCGCCGCGGGCGGCGCCCTGTGCAGCGAGGCCGTGGGCGAGGGACACGGTCAGCGTGTCGCCCTCGAGCGCCGTCGGCCGGCCGTCGCGCAGGTAGCCGTACAGGGGCGCCCGCGCAGTCTGGACTCTCTGCAGGATCAGCTCCCAGGCGCGTTTGACGCGCTCCAGCGTCAGCTCCTGCGCCGGCGTCGTGTCGGCGGCCGGCGCGGGCATCTCGGCCGGGGCGGGTGCGGAGGACCCGGGTGCGGCCGCCCCGGCTGCGGATGCGGCCGGGTCTTCGGGGGCCGGGTCTTCGGGGGCCGGGGCTGCGTCGGCCGGCGCCGCGGAGTCGGTGAGGGGGTCCGCGGCGGACGCGGGCGTCGAGGCGGACGGCCGGTGGCCGGCTCCGAACGCCGCCGCCTCGAGGCGTCGCAGGCGCTCCTCGAGTGCGGCCTCCGAATGGTCGAGCTCCGGTCGCGTGACCTTGACCAGCGCCAGTTCGAGCTGGAGCCGCGGGTCGAGTCCGTCACGGATCTCGCGCTGGGCTGCGCCGAGCTGCTCGATGAAGAACACGACCTCGCGCGGCGAGACCTGCCCGGCGCGCCGGCGCTGTTCGCGGTACAGCTCTCCGTCCAGCTCGACCGTCTGTCCGAGTGCCCGCAGCGTGCCCTCGTCGCTCGCCGCGTCCTCCAGATGCTGCAGCAGGAAGAGCTGTCGCAGGTGACGGATCAGGTCGCGGATGAACTGCGAGTAGTCGACACCGTCGTCGGCGAGCCGCTGGACGAGCTGCAGCGCCTCCGCGGTGCGGCGTTCGGTCACTATGTCCGCGATCTCGAACAGCAGGTCGCTGGCGGTGACGCCGAGCGCCTCGAGCACGTCGTCCGACGTGATCGTCCCCTCGGCGTACGTGACCAGCTTGTCCAGGGTGCCGATCGCGTCGCGGAACCCGCCCTGGGAGTGCCGTGCGATGATGTGCAGCGCCTCGTCCTGGATGTCGATCGGCGGACCACCGCGCTCGTCTCCCGGGCGCGCGTTCTCACGCTCCACTATCCCTGCCAGCAGACGGGTGATGTCGGCCACGTGCGGACGGTGGAAGTCGAACATCTGGCAGCGCGAGATGATGGTCTCCGGGAGCCGGTGGGCCTCGGTGGTGGCCAGCACGAAGACGACGTCGTCCGGCGGCTCCTCCAGCGTCTTGAGGAACGCGTTGGCCGCCGGCGTCGTCAACATGTGGACCTCGTCCAGGATGTAGACCTTGTAGCGGCCGTCGACCGGGGCGAAGGCGATCGTGTCGCGCAGGTCGCGGATGTCGTCGATCTGCCGGTGGGAGGCGGCGTCCATCTCGATCACATCGAGCGAGACGCCGTCGGCGATGGCGCGGCAGTGACGGCAGACGCCGCAGGGGGTGGGGGTGGGACGGTCGAGGCTTCCCTCCGGCCCGACGCAGTTGAGCGCCTTGGCGAGGATGCGGGCGGTGCTGGTCTTGCCGGTGCCGCGCGGCCCGGCGAAGATGTACGCGTGCGCGACGGCGCCGCTCTCGACGGCGTTGCGCAGGGTGCGCACCACATGGTCCTGGCCGAGCAGCTCGTCGAACCCCTGCGGCCGGTATTCCCTGTACAGAGACCGCTTCATCGGAGGGCCAGTGTATCCCGCATGCCGGTCGGGCGTCGCCCGTCGCGGACCACGCTCACCGGCGTCCTTCCTTCTCCGGGCAGCTGGCGGCCTTCGCGTCCGAGGAGGTGACCGACTTGGCGAGTGCCGGGAGGGGCGGGGTCCCGTCCTGGGGGCGCAGGCGCGCACGCAGCACCTCCAGCGCCTCCTGCGGGGAGTCGACGAAGTGGAGCAGGCGCAGGTCCTCCTCGCCGATCGTGCCGTGGCGTACCAGGGCCGGGAAGTCCACGATCTCGTTCCAGTACCGGCTGCCGTAGATGAGCGTGGCCACCGGCGGATCCAGCTTGCCGGTCTGGGTGAGGGTGAGCACCTCGAACAGTTCGTCCATGGTGCCGTACCCGCCCGGGAAGACGACGATCGCGCGGGCGAGATAGGAGAACCACAGCTTGCGCATGAAGAAGTAGCGGAACTCGAACGAGAGCCCCGGAGTGATGAACGGGTTGGGCCGCTGCTCGTGCGGGAGGCTGATGTTCAGCCCGATGCTGCGTCCACCGGCCTCGCGGGCGCCGCGGTTGGCCGCCTCCATGATGCCCGGCCCGCCGCCGCTGCACACGAGATAGCGGTGCGCCGGGCTCGGCAGCGCGGCGGACCACTCGGTCACCAGGCGCGCCAGCTCGCGGGCCGCGCCGTAGTATTCGCTCAGCGGCCCGCTCTCGCGGATGCGGGCGGAGCCGAAGAAGACGATCGTGTCGTGGACCTTGCGGCGGCGGAAGACGCCGAGCGGCAGCAGGTACTCGGAGAGGATGCGCAGCGGTCGCCCGCCCTCGCTCTCGAGGAAGCGCTCGTCGCGGTAGGCGAGCGGGAGGCGGTCGCCGACGGTCGGGGCGTCAGGTGGACGATCCATGTCGTGGCGCTGCTCCTCCAGTCCCGGGGAGTGAAGAGGCGGCCGCGCACCCGCCGTCGAGACACGTCCTCCGAGCGTCCTCGCCGCATGCAAGCTCGGGTCAGGCGACCCTGCGGCACATGGAATGGCCTGTTTACCGCTGCTTCCTCCCGGACCTGACGGGGTTCGCAGGGTTCCATTGCGCAGGACCCGACCTTCAACGCCGCGACGCGGCTGACTGCCTCGCGGGGCGGCCCCTCGGGCGGGGATTCAGCCCCGCTGTAGCGGATTGCGGGTACAGGGCACCGCTGGCTCCCCGCCTAGCGCGGCCATCTGTAAGGCTACCCGCCGGTAAGCGGTGACGCAAACGGCGCTCCTGACGTCGCCCTCCGTTCTCCTGCGGCTACAGTGGGCCCATGGACGTCCGCCGCCTGGTCCTCGCCGCCCTGATCGCCGTCACCGTCGCAGCGGTGATCGTGTTCTCAGTCACGCCCTGGGATGTGCCCGGCCCGGCGCCGGCGTCGGCGCCGGCGCCGGCGTTCTCGTCCGCCCGCGCCATGGAGGCGCTGCGCGTGATCGCCGCCGCGCCGCGCCCCATCGGATCGGCCCGGGCGGCGGTCGTGCGCGGATACCTTCGTGAGCGTCTCCAGGCGCTGGGTCTGAGCCCGTACATGCAGGAGGCCGAGGTGGTGTCGGCGGGGCGAACGCGTGTCGCGGGGCGCGTGCGCAACCTCGTCGGGCGCCTCGCGGGTCGTGACCCCTCGCGGGCGGTCCTGCTGGTGGCGCACTACGACTCGGTGCCCACCGCGGCCGGCGCCGCAGACGACGGCAGCGGCGTCGCCGTGCTGCTCGAGGCGGCGCGTGCCCTGCGGGCCGGTCCGCCCCTGCGCAACGACGTCGTCTTCCTGTTCACCGACGGCGAGGAGCGCGGCCTTCTGGGCGCGCAGGCCTTCCTGCGCGACGACCCGTGGGCGTATGGGGTCGGCGTGGCGCTGAACGTCGACAGCCCCGGCTCGTCGTCGCCGCTCCTGATGTACGAGACGAGCCGCGGCAACGGCCGGCTCGTCGAGCAGTATCTGGCGGCCGGGCGTCCCTACGGGTCCTCGCTCATGTACGAGGTCTCACGCCGCCTGCCGGTGGTGAGCGATTTCCGCGCGCTGACGGGTCACGGCATCCCCGGCCTGAGCTTCGGGATGCTCGACGGCCCTGCGTACGACCACACCGCCTACGACTCGCTGGACACGTTCGACGAGGCTGCCCTCCAGCACGCCGGTGAGACGGTGCTCGCTCTGACACGCAGGTTCGGCGAGGCGGACCTGTGGCGGATGCACGCCTCCGACGTGGTGTACTTCAACGTCGTCGGCAGCAGGGCGATCTCGTATCCCGTGACGCTGGTGCGGCCCTTCCTCGCTCTCGCCTTGACGCTGTACGTCGGCGCCGTCGCCCTGGCGGCGCGCCGCCGGCTGCTCACAGCGCGCGGCGTCGCGCGGGCAGCGCTCGCCACCGTGGGCGCCCTGGCCGCGTCGCTCGCAGCCGTCGGGCTCGTCTGGGCCATGTACCGGACCGCCTACGAGGATCGTGCGTGGACGGGGACCGGCGTGGTGATCAGCGACTGGTACCGTCTCGGCCTCGTGCTGCTCTCCTCCGCCGTCGTCCTTCTCGTGTACGCACTCCTGCTGCGCCGGCTGCGCGCCTGGGACGTCGCCGTGGTCGCGCTGGCGTGGTGGGCGGCCGCCGCCGTCGCGGTGTGCATCGTCTTCCCCGGCGCCGGCCATCTGCTCACCTGGCCGCTGGCCGGCGCCGCCCTCGGCCTCGCCGGCGCCGCCCTGGTCGACGGCGCCGCGCGCGTGCGACCGGCGGCGGCGCTCATTGCTCTCGCCGGCGCCGTGCCCGGTCTGATGCTGCTCAGCTCGGCCGTCTATCTGCTGCTCATGTCGGCGGGACTCGAGCAGGGCGTCACCGTGCTGTCCGTGTGGCTGCTCGCCGGGCTCCTCGTGCTGCCGCTGGCGGTGGTCCTGCCCGCGTTCCGTGTCTGGCTGCCCGGCGCTCTGGCCGCGGCCGGTCTGGTGATCCTCTTCGCCGTCGGGTCCACCGTGGCGTTCGACAGCGAGCACCCCAGGTTCACGAGCGTCTCGTACCGGCTGGCCGCGGACGGCGGGACGCGGTGGGAGACGATCGACCGTAACGACGACTACACGCGTGCGTTCCTGGGCGCGCATCCACAGGGGAGGCCGGTGCCGGAGTACTACCCGCACCTCGGGCCGCGGCTGACGCTCGGCGCGCCGGCGCCCGACTACGGCCTCCGGCCGCCGCGCCTCTCCCTGCTCTCCGACGCCGTCGTGGGGGACCGCCGCACCGTCAGGGTCCGCGTACGACCCGGCCGCGACGCGGCGGTCGTCAGCCTGGTGGTGCACACCGTGGTCGGCCGCCTCAGCGCGAGCGTCCACGGGCATGAGCTCGGCGGCGCGGACACGGCGCTGCTGGACGGCAGTACGGTGCGCTGGTCGTTCGACTACCATGCGCCGCCGCCGGAGGGGATCGTCGTCACGCTCCGCTTCGCGGCCGGCCGGTCGGTTCTGCTGCGTGCGGTGGACTACTCGTACGGCCTGCCGGCCGGCGCCGCGGGGGCGTACCCCGCCCGCCCGGCCGGCATGCTCCCCGGCGGCCTCGGCGACGGCACGCTGACCGAGGCCGCCCTGAGGCTGCCGGCGACTACAGGCGCAGCACCAACTCCCTGATCTCCGGCTCCTCGCCCGGCCGCACGTCGAATCCGAGGTCCTCGGCGAAGCGGGTCATGGCCGGGTTGGCCGCCAGCACGTGGCCGCGGACCTCGCGCACGTGACGGTCGCGGGCGGCCTGGATGAGCGCGTCCATGAGCTTGCTGCCGATGCCCTTGCGCTGGTAGGCGTCGCGCACGACGATCGCGAACTCGCCCTCCTCCACGTTGGCGGTCTCGATCGTGAGCCGCGCGACGCCGAGCATCATCTTCTTCTTCCTGCCCTTGGGCTGACGGATGGCGGCGAGGGCGATCTCCCGGTCGTAGTCGATGTGGCAGTAACGCACCAGCATCGACTTGGTGATCTCCTTGACGGGGCCGAAGAAGCGGTACTCCGCGGTCTCGGGTGAGAGCGACTCGATCATCTCGGCCCAGAGGGGCTCGTCCTCCGGCTTGATGGCGCGGATGACCACCTCTTCGCCGTCGAGCGGCACCTCCCAGCGGTACTTGGTCGGGTACATGGAGATCATGAGATGGGCGCCCGGCAGCGTGATCTTGCGCACGTCCTTGGGTTCGATCGCGATGCGGGCGTCGAGCGCGCAGACGCCGTCGGTGCGCACCTGCAGGGGGTTGATGTCCATCTCGAGGATCTCGGGGAAGTCGACCAGCAGATAGCCCATCTTCACCAGTGCCTGCTCGACCGCGGCGATGTCGACCGCGTCCTTGCCGCGGAAGCCCCTCAGCAGCCGGCTCACCTTGGTGCTCTGGATCATGGAGCGCGCCAGCGCCTGGTTGATCGGCGGGAAGTCGACCGCCACGTCGCGGTACAGCTCCACGCCGGTGCCGCCCATGCCGAACATCATCGCCGGACCGAAGGTGGCGTCCTTCTTGGAGCCGAGGATGACCTCGTAACCCCCTCGGCTCATGACCTGCACGGAGACGCCGATGATGGTCGCGTCGGGGCGCGCCTCCTGCACCCGCGTCGTGATCTTGCTGAACTGGTTGGCGGCCTCGGAGGCGGAACGCACGTTCAGGGCGATGCCGCCGACGTCGCTCTTGTGCGTGATGTCGTGGCTCAGGATCTTGATGGCCACGGGGAAGCCGAGCTTCTCCGCCGCCTTGGCGCACTCGTCCGCCGTCCTCGCGACCAGCGTCTTGACGGCGGGGATCTGGTAGGCGTCGAGCACGGCCTTGGCCTCAGGCTCGCTGAGGATGCTGCGTCCGTCGCGCGCCACCTGGAGGAAGGTCCGCTTGACCGCGTCCCTGTCCGGGTCGAAGTCGGGCAGGATGTCGGACGGCGTCTCGTAGAGGTTCGCGAGGTTGCGCGTGTACTGGTACATGTACATGTAGGCGCCGACGGCGTCCTCGGGCGTGCTGAAGGTGGGCACATGCGCCGCGCGCAGGATCCGCAGCGCCTCGGCGACCTTGATCACGCCCATGAACGAGGTCAGCAGCGGCTTGAGCTGGTGCGTGCGGGAGACGTCCACGAGGGACTTGGCGGTGCCGGTGGGGTCGCTCATCGCCTGCGGCGTGAGGATGGCGAGCACGCCGTCGCAGTTGGGGTCGTCTATGAGCGCCTGGGCGGCGGCCGCGTAACGGTCCGCGTCGGCGTCGCCGCCCACGTCCACGGGGTTGCCGCGCGCGGCGAACCCGGGCAGCAGCGCCTTGAGCCGCTCGTCGGTCTCCGGTGCGAGCTCGGCCAGCTCGCCGCCCAGATGCAGCAGACGGTCGCTGGCCATGACGCCGGGGCCGCCGGCGTTGGTGACGATGCCGAGCCGCGGGCCGCGCGGACTGGTGACGCGGCTGAGCGCCTCGCTGGCGTCGAAGAGGTCCTCGATCTGGTCGACGCGGACGACGCCGGCGCGGCGGAAGACCGCGTTGTACAGCGTGTCGTCGCCGGCGATGGCGCCGGTGTGGCTGGCGGCCGCGAGCGCGCTGCGCGCCGTGCGGCCGCTCTTGACCACGATGATCGGCTTGCTCTTGGCGAAGTGGCGCGCCGCGCTCATGAACTTGCGGGCGTCGGTCAGCGACTCGATGTAGAGGATGATGCTGCTCGTGTGCGCATCGGCGCCGAAGTAGTCGATCAGGTCGCCGAAGTCCACGTCGCTCATGGAGCCGACGCTGACGAAAGCGCTGAAGCCGACGTTGTTGGCGGCGGCCCAGTCGAGGATGGCGGTGCCGAGCGCGCCGCTCTGGCTGAAGAAGGCGATGCGGCCGGCCGGCGGGATGACGTGGGCGAACGTCGCGTTGAGGTTCATCGCGGGGCGGATGTAGCCGAGGCAGTTGGGGCCGACGACGCGCACGCCGTAGCTCTCGGCGATGGACATGACCTCGTCCTCGAGCCGCTTGCCCTCCTTGCCGACCTCCTTGAACCCGGAGCTGACGATGACGGCGCCGGCCACGCCCGCCTCGCCGCACTCGCGCACCGTCTGCGGCACGACCTTGGCCGGCACGGCGATGATGGCGAGGTCGATCTTGCGCGGCACCTGGCTGATGCTGGCGTAGGCCTGGATGCCCTGCACCGCCTGAGCCGAGACGTTGACCGGGTAGACGATGCCCTGGTACTCGGCGCCGATCAGGTTGCGCAACAGGATGTAGCCGACTGACCCCTTCTTGTTGCTGGCGCCGATGACGGCGATGCTCTTGGGGTCGAAGAGCTTGTCGAGATTGCGTGTGCTCATCTGCCGATCCCGTCTTCCATGGTTGCTGCGGCCCGCCGCGCGCATGCGTCTGCGGCGTGCCGCCTTTCTGCGACGTGAGGGACAGGCCCGAGCACGCCCACGAGGCCGCGGCGATGCGTGGCTCCGCGCATCGATGACCGGCTCGGGGGTTCCCTGAGCAGTCTATCGCTTGTGCGGCCGGGGTTCACCCTCGCAGGCGCGGCCCCGGCGGGCGGCGCCTGTGCCGCCTCGGCCGCCCGCGGCGGCAACGATTCCCTGGGTTCTGGTCCGCCGGCCGCCGCGGGTCCTGTGGCTCGGCTCAGCCGGCCGCCGCTCCGTCCGGCGGCGCCGCCCCCGGGTGCTGCTTCGGGATGCGGCGGGTGGGGAAGAGCGCCACGACGCCGATCACGGCCACGACCATCAGCGCGACGTCGAGCGCCTCGATGCGCGCGGCGCGGTTCGCCTCCACCGCCGCCTGCGTCACCTCGGCGCCCTGACCCGCGGCCTGCATCGCCTCCTCGAGGTCGGCGTCGGACATGAACGGGATCCCCGAGGCGAGCTCGACGTCGGCGGCGTCCTTGACCTTCTGCGGGATCGCCGGGTTGTCGGTCACGTTGGTCAGGAACGCGCTGGTGAGCACGAACAGGAGCACGGTGCCGGCGATCGCGGTGCCCAGGGAGGCGCCGAGATTGGTGAAGGTGTTCTGGAGGCCGCCGACCTCGGCGGCCTGGTCGTCCGGCACGGCGGAGACGGTCACGGCGCCGAGCTGCGAGGCGAGCGCCCCGATGCCGAAGCCGATCAGCAGCATCGGCCAGAGCACGACGCCGGCGTCGGCATCGATGTCGATGCCGCCGACGAGCACGACGATGCCGGCGAGGATCAGCAGGATCCCGATGCGGCTCACGCGGCGGGGGTTCGCCTGCGGGCGCATCCGCGGGATGCCGATCGCCGCGACCAGCAGGGCGAGCGAGAGCGGCAGCACGCGCAGGCCGGTGTCGATCGCGCTCAACCCGAGCGCGACCGAGAGGAACAGCGGGACGATGAAGAAGACCGCCCCCTGCAGGAAGAACTGGAACATGAACGTCATGAGCCCGCCCAGCAGGTGGCTGATCTTGAGGATCGCCGGGTCGAAGAGCGGCTCGCCGCCCCGGTCCACGAGGCGGTCCTCCCACGAGAAGAAGCCGTAGAGTACGAGCGCCCCGGCGAGGATCAGCCAGATCGTGGGCGAGAGGCCGAGGAGGTCGGGCCCGCCGGCCTTGGCCCTGACCAGGCCCCAGGCGGAGGCCTTGAGGATGCCGAACACGATCATCCCGAGACCCGCCATGGAGAGCCCGGTGCCCACGAGGTCGAGCCTGGGCCGCGTCTCCGGCGGCGGCGTGTCCCTGACACGGCGCGTGAGGGCGAGGATGAGCAGCACCAGCACGACCTCGCCGGCGAACACCCACCGCCAGGAGAAGTAGGTGGTCACCAGGCCGCCGAGCACCGGCCCGACGCCCACCGCGACCGCGCCGGCGGCGGCGACGAGCCCGTAGGCTCTGGTCCGTCCCTCGGGCGGGAAGTTCGCTGCGACCAGGGCCACGATGGCGGGCAGGATCAGGGCCGCTCCGAGGCCCTCGAGCAGCGACCAGCCGAAGAGCAGCACCGTCAGATCGGGGGCGAGGGCCGTGGTCATCGAGCCGGCGCCGTACACGACGCAGCCGATGGCGAACGCGCGGCGCCGGCCGATGATCGTGCCGATCTTGCCGCCCGTGATCATGGTGGTCGCCATCACCAGCATGTAGAGGGTGATCGCCGTCTGGATGCCGCTGACCGTGGTCCCCACGTCCGCAGCCACCGTGGCGATGGACACGTTCATGACGGAGCTGTCGAGCGTCATGAGGAACTGGCCCGTCGCCAGCGTGAGCAGGACGAGCCCTGCTCCCGCCACGGCGGCTCCGCGCCTGGGCATGCGGTCCCCCTTTCTCGCCTTGCTTGCCGGCTGACCATCGTACACCCCGCACAGCGTTCAGCCCACGGCGCCGTCGCGCGGCCGGGACGAGAAGAGGGCGGGCGCCGTGCCGGCCGCCCGCCCTCTTCGAGCGCTCGTCTCCGGGTCGGGACTACTGCTTGTTGGCCTTGAGGTCCTCGACCACGGTGGGATCGGCCAGCGTGGAGGTGTCGCCCAGCCGGTCGAACTCGCCTTCGGCGATCTTGCGCAGGATGCGGCGCATGATCTTGCCCGAGCGGGTCTTGGGCAGGCCGGTGGCGGCGAACTGCATCTTGTCGGGCGTGGCGATGGGGCCCACGACCTTGCGCACGTGCACGACCAGTGACTTCTTGAGGTCGTCGCTCGGCTCCACTCCCTCGTTGAGCACGACGTAGGCGTAGATGCCGGTACCCTTGATCTCGTGCGGGTACCCGACCACGGCCGCCTCGGCGACCTGCGGGGCGCTGACGAGCGCGCCCTCGACATCTGAGGTGCCGATGCGATGGCCGGAGACGTTGAGCACGTCGTCGATGCGGCCCTTGAGCCAGTGGTCGCCGTCGGCGTCGATGGCGCAGCCGTCGCCGGTGGTGAAGTAGCCCTTGAACATCGAGAAGTAGACGTCCTTGAAGCGCTTGCCGCCCTCGTCGCCCCAGGTGCCGCGGATCATGCCGGGCCACGGGGCGGTGATGACGAGATGGCCGTCCTCGCCGACGCCGGCGGGCTCGCCCTTGTCGGTGAGTACGGCGGTCTGCACGCCGAAGAACGGCCGGTTGGCGGAGCCCGGCTTGAGCGTCATGGCGCCGGCCAGCGGGGTGATCATGTGCCCGCCGGTCTCGGTCTGCCACCACGTGTCCACCAGCGGGATGCGGCTCTTGCCGACCTTCTCGTAGTACCACAGCCAGCTGCGGGGGTCGATGGGCTCGCCCACGGAGGCCATGATGCGCAGGCTCTCCATGGGGTGCTTCATCGGCCACTCGTCGCCCTGGCCGATGAGGCTGCGGATGACGGTCGGCGCGGTGTAGATCGTGGTGGCCTTGTGCTTCTCGACCACCTGCCAGTAGCGGTCCGGCTCCGGGTAGGTCGGCAGGCCCTCGAAGAGGATGCTGCTCGCGCCCAGGCTCAGCGGGCCGTACACGATGTAGCTGTGGCCCGTGATCCAGCCGATATCGGCGGTGCAGAAGTGGACGTCGTCGTCGTGCAGGTTGAAGACGTACTTGGTGGTGTCGTGCGCGTAGAGCAGGAAGCCCCCGGTGCTGTGGATCACGCCCTTGGGCGTGCCCGTGGACCCGGAGGTGTAGAGGATGAACAGCGGATGCTCCGCGTCGACCGGTACGCACTCGCACTCGGTGGTGATGTCGGGCGCGGCCATCTCGTCGTGGTACCAGACGTCGCGGCCCTCCTTCATCGGCACGTCGCCGTCCACGCGCTTGATGACGATGACCTTCTCCACCGGCGTCTCGCCCTCGATGGCGATGTCGGCGTTGGTCTTGGAGGGGGTGGTCTTGACGCCGCGGTGACCCTTGTCGGCGCAGACGAGGATCTTGGCGCCGCTGTTGTCGATGCGCGCCTTGAGGGCCTCGGCGCTGAAGCCGCCGAAGACCATCATGTGGATGGCGCCGATGCGGGCGCAGGCGAGCATGACCACCGGCAACTCGGCGATCATGGGCAGGTACATGGCGACGCGGTCGCCCTTCTTGACGCCGTGCTTCTTGAGCACGTTGGCGAACCTGCTCACCTCGTCCTTGAGCTCCGCGTATGTGAAGGTCCTGGTGTCGCCGGGGTCGCCCTCGAAGATGATGGCGGGCTTGTCGCCCTTGCCGGCCTCGACGTGGCGGTCGATGCAGTTGTACGCGACGTTGAGCTCGCCGCCCTCGAACCACTTGATGTACGGGTTCGGGTCGAAGCTCCAGTCGAGGACCTTGTCCCACTTCTTCGTCCAGACGAGGGCGTCCTCGGCGCGCTCGGCCCAGTACCCCTCAGGGTCCTCGATCGACCGCTTGTAGTCCGCCTCGTACTGCTCGAGCGACGAGTAGTAGGCGTTCTTCTGGAACTCGGGCGACGGTGGGAAAAGCCTGGGGTCGTCAGCCACCCTGTTCACCTCCCATGGACCTTCTCAGTGGTCCGCTTGCTGGACGGGTCTTCTTGCGCGGCGACTCGACCGACCCGCGCGAGAGGTTCGCCCCCGAGCTACGGGCACATCCGGACGACCGTGCCGGAGCGACCGGCGAGGAGTGCGCGAGCGCAGGTCCCCCACGGCGTCCCTCCGGTCCGGATCGCGCCGACCACGCGCCGGCGATGCGCGCCTCGCTCTTCGGGCTAGGCCAATCGGCAACGCTACTGATGCGCGGGGCGAAAAGCAAGTGG